>Ga0194060_10000439_pt1 | contig 30421 bp, 19 predicted proteins | sample SepL225m_MetaG_FD_163427 | JGI IMG/M metagenome (GOLD analysis project Ga0194060, IMG submission 163427) | Anoxic zone freshwater microbial communities from boreal shield lake in IISD Experimental Lakes Area, Ontario, Canada - Sep2016-L222-5m | ecosystem: Environmental > Aquatic > Freshwater >...
TCCCTTCCCCATCCGACTCCACCCATACCCGGCCGCCATGCACCTCGATAATCCGCTTGACCAGCGCCAGACCAACCCCGGTGCCTTCACTTTTTGCATCCAGCTTACTGAACAGGTCGAAGATTTTTTCAAAGTGGCGCGGGTCAATACCTTTGCCGTTGTCGCTGACATAGAAAATGTACTCCTTGCCCTCTTGCCGTGAGCCGATCCCGATGCGTGGAGCGGTCTGATCTCCCCGGTATTTGATAGCGTTTTCAATCAGGTTCTGCACTACCTGTATAATTCGTTTATGATCACCGTGGACGGCCGGAAGATCGGGCTGCACCACAACCTCAACCTGACTCTGTTTGACAACTCCGGTCAGTTGTGCCAGGACATCGCTGACCAGACGGTTCATATCAATCAGGGAAGGCTCACCCATCATCCTGCCGGCGCGAGACAATTCCAGCAGATCGCCCAGCAGTGCAGTCATTTTGCCTGCCGCACCCTCAATCCTCTTGATATCATCCTGAGCCCGCTCGTACCTGCCCGTTTCCAAATTCTTTTTTATCATGTCGACATACGCCTGGATGGTGATAAGGGGACTTTTAAGATCGTGCGAGACGGTGTAGGCGAAACGCTCCATCTCGGTGTTTTTAGCCTGCAGTTCTTGTTCATACCGCTTGCGTTCGGAGATATCCATAATCGTTCCGACAAACCGTATCGGTTGACCGGAGTCGTCAGAGATGATCTTCCCTTTGGCTTGACAATGTTTCAGCTCTCCATCGCCCAGGTTCAGCCTGATATTGACATCCAGTGTTTCGCCTGTTTGCAAAGAATGTTGGAATGATGAACTGTAGCTTGCCAGATCATCAGGATGTATGAACTTGCCGTTTGCTTCAAATCCCGGAACGAAATCCTGCCGAGTTACGCCAAAAATACGATAGGTCTCATCCGACCACCAGACCTCATTGGTACACAGATTCGACTCCCAGCTTCCAATCAGGGCTATTTGCTGAGCTTGATTCAAGCTTGCAAGTAGATTCGATTTGGCTTGTTCGCTCTCCTGCAATGCCTCCTCCGACTGTATACGCACGGCTATTTCGCGGCGCAGCTCGGAAACCAGATCCAACGCCATCGCATCAAATGTTCGAGACAACTCTCCGAATTCATCATTGGACATGGTTGCACAGCGCACAGTCAAGTCTCCTTTTGCTGCAGACAGTACCGCTTGATGGAGTTTCGACAAGGGGCGCAATACGCGGAAAAAAATGAGAATGGAAAAGAATGTTAGAATCAGGAAAAACGCGGTGTAAAGGGCTAAGTTGAAGAAATGGAACTCGCGCTCGATTTTAATGCGGTAGTCGGCAGAATCATGGTTCCACCCATGCACCGAGTCGGCAAGAATCTGGGTACTTGTCAGTAGTTGATCGATCAGCAAGCCTTTGGTACGGTTTTGCAGGTCGCTCTTGTTGGAAATAGTGGTAACCAGTTGCTGAAATAATGCAGGCAATATCTTTGTCTCTTTGATTGCCTCAGGTGGCACTGGTACAATACCGCCGGTTTCGGCCTCCAGTCTGCTGACAATTGAAGCATGTAGAGCCCGCCATTGCAGCACTGCCCTCTCTTCTGAATACAGGGAATAGTCATGGGTCAGCACCAGCAGCGTAGAGACATCGCGGGAAACGGTCTGCGCCCGTTCCTGTATAAGCGAAATATTGGCCAGTCTGGCCGCTATGAGCCAATTAATCACAGCATTTCCCAATACCATCAAAATGGCAATTGAAACAAATGTCTGAAGCACTGTTTTGATGCTCATATATGTCACCTTATTATATTGACAGCAGTTGGGCGGATCTTGAGCAACGGGCTCACGTAGACAAAGTCGAGATAATTCGGGGATCGTTCGCCATTAACGAGACCCTCTTGCCGTGCCCAGCGGGACTCGGCTTCCAGTGTCGTAATCAGTGACTGGTCAAGTGTAAGGCGATAGTTATTGTGCGGCCAGATCCAATCGATGAACCCCTGATCCAGTTGGAGATGATCGCGAAGTATGGCCTTGGCTTTCTCCGGTTGGGTTTTGATGAACTGCTCTGCATGATCCAGGGCGCGAAGCAGCTTTATCAGATCCACATCGCGTACACCGAGGTGTTTTTTATGCACGATTAGGTTGAAGGTCATTCTATATACGTTGGTCTTGGCCAGAACTTTGGCACCTGGCACAGCTTTAAGAACCTTGTAGGGAAAGGGTTCCCATATTGCTATGGCGTCAACTTCTCCTTTCTTTAACGCTTCGGCCATGGACTCGGGCTGAAGATTGTGCAGCCGCACCGACTTGGGATCGACTCCATTTAACAAGAGCAATGTTTCGAGGTAGTACTGACAGGAGCCTCCGACCACGGTACCAACACGTTTTCCCGGAAACTGCTGGGGTCGGTTGATTCCTGCGTCGCCCCGGGTAATGATCTTCGTATCGTCGTCGCTGGTAACGAACGTGGCGATAACGGCAAAATTGTTGTCTTTAAAACTGTTGAACATAACCACCGCCTCCGACGAGGTCGCAAGGTCGGCTGTACCATCCAGCAACTGCTGCATGGTACGGTGTCCGCCGATAACATCGTTTATCTTGAGATTCACCCCCTCGGCAGCAAAATAGCCCAGTTTGTCGGCAACATAGAAGGGAAGCGACAACGGCGTATGCGATAGCGAGATCCTGAGCGGTTCCGCCGACCATGCGGTGGGAATCCAGATAAACAGAAACATGAGTAAAAATAATAACGGTTTAAACATATCACCTCCGAACAAAAATCTAATTATGGCTCTTAACCCTTCACCCTTCCAGCACCCTCTTCACCTCATCCCCAAGACGCTTCAGGTTTGACCCTTGCCCCTGTTTCACTGGATGCATAAAGACGCTGCACTTCAGCCAGAAAAGCCTGCGGTTCGGAGAGTTGGGCAAGTACATGAAAGAAGCTCGTTGTCGTCGCCGTTGTCCAGTATCGCCTGCGGAACACGCCATAACTCGGCAAAACGTCTGCTGGAGAAGAGTACCCTCTTTCATCAGCGCGGCATGGCTGTCATCGTCTTCTGCAAGCAGTATCCAAGCGGCGTTCGGATTGTCTGTAAGCATGGAAGTCCCCCCTTTAGCGGTTAGGGTGCGGTATTTATCTTTATAATTTTCATCTGTTCTTCAAAGCAATCCGGGCACATACCATGACTGAACAGAGCTTCCGAGTGCTCGGTAATGTATTTTTCCAACTGTTGCCAACTGTTCTTGTCATCCCTGATTTTTTTACAGTACATACAGATCGGGATAATTCCTTCCAACTGCTTCACCCGTGACAAGGCTTGATCCAAATCCAGTATATGCTCCGAAAGCGCCTTCTGCAGGCAGTTTGTACGATACCCGACCTTGACCCTCGCCCGCAGTTCATTGTTATCAAACGGCTTGGCTATGAAATCATCAGCACCGGCGTCAAGCGCGCTCGCAGCAGAATCCTTATCAGTGTGAGAGGTAATAATGATGGAATAATAAGGGGTTTCAGGAGATTTTTCACGTAGACGGCGGACAATTTCCGGCCCTTCAATACCAGGCATCATCCAGTCAAGGAGCAACAATTGCGGATGATCCGGCTCGCAGAGGATCCTCCATGCTTCATCTCCGTCAGCGGCACTCCTGACTTCATAACCCCATGAAGTCAGAAGAGATTGCAGAATAAAGCAGGACGGAGCATCATCGTCGGCGATTAAGATTTTCATTGGTCATCCCCTTTCGTGCGGTGTAATAAACTCCCTGAGCGCCTCTACCGCCTCTGCAAGTCTCTGTTCAAGTTCCGGCAGCAGTTCCGCCGCTTTTTCAATGTCACCCTCCAGGGCGGCAGCTTCAATAAGGTGGGCACTTTCAGAGAGGAGCATATGGAAAAAATTCCCGGCGGCACCTTTCAGTTTGTGCGCCGAGCGGCGAAGTGCGATTGCATCCTCTGCCGTCAACGCAGCGCGGATTGAACCTCCATATTCCGGTGCGCTGCTGATAAACATGGCGGCCGCTTCACGAGATAGCTTCAGATCCCCCTGGTTTCGCCTGACATACTCAACCATATCGAAAATATCACTTGCAGATGCTAACGATTTCGCAGAGGACGCCCATTTTTCAATAGTTGCCATTAACATCGCAATCTCGATAGGTTTTGCCAGATAATCATCCATCCCGGACTCAAGACATCTGTCGCGGTCTTCCTCGAATGCATTGGCCGTAAGTGCAATTATGGGAATGGAATGGTTTCTGACTTTAGAAGCAGTGTCACGAATAATGGAGGTCAGCTCATAGCCGCTCATTACCGGCATCATGCAGTCCATCAGAATCAAATCGTAGTCGTTGTTCTCAAGCAGCTCCAGAGCCTCTGCTCCGTCACTCGCCACATCCACCTGATAAGCGCTGTTTGTGAGGATTGCTTTTGTCACAAACTGAGCGGTGGCGTCGTCCTCCGCGAGGAGGATTCTGGTGTTTCGGGTAACCTCTTTTCTGTCCGAGCTGTCTGATTTGTCTGATTTGTCTGATTTGTCTGATTTGTCTGAACGGTCTGACTTTTCTGACTTATCACCCTGCTTCTCCAGCATCATCGTAAACCAGAACGTCGCTCCCTCACCGTTGACACTCTCAACACCCATACTCCCACCCATCAACTCAACAAGCTGTCGCGCGATAGCCAGTCCCAGACCTGTGCCGCCAAACTTGCGGGAGGTGGAGGAATCCGCCTGAGTGAAAGGATGAAATATCTCTTCCAGCTTGTCCTGCTCGATACCGATTCCGCTATCTCGCACCACGAAGCGGAGTGTCGAGTGCTGCTCATCCTCTGTTTCTTCGAGAATATGGAGTAAAACGGAACCTTTTTCGGTAAATTTGATGGCGTTTCCTATCAGGTTGGTCAATATCTGGCGCAGACGGAGCGCATCACCTTTCAGGTACCTTGGAACATCAGGATCAATGGTTGATTCAAGAGTCAGTCCTTTTTCACTGGCGTGGAGAGCAAGCATTTTGATGGCGCCGTCTATCTCAGCAGTCAGATCAAAGGCTCGTATTTCAATTTGAAGTTTGTGTGCCTCTATCTTGGACAGGTCGAGGATATCACTTATCAGTTGCACCAGGTTTTTGCCTGACTGTTTTGCGAGTTCGGCATATTTTCGCTGTTCCCCGGTCAGCCTGGTATCAAGCAACAACTCTATTACCCCGATCACACCGTTCATGGGAGTGCGGATCTCATGACTCATATTCGCCAGAAACCGGCTTTTGGCGGTGTTGGCGGCTTCGGCTGCAACTTTGGCTTCCATCAGAAGTGCCTGGATAATCTCATATTCGCTTATCTGCACACGCAGCATCTCTTCAGTAACCTGCAGCTCATTGTTTTGTTCCAGAAGTTTTATTCTACTCTTCTCCAACGCCTCTTCCGTCCGTTTGCTCATAACAATATCCCATACGAGGTTTGCAATCTGTGATACCGACTCGATATCCTGTTCAATGTAATCGACCGGTTTATTGCCGACGCCTAAAATGGCTACTATCAAATCACCACGAAAAATCGGCACAACCAGTTCGCGCAGTACCGTTGCGTGACCATCAGGCATCTCCTTCCGATTTGGCAGTGCTGCATGGTCGTTGTGTACCACCGTCCTGCGCTGGTGAACAGCCTCAACCCATACACCAGCCAGGTCTATCGAATAATGTTGACCCTTACCTTCGGCTTTACAGATGGTGGATAAAGTATTTGTAGACCAGGCCTGCAAAACAAGTGTCTGCTGATCTGCGTCAAGAAAGTGGAAGAAACCGATCGTACTGCCGGTCAGAATTTCCGCCTCATCCAGACTTTTGGAAAGCAGCTCGTCAAGTGAATGGTTGAAGGCGAATTGACTCAGCCTGAAGCTGGCCAGGATAATTTTTTCATTCAGTTTGCGTTTTGTAATATCCTGAAAAAAACCGATAATTTTGTTATGTTCCCTGTCCGCCTTACCGATTACGTGAACAGATTTGATGTTACCACTGGCAGTGACGATTTCCAACTCGACGTCAAACGGTTCAGCGTAGTCAATGGCACGCTGAAAAAGATTTCTGATAACCGGTCGGGAGGCGGGAGTATAGAATGCGATGCCGTTTTCCGCTGTCGGCTTAAATGTGCTGTCTACTTCATGAATTCGGTAAACCTCCTCGGTCCACGTCTGTTCCATGGTGTCAAGATCAATCTCCCAACCGCCGACATTTCCGATTCTTTCGGTTTCGGTCTGTAAATGCAGACTCTGTTTAAGTGTTTCTTCCTGCAACTTGAGCCTGGTAATGTCGCTTATCACGATACGGCACGCAGGCTGATCCTTTGCGTCATGTTCTGCATTGGCTTCAATCTTTGCCCGGAATGATGTTCCGTCCCGTTTAACCATCCTCAATTCAAACACCACCGGCTCGCCGTTTTTAAAAAGCTGTCTGCTATGCAGGTAATATATGTCATGATCTTCAGGGAGGATGAACCGGCTGATCAGTTGACTTATCAGCGCCCCCCTATCCACTCCAAACATTGACGCTGCTGTAAGATTCCCCTCCAGAATCAGACCATGTTCGCCGACTGTCAGATAAGCGATCGGAGCCATATCGTACAGATCAAAGTAGCGTGCCCGCGAAGCATCCAGCTCCAACTGCACCAGGCGCAACTCTTCGTTCTGTATTTCCAGTTCGATCTGATGCACACGCAGGTTATGGAGGAGTAGATCCGCCTCATCAAGTGATTGTACCTTTTGAGTTTCAAGCGCTCCTGCCGTGAACTGTTTTTCGGCACGCTGACGGAGTTTATGAGATGATTCTGCTGGGGTGGTTGGCATTATGGTCGGCGCCCCCCTCTTGAAATAAAATTTGATGTTCAAATTGTATCGCAAAAATGTCGGTATGCAAGGAACTACCTATTTTACGAAAGATACATATTACCTGAATCCCGCATCACCTCATAAATCATCCTCTCCGTCATAATGCATCCAGCACTTTTCTCACTTTAACCGCCAGGTCTGGTAATGAGAAGATCTATTTTCCCGGAATGTTCATTGAGCAAACGGGTCGCCTCACCCGGAGTGTTTGCCGCCAGCACTGTATAGCTCTGTTTACTGAGAAGCATCTTTACCATACTAAGAATTGCAGCCTCATCTTCCACAAGCAGAATTGTCTCAAGCCCCCTCGGAGCCGGTTGCGCCTGATCTTTTGCTGAATTCTGACCGGTATTGCCGACATACCTGGGGAGATAGATAGTGAAAGTAGTACCAATTCCAGGCTCACTGTAGACGTTGACAAAGCCGTTATTCTGTTTGGCAGCACCATATACCATTGCCAAACCGAGACCGGTGCCCTCACCGACACCTTTGGTCGTGAAGAAAGGTTCAAAAATATGAGCCATCGTTTCTTTATCCATGCCACATCCGCTGTCGCGGACGGAGATATGTACATACTCACCAGGAACAACGTAAGCATGTTCGACCCTGTACCCCTCATCAACAAAACTGTTCCCCGTCTGGATAGTAATAGTGCCGATGTCCGCTATCGAGTCCCGGGCGTTAACGCAGAGGTTGGCAAGGATTTGATCAATTTGAGATGGATCCACCTTAACCGGCCATAGATTGTTCGCCAACTGCAATGTCAGTTGTGTGTTTTCGCCGATCAGGCGTTGGAGCATCTTGATCATTCCAGACACGATCTCGTTCAGATCCAGCACTTTGGGTTCGATGGTCTGCTTACGGGCAAAGGCCAGTAGCTGCTGCGTGAGGTCAGCGGATTTTTCACCAGCTTTTTGAATTTGGGTTACGTATTCATGGAGCCGCTGCCCAGGTTCCAATTCAGAGAGAGCAAGGTGAGCACCACCAAGGATAACAGTCAGCAGGTTGTTGAAGTCGTGCGCCACGCCTCCCGCCAATCGCCCTACCGATTCCATTTTCTGGGCCTGCATGAGCTGACTTTCGAGTTTTCTTTTCTCATCTTCGGCTTTTTTGCTTGCGGTTATGCTTTTGACAATTCCTTCGATTCTTGTTCCATCATTAATTACTGCAGGCTGATTTGTTGAGCGATCGTTAAGCCATATCCAGTGACCATCTGCGTGCTGGAAACGGTATTCAAGATCAAACGGCACTCCTGTCTTGAAGTTTTCAATGGCTGACTCAACTTTCGGCAAGTCGTCAGGGTGAATTGAATCATGCCAACACTTAGGGTGTTCCAACAGGTATTCCGGAGAATATCCCAATACCGGTTGCGTTACCGGTGAATAATAAGCCCCCCCTTGCTCCAGATCAAAAGAGTAGATGATGTCGGGTATGTTATTGATAAGTTGGCGATACTTTGCCTCGCTTTTGAACAGAGTCTCTACCGCCTGCTTGCGTTCGGTGATGTCGCGTACAAATGCAACCAACTGCCCGTCACCATAGTTTGGCCGGAACTGAACGCTTGCTTCAATGTCAAAAAAACTCCCATCTTTTCGACGATGACGGGACTCAAAGCGATCCATGCCCTGCGTAATAATCTTTTGGATGTGAGTGAAAGTGTCTTCTGCCATTTCGATAGATTCCAAGTCTGAAATGCAGATGGACAGAAGTTCCTTCTCGCTGTAGCCACTCATCAGACAATAGGCATCATTTACTTCCAGCAAATGACCTTGCAGGTCCGTCAGCCAGAAACCGTCAATGGCCGTCTGCAGGATTGTCCGATGCCATTCCCCACTCTCTCGCAGAGTTTTTTCACGTTGCATCAGGGTTTCCAGCAGGTTATTGAAGCTGCCGATCAGTTCGCCGATTTCGTCTTGCCTTGCTACGGGCAGGAATTGCGGGGGTTGGTCTGTGTCCGACAGGGAAGCCAGGGTTTTAATAGTTGTCAGTATTGGTGCAAGCTGGCGTTTCAACATCCACCAGGTCAGACCACCTGCCAGCAGTGTCAGGATGATCGCTGCCATAAGTCCACGTTTCTGCAAAGAATTGATCGGAGCAAAGGCTTCTTCGGTAGGCATCAGAGCCACTGCATACCAACCCGACACAGGAATACTTTTGGCAGAGGTTAGTATCTCTACTCCATCGCCCGGTCTGATTGTGATACCAGTACCATCGTAGCCCTGAATAAAACGGTCAATCAGCGGGTTGACGCCTGGGGGGGGCAGCAGCTCCATGATGCGTTTTTTGTCCGTTGCATAAACAATCGTCCTGATTTTCGGTGAAACCAGCAGGAAGCCGCCTGTCTTGCCATAACTGTTATCTGTACTTCTGCTGATGAAATTAGGTTCGGCGAGATCGACAGTTCCACTCAAAGCGCCGATCACTTTGCCCTGTGCATCATGAATTGGTGTCGCTATGCTGAAAACAGTTGACCGCAACGCCTTGCCCATGACCGGACTGCCAATCGTTGTTTTGCCCCCCTTGAGTGCGCCGATTGCATATTTTCTGTCGATGAAGTTGAGTCCGCGCCTCCCTGTAGAAAGAGGAGAATCAGCAATCGCGGTTCCATCAGGCAACAGCACAAAGACCCCTCCGTTAAACATCATCGGAAGAATTGGACGCACTTCGAGGAATGTCTGCATGGAGGCAGCATCGCCCAACATGCCCGGAGTAATCAGTTTGGCAACCCGTTCCAGCGCTCTCATCCTGTCGCTTAAACCGGTATTGATCTCTGCTGCAATAATGGAAACTGTTGAAAATTGTTGTTCACCCAACGCTTGTTCCATATCGTTTTTCAACGTGAAACTGGTATAGAGCGCCAGCGACCAGATGCTGATCGCGAAAAAAACCAGCGTTGTGAGGGTGACCCTTGTCTTGAGTGAGTGCCACCAAAAGATTGCGCTGGAAGTAGGTAGTGGTTTGCGTGGTTTGGGAATGATGGTGACGGTTGATTGGGGGGTTGTCATGGTTCACGCCTCGTTTCGACAGAGATACTTGTAAGGGGGAGTTTCCCCCGCCTGCCTGTTCGATGGTGTTGTCATCGGCGATCCATCTTGAAACAAAGTTTTGATGCATTGAAGTGTAACACAAAGATATTGGCGTGCAAGGAACGACCTTTTTTTGTCACGAGTTGATTGATATGTTCTATATTGACGCAATGAGTAATATCATATAGTATATCACAAATGCGATACCTGATTGATACATGCGTTTTAGTTTTGGCATTACGTTCTTCTGCCGGTGCAAGCTATAAAGTGCTGAAAGCGGCTTTGGATGGAACTTTACCTGTTTTGATGCATTATAAACTGCTGACAGAGTATCGCTCTGTACTTTTCAGACCAGAGCATCTGTCTGTTATTTCTCAAACCGAATATGAAATAGAACGCCTGCTTGCATATCTGGTTAATATTGCGATTGAAAGCAAGGTGCGCTACCTGTGGCGACCGAATTTGTCAGATCCTGATGATGATTTTGTGCTGGAAATTGCAGTTTCCGGTCAACCGGCAACAATTGTGACCCACAACACCAGGGACTTCAAGCGGGGCGACCTCTATTTTCCGCATATAGTTATCTGCACCCCGCAACAAATTGTCAGAGAGGTATTAAACCATGAGTAAACAAAAGGGATTTCTCCTCAGACTTTCGGAAGATGATCGAAACCGCGCTCGTGGCCTGGCTTCACAAATAGGCTACTCAGAAAATCGGCTCTATGCTGAAATGATCCACGACGGGTTACTTATTCAAGAGCAAATGAGCTATTATTCAGCTCTTAAAAAAGTAGGGGCAACTATCCAAAAAGATGAAGTAATGGCTATTCTTGCAAAAACTCCCGCCACTCCTCCTGACGCTTCCGACACACTTTAGCCTCTTGCAAAAGTCCAAAAATCTGTCATTCTTCCGACACACTTTAGCCTCTTGCAAAAGTCCAAAAATCTGTCATTCCGGCAGGTTTCTGGCCGGAATCCAGTTTCTAAATACCTGAAAATCTGGATGCCGGATAGAACCCTTCCGGCATGACAATCTTTTTGCAAGAGCCTCATCTTATTGCCGTTTTAAGTATGGTGTTGTCATCGGCGATCCATCTTGAACAGAAAACGCCATATCGGAGTGACAAAAATCGTAATGTCGCCACTTTGAATTTTGTCCTCTTCATTCCTGGTAATTATAAACGCCTCTTTCATGTTCAGTTCAGCCATAGCCTCCTGCAGGGCGGCCAGCTCACGCCTCCTGGTGATCTCATCCGCAAGCGACTCACAGACCTGAAGCAGCATTCTGTTTCTGTCCGGCATAATCACTAAAAAGTCCACCTCTCTGGCATTTTTTGTTCTGTAATAAAAAATATCCTGAGTTATCCGTCGCAGCCCGGTAAACACAAGATTCTCCAGCAGGTGACCGCTGTTTACCAGTATCCCGGACGACACAGAGCGAACCAGCGCATGATCAATACAGTAGATTTTTTTGGTATTGACATTGCTGCGTGCCAGAGATGCGTCGAAAATACGCACAGTAAACAGAAAGTACGCATCCTCAAACCATTCAAGGTAATCTGATACCGACGCTTTGGGTGTTTTGTGTCCCAGTGATTTCAGGTAACCGGTCAACCTGTTAATAGAATAGAGAGAAGCTATATTGTCCACAAGCCAGTGAGCCAGATCACTTACGGCTTTCGGATGAGACACATCATGGCGTTCAACCAGGTCACGAAAGAGAATGGCGTGAAAATACTCCTGATGAATTTTTATTCGCAGATGCCTGTCCAGTCCGGCAACTTCCGGAAATCCGCCTGATTCCCAGTATGAGTCAAAACATTTCTGAATATGCAGGCGGGCTTTCGTAGAGAGTGGCTCCTCTGAATTTATCCCTTTATACTGAAGAAACTCCCTGAACGAAAAGGGGAATATCTCCCATGACAGAGCCCTCCCGCGCATCTGAGTGGCGATCTCTTTGGAAAGCATCCGGGCAGATGAACCGGTGATGTACATGGCACATTTTTCACTGCGCATCAGACGGTCTACAAAAGGCTCCCACCCTTCAAGAACCTGTATTTCGTCAAAGAAACAGTACACGGTTTCGCTGTTTTTCTTTTCAGGATAGAGCGAGTAATAGGCTTCCGTAATAAGATTAAGACCGGCATTTTGCAGTTTGTGAAGGCGGTCATCAAAAAAGTTCAGATACAGCAGGTTTCTGCGTGACACCCCGTTATCCAGAAGGCGTTGCATGATCTGGAACATGAATGTGGACTTGCCGCTGCGGCGGACACCGATGTAAATCGCTGCTTTTCCAGGAATAGTCTCAGGCTTCAGATGGCGCTGTATTCCTGTTTCAAATTCGTATTCCTGAAAATCAAGGATGATGGCCTTTAGAGTTTCCAACATGCTGATCTCCCCGGCTACATGTATTTAGTACAAGGCATATTGGATATAATTATTACCAGTATGTTCTGTTAGTGGCAAGAAAATTTGCCAATTATAGTATTATTTGCAGTCACTTTTGCCAGGGTTATATTGTTGCAGGCGTTTGGCTCCCAGTTTTTCAAGCCTTATGTACTCGTCCCAACTGATATCAATAGCCGTAAACGAAGTGCAGCAAATTCCGCCACACTGCTCACACCTGTCATCGCTATTCCGAGGTGTATCGAGAAGTTTCCCGTGGTATTTCTTCTTCTGTAGTGAATGGAAGAGCATTGATTTCACTCCACTTAGCTCTTTACGTCTTAATCTTGACCAGTTGCATAATCACTTGCCCCCCTGCGAACCCACCGTAAAACAAAACCGACTCCCCATCCCTTCCCCCGCTGACTCCACCCACACCCGCCCGCCATGAACCTCGATAATCCGCTTCACCAGCGCCAGACCAACCCCGGTGCCTTCGCTTTCGGCATCCAGTTTGTTGAACAGGCCGAATATTCTTTCGTGATGTCGAGGATCAATACCTTTGCCGTTATCGCTGACAAAGAATACAGGCTCCCTGCCATCCCTCCGTGTACCGATCTCTATGCGGGGCGCACTCTGATCGCCCCGGTATTTGATGGCATTCTCAATCAGGTTCTGCAGTACCTCGGCAATCCGTTTCTGGTCACCATGAACAGCGGGGAGATCCGGCTGCAGCACAACATTAACCTTACTCTGTTTGAGCGGCCCCGCCAGTTGCGCCAGAACGTCCCTGGCCAGCCGGTTCATATCCACCTCTATCGATTCATTCATCTGCCTGCCAACGCGGGACAACTCCAGCAGATCGTTCAGCAGATCGTTCATCTTCCCCGCTGCATCCTCTATCCTCTTCATGTCCCCCATGGCACGCTCATACCTGCCTGCCTCCATCTCCTTCAATATCATACCGGCATAGCTCTGGATGGTGATAAGCGGGCTCTTGAGATCATGCGAAACGGTATAGGTGAAGCGTTCCATCTCGCTGTTTTTGGCATGGAGCGAAACCTCGACTTCCAATCGTTCCAACTCATCTGCTGCGCGCACGGCCACCATTTTCAGTATGGTTTCCGCCAGCGTCCGATCCGCCAGCGGCTTGCGTCCGATCAGCGCGATCAGACCAATCGGTTTGCCGACATGACTCCAGAGCGTCACGCCGACATAACTTTCAGCCCGTAGATCCTGCAGCACCTGATCTCGCGGGAAAATCTGGCAGACGCTGGCGGGGAAGCAGCAGACATCTTTGCCTACAACGTCTCCGCAGGGGGTGTCATTCAAGGTATATGTCACATTGTCCTCAAAATGGGCGTCGCACCAGACCGCCACCGTCCTGGCTGTCAACCCGTCCCCTTCAAGGCGGTCAATGCAGACGAAATCCATAGCAAGGCTCTGCGCCAGAAAGCGGGCAAGCGTATTGAAAAATGGTTCACCGGAGCCTTTGCCGCTGCCGCTTCGGGCCAGAAATGTCAAGACATCATCAGTCTGCTTGCGTCTGCTTATGTCACTGAACGCAATCTGGTAATTCCCGTCCTGCATTGAATTGGCATGCAGATGCACCCAGTAACTGGAGCCGTCCGCGTGAAGCATCCGCAGATCCCATTCCGCAGGTTCACCGGATTCGAGAAGCTTTTTGCGCTGCTGATAATAGGCATCCTGCTCTTCAGGGGAGATGAATTGTGACATCGGCACATTAAGCAGTTTACTTCGTGCGACTCCTATCATGGTTGTCGCAGCAAGGTTGGCCTCCCGGATCACCCCTTTTTCACTGAAGGTCAGATACCCGACCGGCGCAAGGTCATACAGGTCGAAATAACGGGCACGCGCCGCCTCAAGCTCCAGATGCGACCGCCGCAGCTCCTCGTTCTGCATCTCCAGCTCAATCTGGTGTACGCGCAGTTCGTGAAGGAGTTTTTGCGCTCCCACAGGTAAACCGCCCGATAAGCCGTCGTCGTCCATGCAATTCAGTCGATACTGATCTTCGGCGCGTAGCCGGAGTTCCTCAGGCGATGCTAATGGCGCTTTTGTCATTGTTTTCTCTCCCTGATTTCTTCACCTTTCTTAAACACCCCCCGGCAGCGGTGCAAAAACCCTTTTCTACCTATTCAGCCACTTCTCCAGCCTCGCCAGCAAATCTTCCAGAATCAGCGGCTTGGGGAGATGATCGTCCATCCCGGCGGCAAGGCAGTTCTCAACATCCTGCTTCATGGCGTTGCCGGTGATCGCTATTATCGGGATATTGTGGCGACGCACCGCTGATGCCGGATCACGGATGACGGCAGTCGCTTCATAACCATTCATTTCCGGCATCATGCAATCCATCAGCACCACTGCATAATCGTTTGCCTCAAGCGCCTGAAGCACCTCCTGACCATCACCCGCCACATCAACCTGATAGCCGTTGCTCTTCAGCAGCCTGGCTACTATTTTTTGAGCTCTCGGATCATCTTCGGCCAGCAGGATGCGGATCGGGGAGCCGGGAACGCTCCCTCCGCCGGATCCTCTGGGGCATAAAGGTGAGGGGGTTCCAGGCTTCTCAACCCGGAGGGGTGAGGCCGGGATGGGGGGAGCTTTCACCTTCTCCAGCGCCACCTTAAACCAGAACGTTGATCCTTCCCCTTCAACACTCTCTACGCCGATGCTTCCTCCCATCAGTTCCGTCAGCCGCTTGCAGATCGCCAGTCCCAGCCCGCTGCCGCCATATTTGCGGGTGTTGGAATTGTCGGCCTGGGTGAATAACTCGAATATATGCTCCAGTTTGTCGGGAGCAACTCCGATGCCGCTGTCGTGAACCAGAAACCGGATGGTGACGGAGTGTTCATCCTCCCCCTCTTTCCGGAGATGAAGCGACACGGTGCCCCTGGGGGTAAACTTTATGGCGTTGCCGATCAGGTTCCTGATGATCTGGCGCAGACGACCGGCGTCACCTTTCAGGGACGCCGGCAATTCGGCATCTATCGACGCGGCCAGCTCTATTCCTCTTTCTTGAGCCTGAAGCGACAGGAGGTTGAAGGTGTCTGAAACCACCGACCGAAGATCAAAATCCTTTCTTTCCAGCTCTATCCTGTCTGCTTCAATTTTGGAGATGTCGATGATGTCGCTGAGGAGATGCACCAGTTCAAGGCCGGATTTTTTGGCAATATCTGCGTAGTTACGCTGCTCCGGGGTCAACTCGGAATGCTGCAGCAGTTGGATCATGCCGATCACACCGTTCATCGGTGTCCGGATTTCGTGGCTCATGGTGGCCAAAAAACGGCTCTTGGCGGTGTTGGCCACTTCGGCGGCTTCTATCGCCTGACGTAATTCCAGCTCTTTACGTTTACGCTCGGTGATATCCTCCTTGAGCTGGCGATGGCTCATTTTCAAGTTATCTTCAAGCCGCTTGCGCTCTGTTATATCTTGTACAAAATTCACCATCTGTCCGCCATACTCCGGCAGATACCGGGCGCTGACCGCGACATCAATAATGGTTCCATCTTTTCGACGATACTCTGTGGCAAAACGCACCCCGCCTGACTCTGCAACCTCATGGATGCACTTGCGGATGTCGTCAGTCGTATCTTTCAGATATATATCGGCAAAACTCATTTTCAGAAATTCCTGCTCTGTATATCCGAGCATTTGACAAAAGGAGTCATTCACCTCTATGAAACGCCCCTCACTGTCAGTTAACAGGATTCCGTCCATGGCTGTCTGAAGCATAGCCCGATGGAGTTTCTCCCTCTTTGATATGTTCAGCAGCACCCTCTTGTTCTCAGAGAATAGTGCAGCGGTGCAAAGGCCGACGATACTGGCGACGAAAATGAATAATTGCAGAGAGACAACCTGTAAGATTGGGGTCAAATAAACGGGCGAAGCACCGCGATAACCGAGAACAGCCATCCAGGAGGCGATAATGGCTATCAAGAGGTTGGCGATCGTCGCGCCGCGCATCTCGAATAGAACGGCTATCAAAAGCACGATCGGAATCAATATGAATTTGAGCGGAAAGTATCCAAACAACATTTCGTTAAAAACAACAGTAGTGGCGAGAGAGAGCAGAGCCAACAATGCCGCAGCTTTAAAGAGTGTTGAAAATTTAAAGGAAGGGGGCCAGTTGCTTCCTTGCAGCCAGATAAGAACAAACGGCGTCACCAGCAGCACCCCTAACGCATCGCTGCTCCACCACATAATCCAGGTCTGCCAGTAGGATTGTCCGCCAAGCAGTGCGGTGACTACAGCAGCGCCGAGGGTGGCACCCACAGCAGGGGCTCCCATTGAAGCCAGAACAATCAAATGTACGACTTCGCGAAAAGTTAAAAATGATGACTCCTGCCTTGAAAAGCGCAGCACCAGCCAGGCTCCGGTAATAGATTCAAGGCTGTTGTTCATGGCAAAGAGCAGACTAACCGGCAGAGCCTTGCCGTTTAAAAGGTCAAAACAGATATTTGCTGCAATCGCGGCAAGAACCAGAGCAGGCCAGTCGCGACGTTTGTTGAGGAGGAGCATCGCAACAAAAAGCCCGTTAGGGAGCCAGAAAGTGACAAACGGCACAGATTTGAGTGAGAGGAGGTTCCCCAATACGGCGCAGAACAGATACCCCATAGCGAACAGACCGGCTTTAATAACAATCGATTCCAGGAGCAAGGCATGACGGTCGCCGTCTGCAATCTGTATGAGAGGCGCATCTCTGTTATTGATCCGCATGAGGAACTCCTTTCTCTCCCCTTTCGACACCCTTCTGAAACACCCTCTGCAGGGTAAAACAATCCCGGTCTCTTCGATTTTTGGTATCCATCTCCACAATAACTCTACCACCCGTTTGCAGATAGTCAATCCGGGTACGCTGCCGCCATATTTTAGGGTGGTTAAACCACTGACGCGCGCCAGAAACCGAAGCAATAATCTACTGAAAAACAATAGGGCTTTTCGCAACTTAAAGTGCGAAAAGCCCTATCGACAATTGAATCTAAAAAAACAGTTACCGCAGAGGACGCAGAGGATCGCAGAGTAAAATCAAGGCATTAGTGAAAATAAGGTCGTCACCTTTTTGGTTTTGCTTATTCTGGTGCAACTGTCTGTTATTTTTGGTTTCCTCCGCGTCCTCTGCGGTTAAACTGCCGTTTCTGGGATAAACACTAGACCGGGTTAGCCCTGATATAAACCAGTGCGGAGGCGACGTCATTCACACCGGGGGGGAGCCCGGTTCCTCCGGTTTTGCGGGCGTAAACCAGCCCAACCAGGGCTTGCTGCAGTTCGTTGAGCGGCAGAGAAGTGTCGCTCTTCTCCTCTGCTGCAGAGAGCTGACGCACACGCAGGCGGGGCCACTCTGAACGGGGGCGGGGGGTAGTTCTGTTGAAGACACCGGCGAAGCTGGTGGCGGCTGCGTCGCGAGCGGTGAGCGGCGGCAGTTTGAATTTCTGCTCCAGAGTTGCCAGCATTGATGTCGAATCGTGCTGGCTGCTTATTACAGCAGCGTCCATGTAGGCTGAGACAAGAATCGACACAATCCGCTGTCCCAGACGGTCGAACCCAAAACCTAATTGACCCGGCTTGTTTGGGAATGGAGGGATTGCCGATGGTGGCGGAACGTGATCATAGCAAGTCCCCCCCTCATCGAAGGTAACCATAAACAGTGTGTTCTGAAAATTGCTCCCGGTCGGCGAGTTGGACTGGCGAATCGTCTGGTAGACGTCATTCAGTAAAATTTCCCCCCGTTTTGCGGCAACCGCACCATCCAGAGGATGATAGCTGTTGTCATCAAAAAAGAGTCGAGGCTCGATAAAAGCATAGTCAGGGAGTTTACCAGCGGCAGCATCCTCGTGGAAGAGCTGCATGGTTTTGAAGTAAGGGGGGGCAAAGGGGTACTTACTCAAGGTAGGGTGGTGGATCAGTCGGGTGAGGGAGATGACATCACTCTCATTGTAGTAAATAGTCCAGGTGCGACCGGCAGCGCTCAGCGAATCGAAAATAGTCGGCGCAATGTTTCCGCTCCCTGGCGTCGCCGAGCCGCTCCAGTTTCCCATGGGGGCATTGATGATGGTTCCTGAAGACTGGGCGGCATGAAAAAAGGAGCGATTGGTGATGGTCTGACTCGGCACGCCACAGAAGTAGTTGTCACACACACCAAATGATCGAGCCAGCAGATTGATAGCCGGGAGCTGGTTTGGTGGAAAACATTGCATGATGGTAGAGTACTGCTCGTAAGTGGGTGACTTGTTTCCCGCTGCCACCAGCGACCATATAAACATGGTCACCCATCCGTTCATGGGGGGTGGGGAGTAGGCACCAGAGCTCGGCAGGTTATAGGGAGCCAGGAAGTTATCCTCTGATGTCACACTCTGGTTGGAGGACGGATTAAACTGGTTGTAAAGGGCAACATTCACGGAGCCGTACTCTTCGCCCGGATCGACGAGCGGAGTTTGCAGAGTGGTTGCCGGAGAGACCGGGACGACGCCACGGCTGGCATCCACCGCGTAGGATGGAATAGGATTTGAGAGGTTCTTCCCCACCACGCCGTTAACCGACTGCTGCAGCGCAGTGGTGGCCATCGCTGCGGGAAGATAACCGAGGACGTTATCAAAGGTGCGATTTTCAAACATGATGACAACAACATGATCGAAGGTATCAAGACCCGATTTGGGGGGAGGTGTAGGCCCTTGAAAGACAGGATCCGGCAGCGCGAAGATATTTTTGGCATCCTTGATCTCGCTGCGGGGGGTGACGGCGGCCGGCATCAGATCCGGCAGGTCAGGATAGCCGATGAACATCTCCGACTGAGACGTGTTCGACCCGCTGCTGCATCCAAAGGTAAATGCACTAAAGGATACAGCGGCGACCGCGCCTGAGGTATATTTTAAAAAATCCCGCCGTGTTATGTCATTGCCGGTTTTCTTGTCGTCTTTACTCATCCTGTCCCCCTGAGTGATGCCGATTTTTTTCCTACCGGCAGCGACAGTAACAGTATGCATGAACTGCGGTCAAGGTATAACGGTTCCCATGTGGGAGGCGCAAGAAATTTCACTGCAAAAACACATTCCCGCTTGACTCATCTCTTGTCTAAATGAACAGCATCGTGATAACGTCTCTTTCACATCCAGGTATGAGAGGAGTTTGCCGTGTCAAAACAGTTCGTCAGCGATATAAAAGACCGTGATTCCGTAAATGCTGTTTTTCTGGTCAAAGATAAGGTCATGGCTATGGCCAAGAACGGAAAGCCATATATGAACCTCCGTTTCATGGACAAGAGCGGAGAGATTGAGGCGAAGGTCTGGGACAATACCGATGTCCTGGACAAACGGTTCGATAAGGATGATTTTGTTCAGGTTAGAGGGAAAGCCTCGGTATACATGAACAAGATGCAGGTTGTGGTGGCCGAGATAGCAAAGATTCCTGAAGAGCAGGTAACTCTGGCCGATTTTCTGCCGGAATCACCACGCAGCCTTGAGGAGATGAAGCAGGAGCTGGCAGATGTTGTTGCCGCCATCAGCAACCGGTATCTGAGGAGCCTGATGGACTCCTTCCTGTCCGACCCGCCATTTATGGATCTCTACTGCTCCGCGCCGGCCGCCAAGGCGATGCATCACGTCTATCTGGGGGGACTTCTGGAGCACTCCCTGGCACTGGTCAAACTTGTCAAAACCATCGTCCCGCTCTACGGCGGCATCAACGAGGATCTGCTGACGGTGGGAGCTTTGCTGCATGATGCCGGAAAAATCTACGAGATGAGTTTTGAGCGCGCCTTCGATTACACCGACGCCGGAAAGCTGCTGGGGCACATAACTATCGGCGTTGAGCTTCTGGAGGAGAAAATTCGGACAGTCGAAGGTTTTCCGCGTGAACTGGCCATGCTCCTCAAACATATGTTGCTTTCCCATCACGGTCAGTACGAATACGGCTCGCCAAAGCGCCCGAAGACGATCGAGGCCACCATCTTAAACTATCTGGATGATATGGATTCAAAGATCAACGGAATCCGTTCCCACATCGCCAAAGAAAACGTCTCAACCTCCAGATGGACGGCACATCATCGCCTGTACGACCGCTATTTCTTCAAATGCAACGGCATGGATGGAGAGCAGGAGGTTGAACGCCTCTGTGATGAAACCTGCGAGCGACCGGAGGGGGAGAAGAGTCTCGAAGTGACGGCTGCACAAGCGGAGCGCAAGGACTTCGGCAATCACCCCTTCAAGAAGCTGGAGAATCTGGACTTATTTTGATGGAAGCCATTTAGCCAGCATATCCGCCAGTGCAGCTCTGGTCATCGGTTTCGGCAGATAATCATCCATACCGGCCTGAAGGCACCTGTCTCGATCATCACTCATGGCGTTGGCGGTCAGGGCGATGATCGGCACGGAATGGTTCCGCACTCCGGAAGCTGGATCGCGAATGGCGACCGTTGCCTCATAACCATCCATCTCCGGCATCAGGCAGTCCATAAGAACCAGGTCATAGTTAACCATCTCCAGCGCCCTTATCACCTCAATGCCATTTGCCACGAGATCAACCTTGTAACCCAGGACATTCAGCATCTTCTGGCCAACCTTCTGGTTGATGATATTATCCTCCGCCAGCAGGATAAGCGCGCTCTGCACGGCGGTATCGGTTGACGAAGGTTCTGTCGCCTTGCCGGGGGGGGCTGCGTCAGACAGAGATCCGCCACTCCGCTTTGCCAGTGCAGTCATAATAAGGTCATACAGTTCCAGGTTATGCAGCGGTTTGGCAGCATAACCACTGACACCTATACTGTCAAAGAGATCAGTATCAACCCGCTGGCCGAACGTCGTCATCATGATCATCTTGATGGCGGTAAGCCGTGGATCCCCCTTGATGCGCCATCCAAGTTCAATGCCATCCATATCAGGCATCTTCTGATCCACAAGCACAATCCGGTACGGGTCGCCCGCTGCGACCCCCCCCTGCAGCAGCGCCAGCCCCTCTGCTCCGGAAGCGGCATTTCCGCACCGGCACCCCCAGCCTTCAAGCAGCTCAATAAGAACCTGACGGTTTGTGGCGTTGTCGTCGATAACCATAACCTTTGTGCCGGATATTTCTGACTTCGGAGCGCCGCTTGTCGCAGCATCGACAGGCATCGACTTGGCGCAGCGCACCGTAAACCAGAAGGAGGAGCCGGTTCCAAGTATACTGTTAACGCCAATTTCACCCTCCATCAGTTCGGCCAGTTGTTTGCAGATGGCAAGCCCCAGGCCGGTTCCCCCAAAATTGCGGAAGGTGGAATCATCCGCCTGGGTGAATGGAGCAAAAACGGACTCTATTCGATCAGCTTGTATGCCGATGCCGGTATCACGAACTTCAACGAGAATAATGACATGGTCACCCTGATCCTCTTTGAGCGAAGCGCTGATGATAACTTCGCCGGCAGGGGTGAACTTGATAGCGTTGCCGGCCAGGTTAAGGATAATCTGGCGAACCCTGCCGGGATCCCCTTTGAGATTTGCTGGTATGGCGGGATCAATATGACAGATCAGCTCCAACTGTTTTTCGGCGGCACGCAGGGCAAGCAGATCGGCGGTGTCTTCCATTGTGGATGTCAGGTCAAAGTTGAGAGTTTCCAGAGAGAGCTGCCCCGCCTCTATTTTGGAAAAATCAAGAATATCGTTGATCAGATCAAGCAGATTTTCGCCACTTTTGCGGATAATTTCCGTAAATTCGCGCTGTTCAGCGTCCAGCCTGGAGTCCAGAAGCAGGCTGGTCATACCGATAACACCGTTCATCGGGGTGCGGATCTCATGACTCATGGAAGAGAGAAAAGAGCTTTTGGCCTTTGTTGCGGCTTCAGCCCTCTCCTTGGCGATGGAAAGTTCCTCAATCAACCTTTTCTTGTCGGTAATATCGACAACAACCCAGATGCTGTCGGAGTTGCGGTTTAAGGAACTGGTGCCGGTGCCGGTAAGGCTCGCTGTAAACAGCGTCCCGTCGTGTCGTTTCTGCACACGATCCAACACCACCGTCTCCCCCTTCTGGAGCATCGGATATGCAGTCGCACCAAACTGTTTAAAGTCATCTTCCGACCGGAAGAGCATGCTGGTGCTGTTCCCGATTAATTCATCAGCACGGTATCCAAACATGGTGCAGTAGGTTGAATTGACCCATTTTATCACCCGGTTTTGTACGAAAATGATCCCATTCCCGGCGTTCTCCAGAATTATTCTCTGCTCTTCAGCGCGTTCCCGCCTGTCCTGCTCCATTCGCCTGCGTATGCTCACATCACGAACTATCCCTATCGCCTGCCATCTCTCTTCGTGCCGATGTGCTGACAGCGACAATTCAATCGGAAACTCCTCCCCGTTTTTTCGCACGGCAGAGAGTTCAACATTTTTGTTGATGGCAGCACCCTCCCCCCTCTGCTGGAAGCGGCTAAAGGCCAGATGATGTGCGGCATGATAACGTTCAGGGGCGAGCAGGTCATGAAGGCTTTTCCCCAGCACTTCATTCTCACTGTAGCCAAATATGGTCTCTGCTGCAGGATTCCAGAATATGATGAGCCCGTCTGCGTCCATCATGATAATCCCATCGGATGCCGATTGGGCAATCGCCTTCAGCTTTGCTTCTGTCTCCTTACGCTCTGAAATATCTTTCCAACCGGTGTAGATAACCGTTTGCCCCTGCAACGTCATAGTTGACAGGGAAACTTCAGTCAGGAATTGAGAGCCGTCCGGGCGTTGATGTATCCACTCGAAAGAGACATTACCTGAGCTGAGCGCTTCGGCAAGGAGTATCTCAGCCCGCTCGACCGACGTGCAGCCATCCGGCTGAAATTCAGGAGATAAATTTACCGGGGTTTTTCCGCAGATATCCTCGCTGGAACAACGGAGGAGACGCTCTGCCGCTCTATTGCAGTCGATGAAAACTCCATCCGATATCAAAGAGAGAGCATCCGGGGAGTTATAAAACATCTGCCGGAATCGCTCTTCACTCTCCAGCAGTTGCCTCTCAACTCGTAATTTCCGGGAACAGTCGAACAAGGTTTTGTAAAATTGTTTAAAATCAACCGGTTTAGTAACATACCCGTCAATGGCTATAGCTATCGCCTGTTTCATGTATGATACCTGCTCAAAGGCGGTCAGCACAATGATAGGCACAGATCGATCCAGATTACGGATTTCGGCAGCCATGGCAAGGCCGTCCATTACCGGCATACGTACATCGGTGATGACGAGATCAGGATGGTGGGCGGTGAATGCCACCAACCCCTCCTCCCCGTTTCTCGCAGTCACCAGTGTCTTGCAATATCTGGCAAGAAGCTGGATGAATTGCGTGAATATGGCTTCTTCATCCTCAACATACAGGATGGTGAGTCGCTGCAGATATTCCTTGTCAGGCAGATCATTATCCAAGTCTGTTCTCCTTGTATCGTAGGGTGCGCCGTGCGCACCGATCACCTTGTATCGTAGGGTGCGCCGTGCGCACCGATCACCTTGAACGGTCGCACGATATGCATCGATTGGTGCGCACGGCGCACCCTACATCATCTCCATCATTATCACCGGTCTGATAGCTTCCATCGTCATCAGTGCTGTCTGCTCCAGCTCCGGCAGTAATTCCTTCGCTGTTTTTGTGTCGCTCTCTTTTGCAGTCAATTCAATTCTACGTGCGATTTCCTGAAGCGCCACCGTACAGATATTTGCCGCAATACCGTTCAGCGTGTGCGAGTGATAGATGATCGCGTTGATATCTTCGTCATTACAGCACTCCTGGATCTGCGAGACTTTTTTTGGTATCTCCTCCAGCGCCTGCCGCAGGATGCTTCTTACAAAAGAAGAATCACCACTTAAGTTGTCGTGCATTGCCGCTTCGTCAAAAAGGGGGAGCGGCAAGGGTTCGGCACTCTTCTCTATCGGCATCAAGGCGGCCTCTGATCCCGTTGATCCATCTTCTCTATCAAGCTTCGATGCTACACCTTCCAGCCATTTTTCAAGAATCTCCTCCAGATTTTCCTTCTTCACCGGTTTGGTCAGATAATCGTCCATCCCCGCCTTGATACATGATTCGCGGTCTCCCATCATCGCATTGGCGGTCATGGCGATAATCGTTACGGCATGATTGAGGACGTTTGAACTGCTGTCCCGAATAACCCTGGTCGCATCAAAACCGTCCATCTCAGGCATCTGGCAATCCATCAGCACAAGGTCATAATCAAACACCTCCAGTGCCAGCAGTGCCTGCTCCCCATTCTCCACCACATCCGCCTGGTAGCCAAGCTTGTCAAGTATGGTCTGCGCTACTTTCTGGTTGATCGGATTGTCTTCCGCCAGCAGAATACGGAAACTCTTTCTGACGGATGCTGATATGTTGTGCTGCTGGATAGTTGCAACTGGAGCATCGCAAGATTCTATAATACCAACTGTTTTATCTGCCTTGGCCAGGATAAGTGCAATGCAGTCATACAGTTGTGACTGTCGTACCGGCTTGGTCAAATAGCCGCTGAAACCGATCCGTTCCAGCGCGGCAACATCATTTTGCTGACCAATGGAACTTACCATAGCCAACAGAGTCGGTTCCAGCAGCGGGTCGTTCTTGATGCAGCGACCAAGTTCAGAGCCATCCATGTCAGTCGTTTTGTAGTCAAGCAGCGCGATGCGAAAGGGGGTGTTCTGCTCTGCCGCTTCCCGGAGTCTAAGCAGAGCTGTTGCACCATCAGCGGCGGTTTCGCAGAGGTAGCCCCAACTGTTGAGCATGGCAACCACGCTCAGCCGGTAGGAGCCGTTGGTGCCTACAACTAAAATCTTTGTCGCGTCGTTTTCGGCATTCGGAGAGAGCGGCGCTCTGGCAACCCCGGCAGCCTGCGTTTCAAAACGGGCGGTGAACCAGAAGGTAGAGCCTGCCCCCGCTTCGCTTTTGACACCGATTCTCCCCCCCATCAGCTCCGCCAACTGTTTACAGATGGCAAGCCCCAGGCCGGTGCCCCCATATTTACGGGTGGTAGTTCCGTCAACCTGGGTAAAGGGGGTAAAGATGGCGTTCTGTCGCTCCACCGGTACGCCGATGCCGGTATCGCTAATTTCAAAAAGGATATCTATAAAACCGTTAACTTCCTGATTGAGAGAGGCGCGGATGATAACTTCCCCCTCATGGGTAAATTTGAGGGCGTTGCCGGCCAGGTTGGTGATGACCTGCCGGAGCCTGCCGGGGTCACCTACCAAAAGCAGCGGTGTACCGGGAGCTATCTCGCAGATCAGTTCGAGCCCGGCAGCCGCGGCCCGAAATGCCAGCATATCGGAGATATCCTGCAGGGTTGTCCGCAGGTTGAAATCAAGCCGTTCAAAATCGAGCCTGCCCGCCTCAATTTTTGAAAAATCAAGGATATCCTCTATCAGCGCGAGCAGATTTTCTCCGCTTTTGCAGACTATTTCCGCAAATGTCCGCTGTTCGTCGTCCAGGTCGGTATCCAGCAGCAGCCCGATCATGCCGATGACGCCGTTCATCGGAGTCCGGATCTCGTGGCTCATGGTCGCCAGAAACTGGCTCTTCGCCTGATTGGCTTCTTCAGCCGCCTGGCTAGCCTCTTCGGCGACAATGGCGCTCTCCTGCAGTTGCAGTTGAGCTACTTCATATTCAGCGATCTGCTCGCGGAGCATCTCTTCAATCACCTGTAACTCTTGATTACTGCAGGCGAGCGCCTCAGCGTTTTCAGTCACGATCCGTTCATGGCGCTCAACCTCATCCAGCAGGTTATTAAAGGAGTCTGTCAGCAGATCAAGTTCGCGGGTTCCGATCTTATTCAGCCGCTGGCGACTGGGCGAACCAGGAATTGCCATGTCGTATAACTGTTTGGAATAGTTTGAAATTGGTCTGCTGATAGAGTTGCCTATCTTCAAAGCCAGCGCCACAGAGGCGAGCAAAACCAGAAACATTCCGAGAAGATAATAATTTCTGAATGTTACAATTGGTAGAAACGCTTCCTCCTCCGGATAATGAACTCCCAGTATCCATGCGGTGGTCTGGAGGTGTTTGCACGACGCGATATAGCGTTTTCCGTCAATACTCTGCGCCTCACCGGAACCCTCAAAACCTGCCACCGCCCTGTCAAAAGTCTTATTTACACCCGGCTTGACATATTCTTTCATGATCCGGGATAAATCCTTGTGCAGGATAGTTGTACGGGCAGGGGTAACCAGATACATATAGCCGTTTTTACCGATGACGGTCTCCCGCAGCGCTCCGAAAATACCCCCCTTCTCCATCAGGTCGATGTTGCCGCACAACATCCCTTTGACCGTGCCGTCAGCGGCCATGATGGGGGCTGTCATAGTAACTACCGGATGATTGTTGGTTAGCGATATATGGGGGTCAGCGATTTGTGGTTTGGCGGTGGCCATTGTCTTGATTAAATATTCACTACCGGCTCGCGACGACACGCTGTCCGGAAGATTGGCCGGTGTCAGAGCAACCGGCGTCCCGCTCTTGTCAACCAGGCTGAGACCGTTGGAAAAAATGACCGCTAAACCTTTCCGCTCGGCCAGCCACTTTTGCGCTGCCTCGTGGTTATCCGTCACACTGGATGGTGCGACTTTCGCATCACTAAGCAGTGCTGCCTGGGCTACTGAAAGTTCATGGTCAAGATCCGCCGCCTTCTCTGTAACGAGGGTAAACTGCTGACTATAAAGCATATCTATGGTTGCATTGCGGAAATAGATATACGTGGCTATTGAGAAGATAATCAGCAAAACAGCGACAAACGTACTGTAGGAGATAAGAATTCTGGAGTTTATGCTGTTAAATTTCATCGGTACTTCTCCGCTGGGTTAATATCACGACGTAACGCATCCCTGAGCGCGCAGGTGCTGGGCACACTCGAGCAGACTCTCCTGGAGGCGTAAACTGTTAACCGGTTTGGTGACATACTTGTCTATACCGATAAGCTCCGCCCGCTTGAGGTAATCGGGCATTTCAAAAGCGGTCAGCACTATAATCGGCACGGAGGGGGCGACACGTTTTATTTCGGCGGCCATTGCAAGACCGTCCATAAACGGCATGAGGATATCGGTAATGACAATATCAGGGGAATGCTCCAAAAACGCTTCCAGCCCCTTTACGCCATCAGATGCGGTAATGAGTGTGGCGACCGGGCGACGTAAAAAGTCGGTGAACTGTCTGCGGGTGTCGGCATCATCCTCGACATATAAAATAGTGAGTGTTTTAAGGTAGTTTTGATTTAATCTTGCCGTTCCATCAAGATTTAAACTCTGTTTATGCATTGATAATCCTCAGCAGGAAGAGGGGTAAGAAACTGTTTTTATGGAGAGCCAAACAGACCAGTGTGGGAAAATAGACCAAAAGAGGTGAAGTGTCAACGCACTTTAGACAAATATTATAAGTATTAAAGGGGGTTATGCTTCCAGAGTAACGTTATGGCACCGCTTCTACCGATTCCGGTTCGGGCGTCGGCTTAACCTCAACAGCACAGTACCGTAGCGGCTCACTTCCGGAGATGAAGAATTCGTCGTGACTTTCCGTCCACCCCTCCGGAGCTAAACAATCTCCGGTCAGTCCGACGCTGACAGTGACTACGTTATCCGGGCGGACAAAATCGGTCGCCGCTCTGCCAACAACCGCCTGACGCATGAACGCACCCCAGACAGGGGCGGCCAGAGCGCCGCCGGTAAACCCTTTCCCCCCCGGCTTCGGCTTGTCATTGCCGATCCAGATCCCGGTGACCATCTGCGGTGTGTATCCGACGAACCAGGCGTCACGGTAATCATCAGTGGTACCGGTCTTGCCTGCTGCCGGGTATTCCAGGGCAAATTTTTTCAGGTTTTTAGCTGTTCCGGAGATCAGCACATCCTTCAGCATCTCGGTTGTTATATACGCAGCACCCGGTGAAAGCGCCGGGGTCATGATTGGCGGATTATCACTCCACGCCTGCCGGTTCCGGTCGTAGATACGTATGATGCTGCGCGGTTCCGGGCGGGTTCCGCCGTTGGCAAAAACAGCGTAGGCGGCCACCAGTTCGACCGGTGTAACCTCGTCGGTTCCCAAAGCGAGAGAGAGGTCGCGGCCACGCAGAGTAAGCCCCATCTTGAGTGCCTGGTCAGCGAAGGAATTCACCCCGATCTGCTCCAGCAGCTTGACAGCTATAACATTGTTGGAGCTGGCAAGAGCCTGTCTCAGGCTCAGTTGGCCGTGGGATTTTCCGTCATAATTATGTGGAGTCCACTGTTCGCCGTTGCCACGGTCGTAGCTTACCTCTGCATCGCTCCGGAGAGTGGCGGCGGTAACCCCCTGTTCCAGCGCGGTCGCATAAATAAGCGGCTTTATACTCGATCCCGGCTGACGCCTGGCCTGAAAAGCACGATTAAAAAAGCTCTTGCCGCTTTCAACCCCCCCGACTATCGCCAGCAGATCGCCGTTGCGCGGGTCAAGAGAGACCAGCGCCCCCTGCAGTTGTGGAGAGATTTTTTTGACGCCATCCTTTAAAACCTTTTCTGCCAGCTTCTGCAGATTCAGATCCATGGCTGTCGTCACCTCCAGCCCACCCTGCTCTATGATCGCTGATCCGAAACGTTCCATCAGCAGAGCGCGTATATGAGCCAGATAAGAGGGAGCCTGACCGGGGGGGGTGATGACCGGCGGCCTGTTTCGCAGCTCACTCTGACGGCGGAGATCAATCATCCCCATATCAAGCATCCGCTTTAAGACCACATCCCGCCTCATGCCTACATCAGCCGACTTACCGAGCGGGTTGTAGCGTCCCGGATTCTTCTGCACACCGGCCAGCAGTGAACACTCTGCGTCACTCAACTCTTCGGGGTTCTTGTCAAAGTAAAGCCGGGAGGCCTGCGCAATCCCCCAGGCGCCGTTGCCGTAGTAGATTTCGTTGAAATACATCTCAAGAATCTGTTTTTTAGAATACTTTTTCTCAAACTCCAGCGCCAGCATCCCCTCCTTGACCTTCCGATCGATACTCTTCTCACCAGAAAGAAACTTGTTCTTCACCAGTTGCTGGGTAATGGTTGACCCCCCCTCGGCGAGCCGTCGCCTGGCAACGTCTTTGACAACCGCCCGTGCAATGCCGAATACGTCGATTCCGGCATGCTCATAAAAACGGGAATCTTCTACAGCCACCACCGCTTTTTGCAGAAATTGGGGAATGCGTTCAACAGGCACCCAATAGCGCTGCTCCGGAAGGATACGACCAACAAAACTCCCCTTACTGTCAAAGACTTTGATCGAGCTGTAACCGGTAGGGAGAAGAGGATAAGCGGCAAAGGGTTCAAGGGCGTGAGCCAGGTTCGGAGGCGAAAACACCGACAATGCTACCGTTATGATGACAAAAAATATTCTCACTGCATGTCCTTTTAATAGTCGAGAGAGGCTCTCTCTCTCTTTTTTTCCGACACAACCCGTTTATCCCCCAGACGCGCCTCTTTGGCTCTCTTGGGGACACGGGTGGATATCCGTTTTTTTACCTTCCGCTCGCGTTTTTCAAGTGCAGACCGGAGGCGCTCCATCGCAACCTCCCGATTCTGGAGCTGCGAGCGGTTCTCGGAAGCCTGAGCCACAATGCCGGTCGGCAGGTGCCGAATCCGCACAGCAGAATCGGTCGTGTTGCGGTGCTGCCCCCCAGGTCCGGAGGCACGGTAGTAGTCTATCTTTATATCTTTATCTATTATTTCGATCATGATTTCAGCGTCCCGCTTTCAAAAACTATCTCGCAACCTGAAGAGCAGATACCAGCAGCCAACTCCTCCGGCCGCCATCAGCAGGTCGCGCCCCCAGGGAATCGGCTGTTCCAGCATGGAGTAAAGCAGAGGATCAAGAAGGGCCGTAGTCAGCAGGCCGACCACCCCCCAGGTGAGAAGTTTTTTCATCGGTTACACCCCCAGACCTCGTAAACATTTGGATTTTTAAGTTTGTAACTATCTGCAATTAAACCGATTACATATAAATTGGACAATTACATAGCAACATAAAAACACGATATAACAGCATTCACATAGATGAAACCCATTAGAGCTTGAACCGCAAAGACGCAAAGGACGCAAAGAAAGGCAAAGGCAATTTCACACGGATCAAATCTGATAAATCCGGATAAAGGCGGATCAACCTTTTTGTGATTAACATCTTGGTTTTACAAGTAT
>Ga0194060_10000440_pt1 | contig 30382 bp, 27 predicted proteins | sample SepL225m_MetaG_FD_163427 | JGI IMG/M metagenome (GOLD analysis project Ga0194060, IMG submission 163427) | Anoxic zone freshwater microbial communities from boreal shield lake in IISD Experimental Lakes Area, Ontario, Canada - Sep2016-L222-5m | ecosystem: Environmental > Aquatic > Freshwater >...
AAGCACCGTTGTCGGTGATGATGACCAAGGCGGCGATCGACCGCGGCCTCGACATGGCGTTGGCCGAGGGCATGGCGGCCGAGGGCGACGTTTCGTTCATGCTCTATTTCAGCAAGGACCGCACCGAAGGGCTGAGCGCGTTCAAGGAAAAGCGTTCGCCAACGTTCAAGGGAGAGTGAGACCACCATGAAGAACAAAGACATCGTCATTGCCGGCTATGCCGAGACGAAGATCGATTTCAAGACCGGGCGCAGCGCCTACGATCTCGCAGGGGAGGCGCTGTCGCAGTTGCTGGCGTCGACAGGCATCGAGAAGCGCGAAATCGACGGCCTGTCGGTCACCATGGCGCTGTCGGAGGCGGGAAACCCGTTTTTCGCGGTGTACATGACCGATGCGTTGAGCCTCGTTCCGAGCTGGCTGAATCTGGGCGGAATGGGAGGCTGCTCGGCCACGGGCGGCGTGGCGCGCGCTGTCGCCGCGATACGCCAGGGCCAGTGCAAGACCGCAGTCGTTATGTCGGCGGACGCACCCAGTTCCGACTGGCGCTCGAGCTACGGCGCCTACCGCGCCGAGTTCCAGGATCCGGTCGGCCTGCAGGGGCCGCCGGCGATGTTCGGCCTGCTGATGAGCCGCTACATGCACCAATACGAACTCAAGCAGGAGGCCCTGGGCAAGATCGCCGTCACCCAGCGCGAGCACGCGCTAATGAACGACAACGCCTACGCCAAGTTCAAGAAGCCGCTCAAGCTCGAGGACTACATGGCCTCGCGCATGATCGCCGACCCGCTGCGCCTGCTCGACAGCGTGATGTTCTGCGACGGCGCCAACGCGGTGCTGGTTACCACGGCGGAAAATGCAAAGCGCCTGGGCATCAAAAAGACCATTACCCCGGTCGCCTATGCCGAGGTGACCAACTTCAACGGCGACCAGGCGAGCCCGGATATCACGCGCACCGGCTTCTCCCAGGTAGGGCCGCAGATTTTCAAACAGTGGGGGCGCACGCCGCAGGACATCCGCATGTTCCATCCTTACGACGACTTCACCATCGCCGTGCTGATGCAGATGGAGGACCTGGGCTTTTGCGGGCGCGGCGGGGGTTCGAAGTTCATCCTCGACACCGACCTGTCGTACAAGGGCAGGCTGCCGCTCAACACCGGCGGCGGCCAGATTTCTGCCGGGCAGCCGGGGCTGGCGAGCGGCGGGCTGAATCTGGTGGAAGCGGTGCGGCAGATGTTCGGCGAGGCGGGCGCGCGCCAGGTTTCCGACCCGCGCAACGCGCTTGTGACCGGCATCGGCGTGATTCCCTACGGCCGCAACTGGAGCACCAGTTCGGCCATGATCCTGGAGGCGTGAGATGAGCGAGCAAAAACCAGCGGGCCGGCCTGTGCCCAAGCAGAACGTCTATGTCGATACCGCGCCGTTCTGGAACGGCATCAAAGAGGGCAAGCTCATGCTGCAGTACTGCCCGGAGACGAAGCAGTTCCAGTACTACCCCAAGCCGGTCAGCGCCTACACCGGGAAGAAAAATACCGAGTGGCGCGAGGTGTCGGGCAAGGGGACCATCTATGCCTGTACCGTGATCAGGATTCCGGGGCCGGGCCTCGAAGGCCGGCTGCCGCTGTGCGTGGCGACGGTCGATCTGGACGAGGGCGTGCGCTTCATCGGCAACGTGCTCAATTGCTCGCCGGAGCAGGTGAAAATCGGCGCGCGGGTAAAACTCGCCTGGGACAAGCTGACCGACGAGCAGAACTACCCCGCGTTCGAGTTGGCGTAGGGTGCGGCTGGAGCACGTCCTCGCCGGCCATGCGCTGCGGCGACCGGCGCACGAGGCCATGGTCTGCGGCACCGAGCGCATCGGCTACGCGGCGCTGCACGCGGCCGTGCGCCGCAGCGCCGCCGGCTTGGCCCGGCTGGGCGTGCGTACGGGTGACCGCGTCCTCCTCTATCTGCCCAACGGCGTTGAGTTCGTCCAACTCGCCTATGCGGCATACACGCTCGGCGCGATCGTCGTGCCCGTCAACACCCGGCTCACCGCGCGGGAGGTCGAGTACATCGCCGTCGACAGCCAGCCGGCAGTCCTCGCCTACCACGCAGGCAGCCGCGAGGCGCTCGCCGCCATCGTCCGGCGGCTGCTGGGCTGCCGCGCGGTCGTCACCGGAGCAGCCGGGGAGGACGAAATCGCATTCAGCGAGCTCGCTGCCGAGGAGGGCGCATTGCCGACGGTGCCGCTCGATGCGGAAGACTGCATGATCATCTACACCTCCGGCACCACGGGCAAGCCCAAAGGCGCGGTGATCACGCACGCGGTCCAGCTGATTCAGCACGGCTACATCAACGCGGTCGAGTGGGGCATAGGCGGCGACGACCGCTACCTCGTCACCACACCGCTCGCCCACCGCACAGGACTAGGGCGGCTGACCAATGCGCTGTGCCTGGGCGGCACGGTCGTGGTAATGCACAAGTTCGATGCGGCGCAGGCGGTGGCGCTGATCCGGCGCGAGCGCATCACCGTCCTCGGCATGGTGCCGACGGTGGCGCGCATGCTGTTGCCGCACATCGAGAGCGATCCGGACGCCGGCAGTTCGCTGCGCCGCCTGATCGTGACCGGCGAGGCGTTTCCGGTGGAACTGAAACGCCGTGTCATTGCGTTGCTGCCGAATGCCCAGATCTGCTCGTTCTTCGCCATGACCGAAGCCGGCGCGGTGACGAGCCTGGGCCATGCGGAGCAGTTCACGCATCCGGCGTCGGTGGGCCGGCCCACGCCGGGGGTCGAGGTCCGTTTGATCGACGATGCCGGGAAGGATGTCGCGACGGGCGAGGTCGGCGAGCTGCTGGTGCGCGCCGGCGCGCCGGGGCGCTACATCACCTTGCGCGCCTACTACAACCGGCCGCAGGAGACGGCGGCCGCGATCCGCGACGGCTGGATTTACACCGGGGATCTGGCGCGCAGCGACGCCGACGGCTACCTCTACATCGTCGATCGCAAGAAGGACATGGTGCTTTCGGGCGGCTTCAATATCTACACCAAGGAAGTGGAGCAGGCGCTGGTCGCGCACGCTGCGGTGGCGGATGCGGCGGTCATCGGCGTGCCTGACGCGGTCTATGGAGAGGCGGTGGCCGCGTTCGTCGAACTTCAGCCCGGCGCCACCGCCGGCGCCGAAGCCCTGATCGAGCATTGCCGCAGCCTGATTGCGGGCTACAAAAAACCCAAGCACGTGTTTTTCGTCGATGCGCTGCCGCGCAATGCGCTGGGCAAGGCGCTGAAGAACGATCTGCGGCGGATGGCCGCGGAGAAGCTCGCTCAGGACTAGGCTGCGGCGGCGATGCTCAGACCCGAATCCGCCGCCGAGCAGAATTTTCGCCTGGACGTGCGTGCCTGGCTTGCGGCGAATACGCCCGAGCATTTACGCCACCTGACTTTCCGTCCCGCACCCGGGGAAATAATGCCCTGGTACCGGCGCCTGTTCGAGCGCGGCTGGATCGCGCCGCACTGGCCGCGCCAGCACGGTGGCATGGGAGCGTCGCCTGCGGAGCAGGTGATCCTGGCCGAGGAGATGGCCGTCTTCGGCGCCCCGGACATCCCCTCGCAGGGCATCAACCAGATCGGCCCGCTGCTGATCAGGTTCGGCAGCCCGGCGCAGCGCGCGCTGCATCTGCCGCTCATCCTTTCGGGCGAGACGGTCTGGTGCCAGGGGTACTCCGAACCGGGCGCAGGGTCCGACCTCGCCAGCCTGCGCACGCGCGCGCGCATCGAAGGCGGCGAATTCATCATCGATGGCCACAAGACCTGGACCACCTGGGGCCAGCATGCGCACTGGATGTACGCGCTCGTGCGCAGCGGCGCGGCCGGGAGGCGGCACGAGGGCATCAGCTTTGTGCTGATCGACCTGACGACGCCGGGCATCACCCGGCGGCCGATCCGCAACATCGCCGGCGACGAGGAATTCTGCGAGGTGTTCCTGGACCGGGTGCGGGTGCCGGTCGCGAACGTCGTCGGCGAAGCCGGCGCGGGCTGGCGCGTCGCCACCGCGCTCTTGAACGAGGAGCGCATCCGCATCGGCAGTCCGCTGCTGGCGCTGAAGGCGCTCGAACGCCTGCGCGCGGTCGCGAGGCTAACCGGCGCGGACGCGGCCCCGCAGATGCAGGAGCGCATCGCACAGGCCGAGCTCGAAGTGGAAACGCTGATCGCCGCCTACCTCGAAGCGCTGGAGCAGCTCGACGGCGGCGACCCCGCGAGCGCCAGCGCCTGCCTCAAGGTGCTGGCCACGGAAACGGTGCAGCGGGTGCTGGATGCGGCGCAGGAGGCGGCGGGCGGCGCACGCGCATTGCTGCGGCCGCTGATGGCGGAGGGCATGCGCATCGACTTTTCCGAGATGGTGCTGCAATCGCGCCGGCTGTCGATCTACGGCGGGTCGAACGAAATCCAGCGCTCGCTCATCGCAAGCCGCGTGCTCGGCCTGACGGACGGGCGAAGGAAGCCGGGATGAGCGCTGCCGCTGCCGCGGAGCGCCGTCTGATCGCAAAAAGTGCCGCCGATCTGCTCGACGGCCTGGGCGGCATGGTTCGCGCGCGCCGGCTGCGCGACGCCTGGCCGCAATTCGACGCCGGCGCATGGCGCGCGATGGCGGGAGCCGGCTGGCCAGGCAGCCTGGTGCCCGAAGATCAGGGCGGCGCGGGGCTCGCACCGGACGGAGTCTGCGCGCTGCTTGAGGCTGCCGGCGGCCGGCTCGCCCCGGAACCGCTGGCTGCCTGCATCGCCACCGGCCTGGCGCTCGCGCGCTCGGCCACGCCGCGTGCGGTGGCGCTGCTGCAGGGACTGCTCCGCGGCGAGCGCATCGTCGTGCCGGCTGCGTCGGCGGACGGGGCGTGGCCGGGGGAACCGGGCATAGACATCGTACGGAGTTCCAAAGGCATCCGCCTCAGCGGCTTGGTGCCGCGGGTTCCGGATGCGAACGGCGCAAGCGATTTTCTGCTTGGCCTCGAGGTAGAACAGGATTTCGTTTTGCTTCATCTGGAGGCATCCGATCCGGCGCTGGAACTGCAAGCAAGTTCCACGGTCGATGGCGGTTCGCTCGGGGCGTTGCACCTCGACGGACTGATCGCGGACCCCGAGCACACTCTGCTATCGGGCGCGCCTGCGAGGACCGCGGTCGCGGCGCTCGCCGATGCGCTGGCGCTCGGACGCGCGGCCCAACTGGTCGGGGTGATGGACGAGGCGCTGCGCATCACGGTTCAGTACCTCAAGACGCGGGAGCAGTTCGGACGGCCGATCGGTTCGTTCCAGGCGCTGCAGCACCGGGCGGCGAGTGCGCATATCGACACTGCCGCATCGCGCTCCCTGCTCTACGAGGCATGCAAGGCGTTTGGCACGGCGAAGCAGCGGCGCGCCGCCGCCGCCGCGATCGCTCGCGCCTGCGCGGCTGCGCTAAGAGTCACCCAGGATTGCGTGCAACTCCACGGCGCAATCGGCTTCGCCGACGAATGCGATATCGGCCTGTTTCTTCGCCGGGCGATGGCCTTGGCCGGGGCGGCCGGCGGCGAAATCGGCAACCGCAAGCGCTACGCGGAAGCCGTATGCGGCTGAGTTTTTTTGCTGATTCAAGCCGCGCCGGTTTCTGCTTTCTGGTTTAGCTAGTCCAGCGCGCAGGTCAGAGCGTTCGGTATTGTTGTGTGCGACAATCTTCGTGAACGAAAAGGTGGTGACCGATGACCCGAACCGAACTTCGAAAAACGGAAAGACGCCCGTTTGACCGCAGACCCAACGGCCAGCTGTTCCTGAAAACAGCATCGACGACTTATCCTATCCACGAAATCAAGGATATTTCGAGTTCGGGGATCAGCGTTCACCTGGGCATGTGTCTATCCTCGCCGTCGCAGGTTGCCATCGAATATGTTGCCGCGGAAATCAAGATGCAGGTCAATGGCACCGTCGCATGGTGTGTGCCGCGCCAGGACGTTGCGGGCCCGGTTTCCGGTGCGGGTGGGTATACCGTGGGCATCGAGTTGCTTAGCCCGATGCTGCTTCTAGCGATGTTCGAAGAACGCTGATCCGTCGCCGCTTCGCGGGAACGCGCGTACCGCTTCCGGATCTAACGCTTGTCGTGCAGTTGCCCGCGCACGAACTCTGCGAAGTGCCGGTCGCTTTCCAGAAAATGGTCGAGCAGCCAGCTGCGGAATCGCGGTATCAAGTCTATCGTCACGTCCTTCCTGAGCACTTCCCGTTGGAGATCGGCAACGCGTCCCAGCATGAAGAGATGCTCGGAGCGGTGCCCCAGGAATCTTGGATAGCCGAAACGCTGCATCATGGATTCTTCGGTGGTGAAATGAAACTTCGCGAATTCCTCGGCGCGGGCCAGCATGGCTTGCACGCTGTTCCAGTCCGAGTCCGCATCGACCGCCGCCTCGAATTCCGTGACCAGCTGAATGATGGTCTGGTGCTGGCTGTCAATCTCGGTGATGCCGATTGCGTACTCCGACTTCCATTCCATGCTTGTTCCCGAAGATTTATTTTGTTCATGTATGCGCGGCCGATCGTGCACATGATCTGCGCCATAGGAATTTTCTCCAAGGTTAGCACAAAGAAACGCCACTTTTGATGCGACGGGCAATGTTTGGTTATGGGCATCGAGTTCGCTCGACCGATCATGCCGCCAATGGCGCTGGTGCGCAGCGTTTGGACGAGCCGCATTTGCGGTAGACTTGCGCGCAACACCGGACATCAAGCTCTGGATCTCTAGAGGGAGGGAACGCATGGATCGTCTCAGGAAGACCCTGTATTGCATGCTGGCCGCGATCGCTATCGCCGCGCCGGCAGGACTGGCTCTGGCAGCGCCGGCGAATCCCAAGCAGGCGTCGGTTCCGATCGACAAGGACGACATCGGCGGGGTCGTGCGTGGTCCGCGCGGGCCCGAAGCCGGCGTGTGGGTCATCGCAGAGACGACCGAGCTGCCGACGAAGTTCGCCAAGATCGTCGTCACTGACGACAAGGGCCGCTATGTGATCCCCGACCTGCCGCCGAATGTGAACTACCAGGTCTGGGTTCGTGGCTACGGGCTGGTGGATTCGCCCAAGGTGCGCGCGAAGCCCGGACAGCAGCTCAACCTGGCGGCGGTGCCGGCGCCGAACGCGGCGGCAGCGGCGCATTATTATTCGGCGATCTATTGGTACACGATGATGAAGATCCCGCCGGCAAAGGATTTCGGCGGCAGCACGGCGATCCCGAAGGACATCACCCAGGAGACCTGGCGCCATCGGATGAACAACACCGACTGCGTCGGCTGCCATCAGCTGGGCCAGGAAGCTACGCGCACGATACCGGCCGCGTTCGGCGAATTCAAGTCGGGCGCCGAGGCATGGGCGCGCCGCATCAGTTCCGGTCAAACCGGCCAATGGATGCTGAACCGGCTCGCGGTACAGCTCGGCGGTGTGCCGTTCCAGTATTTCGGCGATTGGACCGACCGCGTGGCCAGGGGCGAACTGCCCAAACACAAGCCGCAGCGGCCAGCCGGCGTCGAGCGCAACGTCGTCATCTCCTCCTGGGAATGGTCCACGGAGAAGCACTTTGTCCACGACCTGATCGCATCGGACCGGCGCTATCCGACCGTGAACGCCTATGGCCCGCTGTTCGGTTCGAACGAATATTCGTCCGACAATATGCCTATCCTCGATCCGAAAACGCACACGGTGACGTTTTTCAAGATGCCGGTGGCCGATCCGCAGGCGCCGGAGTCCTTCGGACCTCCGTTTCATCCCAATGCCACGCCTACTATTCTCGCGCCCTCGGCCTATTGGGGCGAGGAGAAGATCTGGAGCCAGAAAGCCAACAACCACAACGGCATGTTCGACCGGAAGGGCAGGGTGTGGTTCGCCGCCGCAGTGCGCGGCATCGAGAATCCGGCCTATTGCAGAAAGGGTTCCGATCACCCCTCGGCTCAGGCCTTCCCCATCGACCGTTCCGGCCGCCAGGTGTCGATGCTCGATCCGAAGACGATGAAATACAGCTTCCTCGACACCTGTTTCGGCACCCATCACCCGCAGTTCGGCTATGATCCCGACGACACGTTATGGTTTTCGGGCACCGGTCCGGTCGCAGGCTGGATCAACACGAAGCAGTGGGATGAAACGGGCGACGTCGTCAAGGCGCAGGGATGGGCGCCTTTCGTGCTCGATACCAACGGCAACGGCAAGGTGGACGAATATACAGAGCCGGGCCAGCCGGCAGTCGCCGGCAAGGACATGCGCATTGCCGGCTCCGGACCCTACGCGGTGATGCCGCACCCAACCGACGGCTCGGTCTGGTACACCTTCAACGTGTTCGTCGGCCAGCCGGGATTCATGCGCTTCGACCCCAGGACCAAACTCTCCGAGTTCTATGCCATACCGAAGAAAGCCATCGGTGTGCGCGGCGGGGACATAGACAAGAATGGCGTGCTCTGGGGTTCGGGCTCGAACGGCAGCCTGATCAGCTTCGATCGGCGCAAGTGCAAAGGCCCGCTTAACGGGCCGAACGCCGCCGGCGATCACTGTCCGGAAGGTTTCACGTATTACCGCTATCCGGGCCCGGGCTTCGACGGCTTCGAAAAGGACAGCGCGGAGGCGAGCTACTACACCTGGGTCGACCACCACAACACACTGGGCCTGGGCGAGAACATCCCGATTTCCACCGCCAACCTCAACGACGGTTTCGTGGCGCTGAAGGATGGCAAGATGGTCATGATGCGCATCCCCTATCCGCTGGGTTTTTTTGCCAAGGGCTTCGACGGACGCATCGACGACCCCGGCGCGGGTTGGAAAGGCCGCGGGCTGTGGAGCACGAGCGGCGATCGCACGCCGTGGCTGATGGAGGGCGGCAAGGGCTCGAAGCCGCGCGCTGTGCATATCCAGTTGCGGCCCGACCCGCTGGCGAAGTAGGGGCCGCCAGCGGCGAAATAAATCCGCACAAAAAGAGCCCGCTCCGAATGTCCAAGGAAGTCAAAGTCACCCCGCAGCGCGCCCTCGTCGCTGCCGTGCAGCTGCAGAACGTAAGCGACGCAGAGCTTGAGGCATCACTGGACGAGCTGCGTGAATTGGCCAAGACCTTGGGTTTCGAGGTGGTGGCCACGTTCACGCAAAAGCGCGCCAATTTTGATTCGGCGGCCTACCTGGGCACCGGCAAGCGCGAGGAGATTCGACGCTTCGTGCACGGTGAGGCGGATCAATCCGTCGATGCGCCGCAGAAGGCGCCTGCCTCAGGAAAGCGCGGAGGGAAAAGCGCCGACCGGCACATTCCGCGCCACGGCGCGGTCGCAGCACGTGAAGCGGCAAAGGGCTTGGCCGGAACCGACACCCGTCAGGCTGCATTTGTGCTGGTAGATCACGAGATTTCCCCGTCGCAGGCGCGCAACCTTGAAAACGAGATCGGCTGCGAAGTGATGGATCGTACCATGGTGATCCTTGAAATCTTTCACCGCCACGCTCGCTCCAATGCGGCACGCGCGCAGGTCGAGATCGCGCGCTTGCGTTACCTCGCGCCACGCTTGCGCGAGGCGGCCAAGCTTGCCGGGCCGCAAGGGCGGCAACGCAGCGGTGTTGGCGGCCGAGGTGCAGGCGAAGGCGCCGGAGAGGCGGACCGCGCCAAGATCCGCGACCGCATCGCAGAGTTGAAGAAGGAGATCGTTGCACTCGACCTCGAACGCCAGGTGCAGCGTGCGCGGCGCCAGGATAGCGGGGGCCTGGCGCGCGTAGCGCTGATCGGCTATACAAACGCGGGCAAGTCCACCCTGATGCGCGCGCTGACGGGGAGTGATGTGCTGGTCGCCAACAAGCTGTTCGCGACGCTCGACACCACCGTGCGTGCGCTGGTGCCAGAGGGAGTGCCGCGCGTGCTGGTGAGCGATACGGTGGGCTTCATCAAGAACCTGCCGCATGATCTTGTCGCCTCGTTCAAGTCGACGCTCGAGGAAGCAGCCGAGGCGTCGTTGCTGCTCCATGTGATCGACGCCAGCGACCCCGGGTTTGAACGCCAGATCGAGGTGACAGAGAGTGTCCTTGAGGAAATCGAGGCGGGCAAGGTGCCGCGCCTTCGCGTGTTCAACAAGATTGACCTGGTCGGCGATGCCAAGGCGCGGGAAGAACGCGCGAAGGAATTGCGAGCACGTTACCCCAAGTGCGTCGTGATGAGCGCCGTCGACAAGGACGACGCCGCCAAACTGCATAAGGCGATTCGCGCGTTTTTTGGCCGGCGTCTGGTCAAGGCCGAGTTATTCCTGCCGTGGTCGGCGCAGCAACTGCGCGGCGAGTTATTCGCAATCTGCGAAGTGCTGGAGGAGCGCGCCGACACCGAGGGGACGTTCTTCCGCGTGCTCGGCGAGCGCAGGGACATCGATGGTCTGCGCGAGCGAATCGAACTTATTCGGCCGTCGCACCGGAGTCGCTGATCGCCTTGGCAAAGCGCACTACTTCGGCACGCAGGAAGGCCGCGAACTGATCCACCGCCATCGGCGATGATTCGGCCCCCAGGGTGGCGAATCTCTCCTTTACCTCCGGGTTCAGAAGCACGCGGTTGACGTCGGCATTGAGCTTGTCCACGATGTCCCTCGGGGTCGCAGCCGGTGCATACAGGCCAAACCAGGCAGAAACGGCGAAGCCCGGAAGACCCGATTCTGCAACGGTCGGCACCTCCGGCACCAGCGCACTGCGCTGGGCACTGGTGATACCCAGCGCCTTGAGCTTGCCGGCGCGCACGTGCGCGAGCGAAGTCGGAATCGGGTCGAACACAATGGGTACCTGGCCTCCGAGGAGGTCGGCCATCGCCGGCGCCGCGCCCTTGTACGGTATGTGCGTCAACTGTACGCCGGCGACGGTCTTGAATATCTCTCCGGCCAGGTGCGCGGCGCCGCCCACGCCGCTGGAGCCGTAGTTGGCCCCCCCGGGTCTGGCTTTGATATAGGCGATCAATTCGGCCACCGAATTGGCCGGGACCGAAGGGTGCACGACGAGCAGGAACGGTGTCGCACCGATGTAGGCTACCGGCGTGAAATCGCGCAGGGTGTCGTAAGGGAGTTGTTTGTACAGGCTCAGGTTGATTGCGTGCTGCGTGCCCTGCATCAGCAGGGTATAGCCATCCGCGGCAGATTTGGCGACCAGGTCGGAGCCTATGCTGCCGCTCGCGCCCGGCTTATTTTCCACGACCACCCGTTGCGGCCAGGACTGACTGAACTGCTGCGCAATCACCCGCGCCATCACGTCGGTTGCGCCTCCCGGTGGATAGGGAACGATGATGCGCACCGGCCGCGCAGGGTAAGCCTGCGCAAAAGCGAGGCAGGGCAGGAGCAGTAATGCCGAGAGAAATCGCCTCATGGTGGCCCGCGCTTACGGGGACAGAGGAGCTATCTGCAACGCATTCAACCCGGCATTGTCGAACGCCTGCCGAATAATGCCGTTGGTCTTGGCGCTCTGAATGAAGCTTGTAACATAAGCAAGCGCCGCGGGATGATTCTTTTGCACCGCGATGGATACGCCAGTGATCTGGAAGGCGCCGTCAAGAATGCGGGAACCCGGCAACTGCTTTTGCAGGGCCGGCAATGAGTCATGGGTGAGGGCAAAGGCCTGCGCGTTTCCCGTCTTCATCATCGCCATGGCTTCATCGACAGACTTCGCCGCGACGATCTTCGCGCTCTTCAGGCTGCGGCCGGCGGCGCGCATCGTGGTCGATCCGGCGATGCCGACCACCGTGACCTCGGGGCGGTCAACGTCCCCGAGTGTCTGGATAGCGGAGGGTCCGGCGGCGAGATAAGTGCTTTCGATCACAAAGTAGGGCGGGCTGAAATCGACGCGCTTTCGGCGCTCGTCGTCTGCCGGCATGAAGCCGATGTCGATGCTCCCGGCAACGCAAGCTTCGGTCAATTCCCCGGTCGTTGCCGCGACAACCATCTCCATCGGTACGCCTAGCGCTTTCGCCAGAGCAGTACCGAGATCGCGCGGAACGCCGTGAACGTCGCCCGCCGTGTCCCTAGTGACGAAAATCGGCGTAGGCGCGGGGGCATAGGCGACGCCCACTCTTAGCTTGCCGGTGGGTACGAGTTCTTTCATTACGTTCTCCTCAGCGGCCGCCGCCGGCATGCCGATCGACAGCGCGATCATCAATCCGAAGACTGCGACAGGTTTCAATGGCGACTCCTCGATTAAGGTCAGACGACACCGATGCGGCAAACGACACGCGGCACGCTCATTGTTTCACCAGTTCGACGCGGCGGTTTTTCGCGCGCATAGCCTCCGCGTCGTTGGAAGCAACCGGCGAGTAGGGGCCGTTGTCGAACGCCTCGAAGCGCGCGGCAATTTCTGTTCATGTTCAGATCCTTTCTTTCCGTGGATGAAATGTGATGATCCGGCCAAACCGGCAATCCGGCACGCGGGCCTAGGTTTTCCCGGAAGCAGGCGAGGACCGGTCTTCGGCGGTCTTCAGGCAGGTCTTGATCGAATTGAGCAAACGTTCCCGCGTCAGCGGCTTGATCAGGAAATCCGACGCGCCCAATTGCGATGCCTGGCCAAGGGTGTCGATGTCGCTACGGCCGGACACGAGAATCACCGGCGTCGATTTTGTGTCCTCGTTCGAACGCAGCAGCGACAGCAGTTCTAACCCGTCCATATAGGGCATGTTGATGTCGCTGATGATCAAATCGGGTTTTTCCGCAAGCAGCGCCTTGCCGCCTTCGATCGCATCTTCCGCCACCTGTGCGGCGTAGCCTTCCAGCATCAGCAGGATACGCGTGTTTTCCCGAAAATCGACATCATCGTCGATGATCAGGATGCGAATCTTGCCTATGTACTGCATTGGATTGCGACGCAAGCAAACTCGCGCGCCGAGTTATGATCCGGCTAAATTGATCGAGCTGCGGGGAAAGTGCCGGCGGGTCGCAGGCGCTTTCTCGGCTGCAGCCACCGCTAGTTGCCATCCTTGCTGAGGGCTTGGGATGCACAATCCGGCGTTGCCGCGGCAACTTGCGCAAACAGCATGCCGGCTACGAGCAGGCTGCTCAGGGTAAGGGCAATCGACTTTGACATGTCGGTAGTCTCCTTCTGGTTGTGGATAGGCCGAGGCGCAATACTACAACAGGTTGGCGCGGCGCCGGTTCTAGCAGCCGTCTTGCCTAATCGCCGGCTTGCGCAGGAAGTTGATTCTCGACGGCCCTGCAGAGCTCGTCCGTACTGAACGGTTTGGCGACGAAAGTATGTCCGCCGATCCGGCCGGCTGAATTGAGTTCTTCGCCCTTGGTTACGGCGCCGGTGAGGAAGATGAACTTGATCGAATGCAACTCCGGGTCTGATTGCAGTTGCGCGGCGATTTCTGAGCCGAGCATGCCCGGCATCAATATGTCCAATATGATCAGGTCCGGGGCGAATTCCCTTGCCGCTGCTATCGCCTTTCTCCCCAGATTTTCGGTCTGGACCGTGTAACGCCCCGTCCGCTCAAGAGTGAGCTTCACCACCCGGGTGATGGCTGGATCGTCATCGACCACCATGATTCGCTTTTTCATGGCACCGCGATGGCGCCGGAACGCAACAGCGCATCGATGCGCTCGGCGGTATAGCCGAGCGTATCAGCCAGAACCGCGCGCGTGTCCTCGCCTGCGCGGTAGGGCGCCGCCCCGCGCGCCGGAACCGGTGCGCCGTCGATGTAAAAAGGTGCAGAGGTTACGCGAACCTCGCCGCGTGCCGGATGCGGGATGTTCGAGAAAGCCTGGCGCTCGGCCATGTGCGGGTGCGCCATCATCTCCTCCATCGAACGCACGGGCGCACATGGAACGCGCGCGGCGGACAGCACGTCTACCGCCTCTTCCACCGACTCGAAGCGCTCGAGCCAATCGCAGATCAGTTGGCGCAATTCGGGCCAATGGTCACGCCTGCCCTGCGGGGTCGAAAACCGTTCGGCTCCTATCGGGCCATCGGCGCCTATCGCGGCGAACAGGCGCTCCCAGGTGGGTCCGCCGCCGATGAACTGCAGGGCGATGTGCCGTCCCTTGATCGCGTGGATGACCATGCCTACTCGCGGCCCCTGCGTGAACGCCCCGCCATTCAAGGCGGCGGCGATGCCTATGTCCTCCGCGCCCCAAAGCGACTGCAGCATCGACACATCCAGATGCGCTCCCAGCCCGGTGCGCTGGCGCCTGTGGACGGCGGCGAGCACCAGGCCGAATGCATGCACCCCGGCGAGCGCGTCGGCCGACTGCAGGTAGGCGACCCTCGGTTCGGGGTCGCCCTGCCGGTCGATGTCCATTGTGCCCGCCGCGGCATTGATCAGGTGCGCAAAAGCCGGCCGGTCGCGCAGCGGGCCCGTCTGGCCGTAGCCGGAGATGGAGCAATACACGATGGCCGGGTTCGACGCCGCGACCGCGGCGTAGTCGAGGCCGTGCCGGGCCATGATACCCGGCACGAAGTTCTCGATCAGCACGTCGGCTGCGCGCGCGAGGTCGAGCACCACCGCCTTTGCGTCCGCGTGGGCGAGATCGACCGCCACGCTCTCCTTGCCCGCGTTGAAGCGCACGAAGTAGCTGCTCTGGTCGGTACGGCCTTCCTCTAGTTGCAGGTAAAAGGCACGGGTGTCGTCGCCGTACACCGGCCGCTCGATCTTGATTATGCGCGCCCCGAGATCGGCAAGCAGGCGCGTGCAGTATGGCCCAGCCAGCACACGCGTAAAGTCGAGGACGGTAAGCCCGTCGAGCATCGCCGGCGTCATCCGGCCGCTCCGCCCGGCGTGAGCATCGGGCGCGGTCGTTCGGAACCAGAAGAATATGGCGTTTCCATAGGGATACCAGAATATACGAAAATTGATTTCCCGGTGGCCTGTTCGCCCCGGCTCCGGAGGTGCGCGGCACGGAAGTTAGGTATGATGCGTGGCTCGTCGCCGCGGCAACCGGCTTTGTTCGCGCCTTGCTACCGCACAATCCCGAGTCCAGGTTCTTCAGTTGGAGGCAAAGATGGTGAATCCACCCTACACGACTATGCGCAGCTGGTTGCGCCATCTCGCCGGCAGCGGCCGGCTCGAGGTGGCGCGCGCAGGCGTTTCTCTTGATTTCGAGCTTGCCGCAATCGCCAGCCGGCTCGACGGCACGAAGGCCTGCTGGTTTCCACGGCCCGGCGGCCACGCGATCCCGGTGGTGGCCGGGTTCACGGCGCATCGCGGCTGGATGGCCGAGGCCATGGGAGTGGACGAAAGCGGATTGCTCGACCGGGTTCGCCGGGCGGTGGAACGGCCGCTGAAATCGAAGGAGGTGCCCAGCGCGGATGCCCCGGTGCAACGCGTGGTGCAGCGCGAACTGGACATCCGCACCCTGCTGCCGATTCCGCGTCACAACGAGCACGACAGCGCGCCCTATATCACCGCGGGCCTGGTTATCGCGCGCAATCCGAAGACCGGGATTCAGAACGTGTCGATCAACCGCATCCAGGTCAACTCGGCCCGCCGCATGGCCATCCTCATGCTGCCGCGGCACCTGATGGCGTTCTACCGCATTGCCGAGGCGCAGGGCGAAGCGCTGTCGGTGGCGGTGGTGATCGGCGTGGATCCGCTCACGCTGCTCGCCTCGCAGGCAGTGCTGCCGGTGGATACCGACGAGTTGGAGATTGCGGGCGCGCTGCACGGCCGGCCGCTGCCCGTGGTCAAGTGCCTGACGAGCGACGTCCGCGTTCCGGCCGAGGCCGAGATCGTGATCGAGGGTCGGATTCTTCCGGGTGTGCGCGAGCTCGAGGGGCCGTTTGGTGAATTTCCGAAATACTACAGTCCGCAGGATCAGCGGGAGGTGATCGAGATTGATTGCGTGACCCACCGCGAGCGGCCGATCTACCACACCATCATTCCCGCGGGCATGGAGCACCTCCTGCTGGGCGGGATACCGCGCGAGGCGACGCTGCTGGCGCATCTGCAGCGCAGCTTCACCAATGTGCTCGACGTGCATCTTGCGGCCGGCGGCGTCTGCCGCTACCACCTGTACGTCAAGATCGCGAAGAAAAGCGAGGGCGAGGCGAAGAACGTGATTCTCGGCGCGTTCGGCGCGCATTACGACCTGAAGCAGGTCATCGTTGTGGATGAGGACGTGGACATCCACGACCCGGAACAGGTCGAATGGGCGGTCGCGACGCGGTTTCAGGCCGACCGCGACCTGGTGGTCGTTTCCGGCGCACAGGGGTCTATCGTCGACCCGTCAACCGACCACGGGATCAGCGCCAAGATGGGCCTGGATGCGACCCGGCCGCTCAAATTCGAAGGCCTGCTTTTCGTCAAGACGCGGATTCCCGGCGCGGACCAGGTGGACTTGGTGCGCGATCTGGATCCGGCGGCGCTGGCCGGGGTCAGCGCGGCGTTGGAGGGCTGACGCCTTTCGGCGCGACCGCCGTCAGTTGGCGGCCTTGAACCCGGTCGCCTTCACCACTTCCGCCCAGCGCTCCTGACCGGCGCGGATGCTGGCGGCAAGTTCGGCGCCGGTTTGTGCCGAAACGTCGAAGCCCATCTGCTCCAGCCGCGCGCGCACGGCGGGCTCGGTGTGCGCCGCCTTCGCGGCTTCTGCAATCTTCGCCAGTATGTCGGGCGGCGTCCCGCTGCGAACCAGCAGGCCAAACCAGGTGGCTGCGGTGAACTCGGGGTAGCCCAGTTCGGCGAAGGTCGGCACTGCTGGAAGCTGGCGCCAGCGCGCGTTTCCGGTGGTGGCGATCGCGTTGAATTTGCCCGACTGGATGTGGGGGAGTCCGGTCTGGATCTGCGAAAATCCCAACGGCACGTGCCCGCCCAGCAGGCTTTGCACCTGCGGTCCGGAACCTTTGTAAGTGATGTGCGGCATATCCAGCCCGAAGCGCTCGTTCAGCTTGTGTCCGAGAAAGTGCGACAGCGTGCCGGGACTGAACGACGCGTACGACACCTTGCCCGGATTCGCCTTGACCCAAGCCGTGAGTTCGGCCAGCGTCTTTGCCGGCACGCTCGCATGGGTCACCAGCACCAGCGGTGATTCGGCGCCCTTGATCACGCCGATGAAGTCTGCGGGCGTCCAGCGCAGGTCGGGATAAGCGCTCGGGTTGATCTCGATCTGCGACTGCGCCGGCGCCCACAGCGCATAGCCGTCGGCGGGCGCCTTGGCCACCCATTCGGCCGCGATGTTGCCGTTCGCACCGGTGCGATTGACGACGACGACCGGCTGGCCGAGGAGGCGGGACATGGGTTCGGCCACCGTGCGCGCATACACGTCCGGCGCGCTTCCCGGCTCGCTGCCGACGACGAAGGTGATCGCTTTCGCCGGCCACGCCTGGGCCGGCGCTGTCTGCGGGACGGCGCTCATAGCGGCGAGCGACAGGACGATCAATGCACGCAGGAGTTTCATATCTTTCTTTCGGACGAAAACGGGCGGAAAGAGTGGCACCGTCGCCGGCGAAAGTCAAACCCTGCCCTGCGTGCGTGAGCCGGTGCGCATAGTGCAACGACGCAAATTCACTCGCCGCGACTGGCGGCGCAGCGCGAAATTTGGTAGCCTCCTACGCTTCGTTCAGCAAGGAAACTGGCGCGCGTGCGCACCAAAAAACATGATAGTCATGCGCCGGCCCAGACTCCATTTTGATCGCGTGCCTTACGGCGCGTTTTCCGCGACGCAATGACGCAAGCGATGAGCGCGGCCGAGGACTGGGTCGGAAAATCGGTCCTGCGCAAGGAAGACGAGCCGCTGCTCACCGGTCGCGGGCGTTTCATCGACGATCTCGAGCCGGTGGCCGGCATACGCCACGCGGCGATCCTGCGCTCACCCCATCCGCACGCGAACATCCTCGGCATCGACGTGAGCCGTGCCGAGCAGCTTCCGGGTGTGATCGGCGTCGTAACCGGCGCGCAGATCGCAAGAGTGGCCGGCCCCATTCCGAGCGTGGTCAAGGCGCGCATGAAATTCAACGTGTGCGCGCTGGACAAGGTGCGCTACATGGGTGAACCGGTGGCGGTAGTGGTGGCGGAGAACCGCTATATCGCCGAGGACGCGCTGGAACTGATCACGGTCGATTACGAGCCGCTGCAGGGTGTGGCGTTTCTCGAGGATGCGATTGCCCCGGGTGCACCGCTGCTCTACGCCGAGGCGGGCAGCAACATCGCGCAGGAACGCAGTTTCAGGTACGGGGACCCGGATGCGGCGTTCGCACGCGCCGCGCGCGTGTTCCGCCACGAGTATCGTTATCCGCGCTCGATCGCCACGCCGGTGGAAACCTATGGGGTGATCGCGAATTTCGAACCACGTCCGGACCGCTATACGGTTTGGGCGAATTTCCAGGGCCCATTCGTGCTGCAGCCGCTGATGGCGGCCAGCCTCAACGTCTCCGGCAATCGCCTGCGCGTTATCACGCCACCCAATTCCGGCGGCAGCTTCGGCATCAAGCAGGCGGTGTTCGGCTACATGGTGCTGATGTCTGCCGCGAGCCGCCTCCTGGGCGTGCCGGTGAAGTGGGCCGAAGACCGGCTCGAGCATCTGATGGCTTCATCCTCGGCCACCGACCGCATCGGCAGCGTCGAGGGCGCATTTTCGAGCGAAGGCGAACTGCTGGGCCTGCGCTTTCGCAACGTGGTCAACCTCGGCGCCTACATCCGCGCCCCGGAGCCGGCCTCGGTTTATCGCATGCACGCCACCTCGAACGGCGCCTACCGGGTGAAGAATATCGCGATCGAGAACGTGCTGGTGGTGACCAACCGGACGCCCGCAGGGCTCAACCGCGGCTACGGCGGGCCGCAATTCTATTTCGCGCTCGAGCGGCTGATGGAGATGGCGGCGCGCGGCTTGGAGCTTGATGCGGCTGAAATCCGACGCCGCAATCTCGTGCGCAAGGACGAGTTTCCCTATTCCTGCCCGGCGGGTTCGGTGCTCGACTCGGGGGACTACGAGCGCTGCCTCGCCGAGGTGCTGCGACTCGCGGACTACCCCGCGCTGCTCAAGGCGCGCGACGCGGCGCGGCAAAGCGGTAAATTATTCGGCATCGGCTTTGCGATCGGCGTCGAGCCATCCGGGTCAAACATGGCCTATGTCGGTCTGGCGCAGACAGCCGAGCAGCGCGGCCGCGCCGAACCGAAATCGGGCGCCAATGCCTCGGCAACAATCTCCATCGATCCGACCGGATCGGTCAGCGTGCATCTGGACAGCACGCCGAACGGCCAAGGGCACGAAACCGTGGCGGCGCAGCTCGTCGCCGCGGAACTGGGCCTCGCCCCCGGCGACATCGATGTGTTTACCGAACTCGATACGCGCACCACAGCCTGGAGCATTGCCTCGGGCAATTATTCCAACCGCTTCGCCTCGGCAGTGAGCGGGGCGATACTGGTGTGCGCCCAAAAAGTGGCCGACAAGCTGAAGGCGATGGCGGCCGAAGAATTCGACGCGCCGGTCGGCGAGATTGCGCTGGCCGGCGGCTCGGCGCGCCTGAAGTCCGACCCGGCGCGCGCCATCGCCGTGGGGCGCCTAGCCGCGCGCGCCCACTGGAATCCGGCCGGCATGCCCGGCCATGTCAGCGCCGGCCTGCACGAGGTCGTGGTTCTCGATGCACCTATGCTCACCAGTCCGGACGATGCGGATCGCGTCGCGTCGGCCATGACCTTCGGCTTTGTCGCCGACCTCGCCGCGATCGAACTCGACCGCGCCACCGGCCGGGTGGAAATCGTGAAATACGTGTCAGTGCACGATGTCGGCACGATCCTCAATCCGATGATCGTCGAAGGCCAGATTCACGGCGGCTTCGCCCACGGCCTCGGCGCCGCGCTGTTCGAGGAACTGGTGCACGACCGTTCCGGCAACTTCGTCTCCGGCACGTTTGCGGAATATCTTTGCCCGACAGCACCGGAAATGCCGGAACTGTTGATAGGCCACGTCTCCACGCCGTCGCCCGCGAACCGTACCGGTGCCAAAGGCATGGGCGACGGCAGTTCCATGCTCGCGCCTGCCGCGCTGGCCAATGCGGCCGCGGACGCGCTCGGGCGGGACGACGTCGAATTGCCGCTTTCACTCAACCGCGTCTGGGAACTTGCCAACGGCATGGCGCTGACCCGCACCGGCACCTACGCCGCCAAGCGTCGTGCGGGCGAGGACAGGCCGCTGGGCGGTGGCGCGCTCGAAGGCCAGGGCAGCGTCGATCTGGACATCGCTGTCGCCGAGGTCTGGCGCCGGCTGCTCGATGCCGAGGTGCTGGCCGCGGTCATTCCCGGTTGCAGGAAAATGGAACGCTCGGGGCCTGACGGGTTCGAGGCCGAGGTTACGATAGGCGTAGGCGGCATCCGCGGCGTCTACGCGGTGAGCATCCGCGTCGCCGAGCGGCACGAGGCCCGGACCTTGCGCATGGATTTTCGCGCCAGCGGCCGCCTGGGGCACGGTCGCGGCAGCGCCTGGGTGGAATTGTCGCCGCAAGGCGCGGGAACACGCCTCACCTATCGCTATGCGGCCGACGTCGGCGGGACCGTCGCAGCCGTGGGCAGCCGCATGCTGGGTTCAATCACGCGCGTGGTGATAGGGCAGTTCTTCAAGGCGTTCGAACAATATGGCCGCGCCGGGGGTGACATAGGCCGCACCGACGCCGCCGCGGGCGGGCAGAATTGGATCGATCGATTGCGGAGCTGGCTCCGGGGAGTGTTCGGGCGATGAAGCCGGTCGCATTCGAATACTGCCGCCCGGAGAGCATCGCGGAAGCGGTGGCGCTGCTCACGGAGTTTGGTCCGGACGCGAGCGTCCTTGCAGGCGGTATGTCGCTCGGCCCCATGCTCAACATGAGACTGGCGCGGCCCGCGGCGCTGATCGACGTGAAGCGCATGCAGGGCATGGACGGCGTTGCCGTGCAGGGCGCGTGGACGCGCACCGGCGCGACGCTGAGGCAGGCCGCGGCGATGCGCGATGCCGCATTGATGCAGGCGGTGCCTTTGCTCGCGCTCGCGCTGCCGCATGTCGGGCATTTCCAGACGCGCAACCGCGGCACCCTGGGCGGCTCGGTGGCGCACGCCGATCCGAGCTCGGAGATTCCGCTAGTGCTTGCAACCCTGGGCGGCGAAGTCGAACTCGCGTCCAAGCGCGGCACGCGGCGCATTGCAGCACGCGAATTTTTCGTCGACGTGCTCACCACGGCGCGTCAGTCCGACGAGTTGCTGACGGGACTGCTGTGGCCGCCGCGCCGCGCCGGGGCCGGCCGCGCATTCGACGAAGTGTGCCAGCGCCACGGCGATTTTGCGATCGTAGCCATCGCGACCGAGGCAGTGGTCGATGCCAACGGGATGCTCACGCACCTGGCGCTGGGGCTGGGCGGAGTGGAAGGCCGGCCGGTAGTCGCAGACACCGCCGCATTCATCGGTCGTGCGGCAGACGCGGCGCTGGCGCGCGAGATCGCCGCCGCCGCGGCCGATGCGGCCGACCCGATGAGCGATCTGAAGGCGAACGCGGATTACCGGCGCGCGCTGGTGCGCGCGAGCGGTGCCGCGGTGCTGACGGCGGCATTTGCCAATGCGGGGAAATCATGACGACGCAGCGACTGAAAGCCGGCGTGCGGCACGCGGTCACGTTGAAAGTCAACGGCCGCACGCTTACCGGACAGGCGGAAGCGAGAACACTGCTGTCCGACTTTCTGCGCCACGAGTTGAACCTCGTAGGCACCCACGTCGGCTGCGAGCACGGCGTATGCGGGGCCTGCACCGTGCTGGTCGATGGACGCGCCGTCAGGACCTGCGTCCAGTACGCGGTCGAGTGCGACGGCGCCGAAATCCAAACGGTGGAGGGCCTGGCGCAGGCCGGCATGCTGAACGAACTGCAGCAGGCATTCAACCGCCATCACGCCCTGCAGTGCGGCTTCTGCACGCCGGGCATACTCATGTCGGCGACGCAGTTTCTCGCGGAACATCCGGACCCGACCGAGGCTGCGGTGAAGGACATGCTGTCCGGACACATCTGCCGCTGCACCGGCTACTACCCGATCGTGGCCGCGATCCTGGATGCGGCCCGGATCCTGCGCGGGGCGAAGCCGTAGCGATGGATCTGGCTACTGCATTTGGGCTCACTGTTGCGCGCCGGCCGGGCGCGGTCGCGGTCGTCGACGGCGGGCGCCGCACCAGCTTTCGGCAATGGCAGGACGAGAGCGCCCGGCTGGCGGGCGGCCTGGCTCGCCTGGGTCTGCGCGCCGGCGACCACCTGCTGGTGGTGCTGAAGAACCGCTACGAGAATACGACCCTGTACTGGGCCTGCCACATGCTGGGTCTGGTCTACACGCCGCTTAACTGGCGCGCCGGCGCTGCCGATATCGCATTCTGCCTCGGCGATGCGGAAGCGCGCGCGGTCGCGTTCGAGGCCGCATCGGCGCCGGCGGTGCGCGAAGCGCTGGCCGGGGAAGGGCTGGAGTCGCTGCCGCGGCTGGTGCTTCCTGATGCGAACCGCGAGGCGGGCGACCGCACCTACGCCGAACTCGTCGCGGGAGCGGCGCTGGCGCGATCGGAGCCGGTCGATGAGCGCGCGACCTGCATGATGCTCTACACCTCCGGAACCACGGGCAGGCCGAAAGGCGTGCCGCGCAGCCACCGCAACGAACTCTCCGCCGCCGTGTCGCAAATCGCGCACAACCGCTATGTGTTCGGCGATTCTGCGCTCGGGGTGATGCCGCTGTACCACACCATGGGTGTGCGCGTGCTGCTCGCAGCTGCGCTGCTGAACGGCAAGTTCGTCTGCGTGCCGACCTACGACACCGAACTCGCCATGCGGCTGGTCCAGGACGAACGCATCACGACCATGTTCCTCGTGCCCACGCTCTATTACGACATGCTGCGCCATCCGTTGTTCCACTCCTTCGACCTCGGCTCGCTCGAGCGCATCGGCTATGCCGGCATGACCATGACGCACGCGCTGTCCGAAGCCTGCCTGGCGCAATTCAAGCCGCAGCTGTTCGTCAACTATTACGGCTCGAGCGAGGTGTATACGCTGTCGTTCTGCGACCATGTCGAGGCCAAGCCCGGCTGTGCCGGCCGGCCCGGGCTCAACCAGGCGATCCGCGTGGTCGAACCGGACCCGGCGGGCGGCGCCGGGCCCGACGATCTGGTCAAGCCGGGCGAGCCGGGCGAGATCATCGCCAGCCTGGCGAGCCCGGAAGCCTTCGCCGGCTACTGGAAGCGGCCGGACGCGAACGCGAAAGCCCTGCGCTCGGGCTGGTACTTCACCGGCGACCTCGGCCGGCAGGACGAAGACGGCGAACTGTTCGTCATCGGCCGCGTCGACGACATGGTGATCACGGGCGGGGAGAACGTGTACCCGGAGGAAGTGGAAAACCTGCTCTCGCGCTGCCCGCTGGTGGGTAACGCCGCAGTGATCGGGATGCCCGATGAACGATGGGGGCAGAAGCTCGTCGCCTTCATCGAGCCGGCCGCGGCGGGCGCGAGCGTGGAGCAGATCGAGGCGCATGTGCGCTCGGCCGGGTTGGCCAATTTCAAGCGGCCGAAGGAATACGTATTGGTTGAGCGCATACCGCGCTCGCCGGTGGGCAAGATCCTGCGGCGCGAACTGCGCGCAGGCAATTTCAGGAAGCTGCAGTGAGGACTGCGGCGGCCACGCGTGTATGATTCATCCACAAGGAGATGCAATGAACGGCAAATATGCAAAAGAACGGGGAGCGCTACTCGACGAGTTGGACGGAATGCGGCTGGAGATCGACGCGGAAAAACGCGTCGCCACGCTGATCCTCGACCGTCCTCCGCTCAACACCGTGTCCTACAAGGCGCGCTCGCAGATCGCAGCGCTGTTCGAGGAATTCGGCCGCGACCCCGACGTCGGTGTCGTCGTCGTGCGCGGCGCCAACGGCGTGTACACCTCGGGCGGGGACGTGCGCGGTTTTTTCAAGGTGCCCCGCGACGGGATGTCGCACCTCGCATGGAACATAGGCGCGCCCGAACGCTGCCCCAAGCCGGTGATCGCAGCGATGGAAAAGTACGCGTTCGGCGTGGGCTGGGAACTCGCGCTTGCCTGCGATTTCCGCATTGCCACCAAGGACACGCTGGTGGCGCTGCCGGAAATTACCATCGGCCAGATGCCAGGGTCCGGCGGCAGCCAGCGGGTGCTGCGCATGGTCGGCATGACGCGTGCCAAGGACATGGTGCTGATGGGGCGCCGCCTGCCGGCCACCGAAGCGCATCAATGGGGTTTGCTCACCGAGGTGGTCGAAGATGCGGCCGCACTCGACAAGACCGTGGCCGAGTATGCGGCCAAGCTGAATGCGCTTTCCCCTCTTGCGCTGTCGACGCTGAAGCGCGTGCTCAACCAGGGCGAGGACGCGAGCCTCGAGGCCAGCTTCGATCTCGAAGGGCACGCCTACGAAAAGCTGCGTGATTCGCACGACTACACCGAAGGCGCCAACGCGTTCTTCGAGAAGAGAAAGCCGAAGTACACCGGTAACTGAGGAAGCGGTCCGGCCGGAATCGGTATCGGCCGGGCGCAAATTTCAATCAAAGGAGGAAACATGCAACAACTAACAATCATCGCCGCCGCGGCTGCCGTGTTCATCGCGGGCCAGGCGCAGGCGCAGTCGACCATCAAGATCGGCGTGGTAACCCCGCTTACCGGCACCTACGCCGGCATCGGGCAGCAGGTGAAATGGGGCATCGATCTCGCGGTGAAGGAGATCAACGACAAGGGCGGCGTACTCGGCCGCAAGATCGAGACGATTTACGAGGACGAGGAGGCGAACCCGAACGTCGCCGTGCAGAAGGCGGAGAAACTGTTTCAGGTTTCGAAGGTCGACTTTCTCACCGGCACGGTGAACTCCGGCTCGACCCTGGCGGTGGGCCAGGTGGCCGAGCGCAACAACCGCCTGGCATCGACCACTGTATCGTTCTCCGATGCGATCACCGGAGACAAGTGCTCGCCCAACATGTTTCGCGTGAACGCAAAAGCCGGCATGCAGTCGGCGGCGCTGGTAGAGTGGATGGTCAAGGAGAAGCCGAGTCCCAGCGTGTTCTACCTCGGCCCGGACTACGAAATGGGGCGCAGCACCGTCGCCGCATTCAAGTCTGCGGCGGAAAAGCGCGGCGCAAAATCGGTGGGAGAAGTGTTCGCGGCGCTCGATAACAAGGACTATTCCCCGTTCTTCGGCCAGATCCGTGCCGCGCGACCGCAGGTGCTGTACACCTCGGTTGCGGGCAACGACACGGTGCGCTTTCTGACCCAGTTGTCTGAGTTCGGCCTGGCAAAAGGCCTGCAGATCGTCGGCGCCGCCGGGACGGTGACGGCGCAGAACATGGGCGCCGTCGGCAAAGCCGCAGACGGCTATGTCACCGGCGCGGCCTACTCGGCCGAAATCGATACGGCCGAGAACAAGAAGTTCGTCGCCGACTTCAAAGCGGCGTGGAAGACCGAGCCGGATCTGTACGGCGTCGATTCTTACGGCGTCGTGTATTTCTACAAGACGGCGGTCGAGAAGGCCGGAACCACCGATACCGACAAGCTGCGCAGCGCGATGCGAGGACTGGAGTGGCAGACCCCGCAAGGCAAGAAGACCATGCGCGCCGGCGATCATCAGGCGGTGCAGGACATGTATGCGGTGAAGGTCGTGAACGGCAAGTTCCAGATCATCAGCAAGGTAGCGGGGGAGGCCGCCGTCGGTCCGGATACGTGCACGAAGTTCTGACAGCACCAGTTAGTCGCACAAGCGCGTTGCAGCGGCCCCCGAGGGTGTTTCGATGAGCGAAATCATCGAAACGCTGCAGTTCGTTTACGGCCCGCAGGTGGCCAACGGGCTGGCGATCGGCGTGGCCGTGATCCTGATGGCGCTCGGGCTGACGATCATTTTCGGCCTGCTCGACGTGATCAACATGGCGCATGGCGAGTTCTATGCGCTCGGCGCCTATCTCGGAATCACGCTAGCGGCCAGGGGCGCGAGCTTCTGGCTGTGCCTGGCGCTGGTGCCGCTGATCATGGCTGCGATCGGCTATGCGACCGAGCGCGCACTGATCCAGCGCGTGTTCCACAGCGGCGACCGGCATACGCTCACCCTGCTGCTCACCTTCGGCCTCGCGATCATCGCAGAAGATGCGTTCAAACTCGCCTACGGACCCAATCCATACAAACCCGATGCGCCGATTTCCGGCGCGAGCGAGTTGCTCGGCATCGTGTTGCCGAACTACCGCTTGTTCCTGATCGCCGCCGGGTCGGCGATCATCCTCGCCGTCTGGCTGGTGGTCTACCGCACCAGCCTCGGCGCGATGGTGCGCGCCTCGGCTTTCGATCGCAACATGGCGTCCTCGCTCGGCGTGCCGGTGGACAGGGTCTACGCCGGCACTTTCGCCTTCGGCGTGGCCCTCGCCGGTTTGTCCGGCGTGTTGCTCGCTCCGGTCTACTCGGTGTTTCCGACGATGGGCAAGGATTTCATCCTGATGGCGTTCTCGGTGGTGATCGTCGGCGGCATGGGCTCGATCAAAGGCGCGGTGATCGCCGGCCTGGTGCTGACACAGATCCAGTCGATCTCCAGCCTGTTCATCTCGCCGGTGTGGAGCGAGCCGCTGGTGTTCGGCATCATGGTGCTGTTCCTGATGGTGCGGCCGCAGGGCCTCGCAGGACGCCTCGGCCATGGCTGAAGCGGCGCTGTTGCGCGCCACGGTCGAGGCCGGGGAGCGCGTCCAGTTCGGCGGCCAGAACCTGTTCGCCGGCCTGTTCGTCGTGCTGGCTCTGGCGTTCGCGGTATTCGCCGGAGCGAGCGGCGACACCTTTTTCTTCCGCCTCGCGACAGAAGCGCTAATCCTGGCCGGCCTGGCGATGGCGGTCGACGTTCTGCTCGGCTACACCGGGCTACTTTCGCTCGGGCACGCACTGTTTTTCGGCTTCGGCGCGTACGTGTCGGCGCTGGTGCTGAAGAACGTCGCGCCATCGTTTTGGGCGGCGACCGGCATCACCCTGCTGGCGGCGACGCTGCTCGGGTTCATCGCGGGATTCGTGTCGATTCGCGCGCGCGGAGTGTATTTCGCCCTGATCACCTTCGGGCTGGCGCAGGTGGTGTTCAAGGCGGTCTACAACACGCGCGAAGTAGGAGGCTCAGACGGCATCATTGGCATTCCCCAGATCCGCGCGGAGTTCGGCCTGTTTTCCGTGGATGCGCAGTCGCCTGCAGGCTTCTTCCTGCTCACGCTGGCCCTGGTGATGCTGCTCTACGCCGCGCTCGCGTACCTCATGCGCACGCCGTTCGGCCGCATGCTGGTGGCGATCCGCACCAACGAGGCGCGCGTGCCCTTTCTCGGATTTTCACCGTGGCAGGTCAAGCTGGCGGCCTTCGTTGTCGCTGCCGACACGGCGGCGCTGGCCGGCAGCCTCTATCCGATGCTGCGCGGCTTCGTTTCACCGGAGCTGTTCGCGTTTCAGGCATCGGGCAATGCGGTGATCATGGTCATCCTCGGCGGCAGCGGCACGCTCGCGGGCGCATTGTATGGCGCGTCCATCCTGACCGCGCTCAAGTCGGTGATTGGCAGCTGGTCGGAACACCACCTGGTCATCATCGGCGCGTTATTCATGCTGTCGGTGATCTTCCTGCCCAAGGGCCTGGCGGGATTTGCGCTGCCGCGCATTCAACGCTGGCTGGGGCGCCGCGGAGAAAAGCGGTGAGCGCGACGGCGCTGCTCGAGGTGCGCGAGTTGTCGATCAGCTTCGGCGCGCTGGCCGCGGTGAGCGGGCTGTCGTTCTCTGCCGCGCACGGTCGCATCACCTCGGTCATCGGCCCCAACGGCGCCGGCAAGAGCACGCTGTTCAATCTTGTGTCCGGCGCGCTCAGGCCGCAACATGGCACGGTAGTCTTCGCCGGAGCGGAGGTAACCGGCTGGTCCACGCCGCGGCTGCTGAAGGCCGGGCTGGCACGCTCGTTTCAGATTACCAACCTGTTTTTCGAGCTGTCGGTATACGAAAACCTGCGGCTGGCGGCGCAGATCCTGGAGCCGCGGCTGCATGCGATCCTGCCGACTGCGCACAGCACGCGGGCGCGCGATCGCGCCGAGGAGTTGATCGAGCAATTCGGCCTCGCCGAAAAGGCGACCGGACTCGCCGGGCACCTGTCGCACGGAGAGCAGCGGCGGCTGGAGATCGCCGTGGCGCTTGCCTGCCGGCCGCGCCTGCTGCTGCTCGACGAGCCCACCCAGGGCATGTCGCACGGCGACACGCAGGCGACAGCCGAAATGATCAAATCGCTGGCCGGAGACCTGACGATCCTGCTGATCGAACACGACATCGACGTGGTGATGAACTTGTCCGACCACGTTATCGTCATGCACCAGGGCGCGAAGCTCGCCGAAGGCACGCCGCGCGAGGTGCGGGACAATGCCGCCGTACAAACAGCCTATCTGGGCGGGGTGCACTGATGCTGGATCTCGATTCCGTGCACGCGCATTACGGGCTGTCGCATGTGCTGCAGGGCGTTTCCCTGTCGATCGAGAAAGGCGAAGTCGTCGGCGTATTCGGCCGCAACGGGGTGGGAAAGACGACGCTGATCAAGGCCGTGGCCGGCTGGGTCCGGCCCTCCTCGGGTTCGATCCGGTTCAACGGCACGGAACTGGCGGGATTGCCCCCGGACCGGATCTGCCGCCTCGGCGTCGGCCTGGTCCCCGAAGACCGGCGCATTTTTCCCGGCCTCACCGTGGAGGAAAATTTGCGCCTGGGACTGATGCAGGCGCCCGGTCGCGCGAAAGCGGCGGCAGAGCGCGCGATCGCGCGCACCTTGGAGCGCTTCCCGCGGCTTGCGGGGCGCAGGCGGCAGATGGGCATCACTCTGTCCGGGGGCGAGCAGCAGATGCTGGCGATCGCGCGGGTGCTCGCCGGCGCGCCGCAGCTGCTGCTCATCGACGAGCCGACCGAGGGTCTGGCACCGATGGTCGTGGACGAAATCTTCGCCCTGATAGCCGAACTGCGCGCCGACGGCATCCCGATCCTGCTGGTCGAGCAGAACGTGATGCGGGCGCTGGAGGTGTGCGACCGTTTCTTTGCCTTCGAGCGCGGGGCGGTGGTTTTCGAAGGACGCGCCGCGCTGGAAACGGACCGCCGCCGGTTGATCGAAGCGATCGCGGTATGAGCGGCAGGTGCAAAGCGCGTTTTGCAACTGCCAAGATAGGGGAGCACGAGGGGACCAGTTCCCTCGCATCGTTGGAATACGGAGGAAGAACACATGCTTGACCTCGGACGCACATTCCTGCAAAGCGTGGAGCGGCGGCCCCAACGCGTCGCCATCGTCGACGGGGATGTGAGGCTCACCTACGCGCAATGGTTCGAGCGCATCCGCAGCGCCGCCGGCGGTCTGGCCGGGATGGGCCTCAAACTCGGCGACCACCTTGCGCTGGCGCTGCAAAACCGCTGGGAGATGGCCACGCTGCACTGGGCCTGCCAGTTCCTCGGCGTGATCGTCACTCCGCTCAACTGGCGTGCCAAGGCGGACGAACTCGAGTACTGTGTCGCGGACGCAAACGCATGCGCCATCGTGTACGAACCGGTGAGCGCAGACGCGGTGATGGGGGCCCCCGCGTGCCAGACGATGCCGCGCATAGCCGTCGGCGGCGCCCACGGTGGGACCTGCGTCTTCGGGCAATTGCTCGAAGACGCACCGCCGGCGCAGATGGTGTGCGCGACGGCAGAGGATTTTTCGCTGATGCTGTATACATCGGGCACAACCGGGCGTCCCAAGGGGGTGCCGCGACGGCAGCGCGCCGAACGCGCCGGCGCGCTCGCGCACGTGGCGCAGAACCAGTACGGCATCGGCGAGGTGACGCTCGGGGTGATGCCGCTCTACCATACGATGGGCGTGCGCTCCTTGCTGGCGATGGCGCTGGTCGACGGCACCTTCGTCTGCCTGCCGCGCTTCGATGCCGGCGAAGCGTTGCGCCTGATCCGGACGGAGAAGGTCAGCAATCTCTATCTCGTGCCGACCTTGTATCACGACCTGCTCGCGCACCCGGACTTTTCCGGGGCGGACATTTCCACAGTAAGGCGCATCGGCTTTGCCGGCGCCTCGATGAACGACGCGCTGCTCCGGCGCCTGGCCGAGGCGTTCAAGCCGCAGTTGTTCGTCAACCACTACGGCTCGTCGGAGATCTACACTTTCACTATCGATCAGCAGGCGCCGGCCAGGCCCGGCAGCGCCGGGCGCGCGGGCTTCAACACCCGCATCCGCGTGGTCAAACTCGACGGCGGCGGATCGAACAGCGCTCCCGACGCACTGGCGGCGCCGGGCGAGGAGGGGCAGATCATCGCCGATCTGTCGGGGGACGAAGCCTTCGAGGGTTACTGGAAGCGGTCCGACGCCGACGCCAAGGCCTTGCGCGCCGGCTGGTACTTCACCGGGGACACCGGTTACATCGATGCGGCTGGCGACCTGTACGTTACCGGGAGGGTGGACGACATGATCATCAGCGGCGGGGAGA
>Ga0194060_10000441_pt1 | contig 30378 bp, 37 predicted proteins | sample SepL225m_MetaG_FD_163427 | JGI IMG/M metagenome (GOLD analysis project Ga0194060, IMG submission 163427) | Anoxic zone freshwater microbial communities from boreal shield lake in IISD Experimental Lakes Area, Ontario, Canada - Sep2016-L222-5m | ecosystem: Environmental > Aquatic > Freshwater >...
TCCTTGTTCTGTATAGGGAAGCGCCAGCAGCTACTGGCAGAGGGTATACGACCGGCGCCACGGAATTATTCCATACTTCAAGCAATATGCCGACATCGCCGGCCCGGCGGGATCGGCTATTCGCTTCCGGTCGCGAAGACGTGCTTTACGCGCAGCAGGCTGTTGCCTTCGGCCACCAGTGCCAGCAGGCGGTCGATGTTGGGATGCTTGCCGGGATTCTGGCGCGCGTCATCGGCATGCTCGGCATAGAGCTCCAGCCCTTTCCTGGCGGCCTCGACGGTGATGGCGCCGTAGATCTGGCCGAGATGGTTGTAGATGGAAAGCGATCCAGCTTGTCCGGCCTTGTTTTCTATCGTGGCGGCTACGGTGCCATCGCCGGCGAGCAACTGGATGGCTGCGAGGTGCGAAATGCGCGGCAGTTGCTTGAGGTTGTCGGCGAATGCCATGTCAAATCCGCTTCGCCAATTCGGCCGCCTGACCGATGTAGGAGGCAGGGGTCATGTCGAGCAGACGCTGGCGGTCGGCTTCCGGCAGCGGCAGGTTGGCGATGAACTGGCGCAGGGCATCTTTCTCGATGCCCTTGCCGCGCGTCAGTTCCTTGAGTTGCTCATAAGGATTGGCGATGCCGAAGCGACGCATCACCGTCTGCACCGGTTCGGCCAGGACTTCCCACGCGCCGTCAAGATCTTCGGCGAGCCGTTGGGGATTGGCTTCGAGCTTGTTCAGCCCGCGCTGGGTCGAATCGAGGGCAAGCAGCGTATAGCCGAAGGCGACGCCCATGTTGCGCAGCACGGTGGAATCGGTCAGGTCGCGCTGCAGACGCGAGATCGGCAGCTTCTCCGAGAGATGGCGAAGGACGGCGTTGGCCAGGCCCAGATTGCCTTCCGAGTTTTCGAAGTCGATCGGATTGACCTTGTGCGGCATGGTCGACGAACCGATCTCGCCCTGCTTCAGCTTTTGCTTGAAGTAGCCCAGCGAAATGTATTGCCAGATGTCGCGGTCGGCATCGAGCAGAATCGTGTTGGCGCGGGCCATGGCATCGAACAGTTCGGCCATGGCGTCGTGGGGCTCGATCTGGATGGTGTAGGGGTTGAACTCGAGTCCGAGAGACTCGATGAAGCGGCGGTTGAAGGCTTCCCAGTCGATGTCCGGATAGGCCGCCATGTGGGCGTTGTAGTTGCCCACGGCGCCGTTGAACTTGGCGCTGAGCGATACGGCGGAAATCCGGCTGCGGGCCCGCATCAGACGGGCGGCGATGTTGGCCATTTCCTTGCCCAGCGTGGTCGGCGTCGCCGGCTGGCCGTGGGTGCGGGCAAGCATCGGCAGGTCGGCCAGTTGATGCGCCAGCTCACGCAGACGGGCGATGGCGCGGTCAAGCTCCGGCAGCAGGCTGCCGGCGACGGCATCCTTCAGCATCAGCGCATGCGACACATTGTTGATGTCTTCCGAGGTGCAGCCGAAATGGATGAACTCGCTGACGCGCATCAACTCGGCATTGCCCGCCAGGCATTCCTTCAGCCAGTATTCCATGGCCTTGACATCGTGGTTGGTGCGCGCCTCGATCGTCTTTATGGCTTCTGCATCGGCGACTGAAAAACCGGCGATGACGGCGTCCAGCGCGGCAATCGTGGCAGCGGAAAATGCCGGACACTCGCTGATTCCGGCGGCGGCGGCAAGGGCTTTGAGCCATTCGATCTCGACGCGGACGCGATTGCGTATCAGGCCGTATTCGGAGAAATGAATGCGCAGGCTTTCGACCTTCGGCGCGTAACGACCGTCGAGCGGCGAAAGTGCGGTGAGTGCGGTCAGTGTCATGTCTTTGGCGAGGAAGGGTCGATGCACGGGAAGCGCGGACTGAGCGTCGAATTTTAGCATGCGGGTCCGGCCGGCCTCCTTGCCGGACGCTGTCAGCATGTGGTGGCGTGCTATAGTTTTATCGCTCCGCAAACCGGTGATTTGACGAAATGAAGTTGATTGGTTCCCTTACCAGCCCTTATGTCCGCAAGATTCGCATCGTGCTGGCAGAAAAGAAGATCGACTACGATCTGGTGCTTGAGTCGCCCTGGGTCGAGGGCAGCAAGGTGGTGGCGCTCAACCCGCTGGGCAAGGTTCCCGTGCTGGTTCTGGACGACGACAGCACGCTCTTCGATTCCCGCGTCATCGCCGAGTATCTGGACACCGTGGCGCCGAACAATCACCTGATACCGGCGTCGGGACGGCAGCGCATCAGCGTCAGGCGTTGGGAAGCCCTGGCGGACGGCATTCTTGACGCGGCCGTGGCGGCATTTCTCGAATCGATGCGTCCGGACGGCGAACGCAGTCCTTCGTGGATCGAGCGACAGCGCGGCAAGGTCACGCAGGCTTTGCGGGTCGCATCGGAAGACCTGGGGGAGCACGCCTGGTGTCATGGCAATGGCATGTCTCTGGCCGATATCGCCGTTGGCTGCGCGCTGGGTTATGTTTCCTTCCGGCTTGGCGACATTCTCTGGAGCCGGCAATACCCCAATCTTGCGCGCCTTTACGGGAAGCTCATGCAGCGTCCGGCGTTCGCCGACACTGTGCCGCAGGGTTAGTCTGCGGCGGATTGGGCGGCGCTGCCGTCAAGCCTTGCGATCAGCCGCGGCAGCAGATTTTTCTCGGCCTGGTGGGTGAGTTCTGCCATCAACTGGTCGGCGATCCCATCGGTGACCTTGAGCACGGCGTCAGGCAACTCCTGATCAAGCCAGCGCGACAGTTCCTCGCGCAGGGCGTCGAGATGCTGCTGCATGTGCGGGGTCGCGGCCAGCGCCGCTTCATGCTCCGTGACGACGTCGGTGAGAACGGGCACGTCGTCCTCCGGCTGTATCGCCGGTGCCGGTCGTACCGAGGAGCCGGCAACAAACACGCGGCTGCGTAGCATCAGCGCATCGGCTTTGCGCAGGAGATCCGCCGTGTGGTCATCGGCCATCTATTGGATGCCTCCCGAGATGTCGCGAGCTTCAAGCAGATAGCCGCGTTCGCGATAAAAGCGGAAGCGCTCCCGGCCAGCCAAGCGGTCGCCATCGGCGCTGCTGATGATTTCGACAAGTTGCCGGAAGCGGCTGAAGCCGGGCGGGATTTCGTCCGAAAAATTCAACAGGCAGTTGTCGTGCGGCGGGTGGTCGAGCGTCGAGGCGAGGACAATCGGAGTCTCCGCTGCCAACTTGTCCTCAGTCCGGCAGTGGGGCACAAAGCCGGTCGCCGGGTGAGTCCACAGCAGGCGGTCCAGCTTTTCGCCGAGTTCGCCGGCCGGCACGTAAACGACGACGGGGCCCACTTCGCTGCCGGCGTGCGCGAGCCATGTCGCGATGGCTTCGAGCCGGTCGCGCGCACCGTGGAGAAAGGCGATTTCCGTCATCCCCGCTTGCGCTTGCTGCCCGGTTTGGGGGCGTGACTCGCACGATCCATCAGGAAATGCGCGAGCAAGGGCACGGGCCGCCCGGTGGCTCCCTTTTCCCTGCCGGAGCGCCACGCGGTGCCGGCGATGTCGAGATGAGCCCAGTGGTACTTGTCGCTGAAGCGGGACAGGAAACATGCGGCTGTGATTGTGCCGCCCGGGCGGCCACCGATATTCGCCATGTCGGCAAAGTTGCTCTTCAGCTGCTCCTGATAGTCCTCCCACAGCGGCAGTTGCCAGGCGCGGTCATAGGAGTCGTGTCCGGCATCGAGCAATTCCCTGGCCAGCCCCTCATGGTTGGCCAGCAGCCCGGTGGCGACATGACCGAGAGCGATGACGCAGGCTCCGGTCAGCGTGGCGATGTCGACCACGCAGTCCGGATCAAAGCGCTCAACGTACGTCAGCGCGTCGCAAAGTATCAGCCGGCCCTCGGCGTCAGTATTGAGAATCTCGACGGTCTGGCCCGACATCGACGTGATGATGTCGCCGGGCTTGGTGGCCGCCCCGCCGGGCATGTTTTCCGTGGACGGGATGACGCCGATGATATTGAGCGGCAGTTTCATCAGGGCGGCCGCCTTGAGCGCACCCAATACGCTGGCGGCGCCACACATGTCATATTTCATCTCATCCATCTCCGCTCCCGGCTTCAGCGAAATTCCGCCGGAATCGAACGTGATGCCTTTGCCGACCAGTACCACCGGTTTTGTTCCGGCGGCGCCCCCGGCGTGGCGCAGGACGATGAATTTGGGCGGCTCGTGCGACCCCCGCGCGACCGAGAGCAGGGTATTCATGCCCAGCTTTTCCATATCGGCGCGGTCGAGAATATCGACGCCGAGCCCGTGCGATTTTGCCAGTTGCTTCGCCTGGTCGGCGAGATAGGTCGGCGTGCAGATGTTGCCCGGCAGATTGCCCAGATCCTTTGCCAGTTCCACGCCTGCTGCAATGGCCAGGCCTTCGCTCAGGGCAGCTTCTGCGGTGGCCAGCTCATTGCGACGGGTGACGCAGAAGGTCAGTTTGCGCAGCGGGCGACGCACTTCGTCCTTTTTCGACTTGAGGCGATCAAAGCGGTACACCGTTTCCTGAACCACCAGCGCTGCCTGGCGAATCTTCCAGGCAACGTCGCGCTTCTTGATGTTGAGTTCCGTCAGATAGAGCGTGCCGTCGAAGCCGCCGGTTTCATTCAGCTGACGAACTGCCGTGGCCAATGCAGCGCGGTATTCCTTTTCGCGAAATTCACGCTCCTTGCCAAGCCCTACCAGCAGGATGCGATCGGCTTCGACACCGGCCACGCCGTGCAGCAACAAGCTGGTGCCGGCTTTGCCCTCCATGTCGCCCCGGCGCAGGATGTCGCTGAGAAACTGATGAGCTGCGGCGTCTATCACCGCCGCGGCCGCGGAAAGCTTTCTGGGTTCGAAGACGCCGACCACCACGCAAGCGCTGCGCTGCTTTTCCGGGCTTCCGCTTTTTATGCTAAATTCCAAAACGCTCTCCTCTGGGATTGCGGGAAATCGCCTGAATTGTGCTGTTTCAAACGATTTTCCTTGAGAGTGCGATTATTCCCCAAGTTTTCACCAAAAGTCAAAGCGGATACTCCCCCATACGATGATTTTCCAGCGCGCCGCAATCAGGGAGTTCACCCATACTGCGGCCGGGGTTTTCGTGGCGCTGTTTGCGATTCTGATGACCACCCAGCTGATCCGGTTGCTGGGGCAGGCCGCGGGCGGCAAAATTGCCTCGGAAGCGGTGATTGCGCTGCTTGGCTTTGGCGCAATCAGCTACCTGCCGGTATTGCTCTCCCTGACGCTGTTTGTCGCCGTGTTGATGACCCTGTCGCGCTGGTACCGGGATTCCGAAATGGTTGTCTGGCTGGCGTCCGGCATTCCGCTCACCGCATGGATCAGGCCGGTGCTGAAATTTGTCGGGCCGCCGGTGGTGGTTATCGCCATCCTGTCATTGCTGCTGGCGCCCTGGGCAACGCAGAAAAGCGAGGCCTACCGGCAGAGCATGGATCAGCGCGACGATGTGGCACGGGTGTCGCCGGGCGCCTTCAATGAGTCGGGTGCTGCGGACCGCGTGTTTTTCGTCGAGAGCGTCGCCGGCGACAACGGCCAGGTGAAGAACGTTTTCATCAGCTCAGTACAGCAAGGTCGCCTTGGTGTCATGGCGACGGCGCAGGGCCACACGGAGACCATGCCCAATGGTGACCGGTTCCTTGTTCTCGATCGCGGCCGCCGCTATGAAGGTGCCGCAGGCACGGCAGAGTATCGGGCGATGGAGTTCGAGCGCTATGCTCTGCGCATTGAAACCAGGGAAGCCCGCGGCTTCGAGGAATCGCCTCGTACCAAGCCCGTGTGGGAACTGTTGCGGGATCCCAAGCCCGCTCATCTCGCCGAACTGCTCTGGCGCCTGGGACTGCCGCTGGCGGCCCTGAATCTGGCAGTGCTGGCGATTCCCCTGTCCTTCGTCAATCCCCGTGCCGGACGTGCCAACAATCTGGTTTTTGCCTTGCTCACCTACATGATCTACAGCAATTTGTTGAGTGTCAGCCAGGCCTGGGTTGCCCAGGGCAAGCTGCGCTTCGAGATAGGTGTCTGGGCGGTGCACGTCGGCATGTTCCTGCTTCTGGTCGTGTTGTTCTACCGACGGCAGAATCCCCTTGCCTGGGGCAAGTTTCGATGGCGCTGAAGCTGTACGAGCGTTATCTCGCCCGCGAAATCTATGCCTCGACCGCTTTGGTGCTGGTGGCATTTCTGATGCTGTTCGCCTTCTTTGATCTCATCCATGAGCTCGAGAGCATCGGCAAGGGCGATTACCAGCTTCAGCATGCTCTGGGTTATGTGACCCTCACTTTGCCCGGCCGGCTGTACGAGCTGTTTCCGATCGGTGTTCTGATCGGCACCCTTTATGCCCTTACGGTACTTGCCCGCCACTCGGAGATAACCGTGCTGCGCGCCGCGGGGCTGTCGACCCGGGATCTGCTGCTCACCCTGGCGAAGATCGGGCTGGTGTTCGCCGGCTTGACGCTCCTCGTCGGCGAGTTTCTCGCCCCGCCGGCCGAGCGCGCGGCGCAACAGCTTCGCCTCAAGGCCATGGGCTCGCTGGTGGCCCAGGAGTTTCGTTCCGGGCTGTGGGTAAGGGACGAGCGTGCGTTTGTCAATGTCCGCGAGGTGATGCCGGATGCATCATTGCGCAACGTGCGGGTATTCGAATTCGATGACCGGTTTCAGTTGCTGTCGATCAGTCAGGCCGAGCGCGGACGCTATCTTGCTGCCGGCACCTGGGCGCTGGAGGGCGTCGTCAGGACCGTGTTTGCCGGGGACTCGGCGAGGGTCGAACGGTATGGCCAGATGAATTGGAAATCTGCACTCAACCCCGATCTGCTGGCGGTGCTGTTGGTGGTTCCCGAGCGCATGTCGCTGGTCAATCTGTATCTCTACATACGCCACCTGAACGGCAACCAGCAGAAGACCGACCGCTACGATATCGCGATGTGGAAGAAGCTGATCTATCCGTTGGCGGCGCTGGTGATGATGGCGCTGGCGCTGCCTTTCGCCTACATGCAGGACCGCATGGGAGCGGTCAGCATCCGGGTATTCGCCGGCATCATGCTGGGCATCGGATTCCACATGCTGAATGGATTGTTTTCCAGTCTCGGTGTAATCAACAGTTGGCCCCCTTTCTTTTCCGCCATAACGCCGAGCGTGCTGTTCATGATGACTGCGGCCGGGATGCTGTGGTGGGTGGAGCGACGTTGAGTACTCTTCAATCGCCTGCGAATACCACCCGGGTTCCGGCCAGCCGGTCATGCAGGAATTGGCGATCGCGGTCAAACAGGGCCCACAGGAGTCCTGCGCCGAGGTAGATGACGCCGGGCCAGGCCAATGCATAGCGCAGAACAAGGCGCGCCAGGGATGGCCGCGCACCGCCCGGAGTTGAAAGTCGAAGCTTCCAGGTTTGCATCGCCAGGGTCTGTCCGCCCTGATGCCAGTACCAGATGAAGTAAGCGCCCAGCACCAGAAAAACATGGATGACCAGCACCCACCCGGGCAAAGCGATACCAAGCACCATCCCCAGGGCAAGCTGCGGCAGCATGAATGTCACCGACAGTACGCCCAGTATCAGCAAGCTTTCGTAAGCCATGCTGGCGCAGCGGCGGCGCAAGCCCGGCAGGCGAACCGCAGCGGCTGACATGACCCGGTCAGTGGGCGGCGGCTTGGCCGGCAGGCAGACCCGGCGGCGGGCTGTTTGCAGCCGGTGATGAGGCGGGCGGCGGATTCGACGCTGCGCTCTTCTTCGACGAGCCGGGACGGGGCGTTGGCTTCCGCGTCGCCTCGGTTTTCAGTCGAACTTTCTCGCTGTCGGGCAGTTCCTCGTATTCCTGCCACTTCAGCTTGGCGGCCTCCTTCTTTTCCGGAGGGCCTTTCTGCAGGGACTTGTACTTTTCTCTTGCCCGCTTGCGCTCATCGGGTGTGAGTTTGGCCCAGTCGGTCATGCGACGCTGCAGCCGGGCCTGCTCATCAGTGCTCAAGGCGGGGTAGCGCTTTACGATACCAATCCACTTCTTGCGCTGGAAGCCATTCATCTTGTCCCACTCGGCAGAGAGCGGCGAAAGTATGCGCTTCTGCTCCGCGCTCAGTTCGGTCCAGGATGGCTGCGACAGCGGCGGGAGAGGGACGGCGTGGCCGAGTGGAGAGGCCAGCCAGAGCGCTACTGCGAGGAAGAGTCCGAAGCGTGCTCGAGCCATGCGTGGAAGCCCCGATCAAGATATGCGGAAGGAGGCAACTCGTCGGCCAGCAGGGCGCTGTCGATTTCCTCGTATTCCTGAGTCTGTTCAAAGGCATTCCAGTAATAGGTGCCCATGGCGCCGACAGTCAGCGCCATGACCGCAACCAGATTGCGGGCGTTTGCAAAGAAGGCGAGTTCGACCATATGCCCGACTCCGGCCGTCTGCAGCCTGCTTACCGTCAGCCGCTCGACGCTCAAAGCCTCCTGCCGGGCCTGATGGAGGCGAGCAGTCACTTTTCCGTCAAGGGTGTCGAGGCCTTGATTCAGAATTTGCCTGGCCTTGTAGCCGAATTCAGTCTCTTGGTTCATAGCTCTATGCCTTTCGCCCTAAGTGCCGCGGCCATGGTGTGAGTAGCACGCGAACAGTGCGTCTTCACGCTGCCTTCCGAACAACCCATCGCTGCCGCGGTCTCGGCAATATCCATTTCCTCCCAATAACGCATCAGGAAGGCTTCGCGTTGACGTGGCGGTAGCTTCTCTATCTCTTTTTCAATGACACCAAGCAGTTGCGAGCGCTCCAGTTGCCGGTGCGGTGTCGCCAGCCCGTCTGACTCATTTTCTGCCGCAATAGTTTCAAGCGGATCGGAATCTTCATCCTCGCCGGGAGAAAGTGATGACAGCAGGGTCGTCCACAAGGATCGTACCTTGGATCTTCGATAACTGTCGCGAATGGCGTTCTGCAGGATCCTCTGGAACAGCATCGGCCATTCGGCGGCAGGGCGGTCGGCGTATTTCTCGGCGAGCCTCATCATTGCGTCCTGGACGATGTCCAGCGCGGTTTCCTCGTTGCGAATGGCGAACATGGCCTGTTTGAAGGCGCGCCGCTCTATGCCGGCAAGGAAACTGGAAAGTTCGTTTCTGGAACTCAGAGGGGCTCCTGCCATCATTCATTCAGCAGTTTTTGCTGCCGAAGGAAAGAAAAAATCCACAAGTCACACCGTCCCCGGCGCGAGCACAAGAGACATAAATCTTGACCATTCGCGAACGAGTCAGTAAGGTTACACGTTTCACTCGAAAAGTGTAACAGGTGTAACCAATGCAGCTAACCGGCGCAGAAATTGTAATCAGGTGCTTGCAGGAGGAAAAGGTCGAATACGTGTTCGGCTATCCCGGCGGCTCGGTACTTTATATTTACGACGAACTCTTCAAACAGGACAAGTTCAAACACGTCCTGGTTCGCCATGAGCAGGCAGCGGTCCATGCCGCAGACGCCTATTCGCGTTCGTCGAACAAGACCGGGGTGGCCATGGTCACTTCGGGACCCGGGGTGACCAATGCGGTGACGGGGATTGCCACGGCACACATGGACTCCATTCCGCTGGTAATCATCAGCGGCCAGGTGCCGACGGCCTACATCGGCCAGGACGCCTTTCAGGAATGCGACACGGTGGGCATCACCCGTCCCTGCGTCAAGCACAATTTCCTGGTCAAGGATGTCAAGGATCTGGCGATAACCCTGAAGAAGGCGTTCTACATCGCCAGGACCGGTCGTCCCGGCCCGGTGCTGGTGGATATTCCGAAGGACGTCAGCAACCAGAAGTGCGAGTTCGAGTATCCCAAGACGATCACCATGCGTTCCTACAACCCTGTGGTCAAGGGGCACAGCGGGCAGATCAAGAAGGCGGCACAGATGCTGCTGGAGGCCAAGCGGCCGATAATTTATGCCGGCGGCGGGGTGATTCTCTCCGATGCCGCGGAGAAACTGGTCAAGCTTGCCCGCAGCCTCGGTTATCCGGTGACCAACACCCTGATGGGCTTGGGCGGCTATCCCGGAACCGACAGGCAATCGCTCGGCATGCTGGGCATGCACGGCACCTACGAGGCCAACATGGCCATGCAGCATTGCGATGTCCTGATTGCCGTCGGTGCGCGTTTCGACGATCGCGTGATCGGCAATCCGGCGCATTTTGCCGAGATTCCGCGCAAGATCATTCACATTGACATAGACCCGTCCTCGATTTCCAAGCGGGTCAAGGTTGATGTGCCGATCGTCGGCAATCTGCCGGATGTACTGGATGATCTGCAGAAGCTTCTGGAAGCTTCTGCCGGCGTGCCTGACCCGAAAGCGCTGGCCGCCTGGTGGAAGCAGATCGACGAATGGCGTGGCAAGAAGTCGCTCAAGTACAAGCAGGGCAAGGAAATCATCATGCCCCAGTACGTCGTGGAGAAACTCTACGAGGTCACCGGCGGCGATGCCTTCATCACCTCCGACGTCGGCCAGCACCAGATGTGGGCGGCGCAATACTACAAGTTCGACAAGCCCCGGCGCTGGATCAATTCCGGCGGTCTCGGCACCATGGGCGTCGGCTTGCCCTATGCCATGGGCGTGCGCTTCGCCAATCCGAAGGCGACCGTCGCCTGCATTACCGGCGAGGGCTCGATCCAGATGAACATCCAGGAGTTGTCGACGGCCAAGCAGTTCCGGCTGCCGATCAAGATCATCAATCTGAACAACCGCTATCTCGGCATGGTGCGCCAGTGGCAACAGATGTTCCACGGCAACCGTTACTCTGAATCCTATGTCGATGCCTTGCCTGATTTCGTCAAACTGGCGGAATCCTACGGCCATGTGGGCATGAAGATCGAGCGTCCGGCTGATGTCGAGCCGGCCTTGCGCGAAGCCTTTACCAAGCACAAGAATGATCTTGTCTTCATGGATTTCCTGACCGATCAGACGGCCAACGTGTACCCGATGGTAGCGGCCGGCAAAGGGCTGTCGGAAATGATTCTGGCCGAGGAACTGTAAGCATGCGACACATCATTTCCATTCTTATCGAAAACGAGGCCGGCGCACTTTCCCGGGTCTCCGGTCTGTTCTCCGCCCGCGCGTTCAACATCGAGTCGCTGACGGTGGCGCCGACGGAAGACGCTTCCCTGTCGCGCATGACCATAGTCAGCACCGGTTCCGACGACGTCATCGAGCAGATCACCAAGCAGCTCAACAAGTTGATCGATGTGGTCAAGGTGGTGGATCTTTCCGAAGCCGCGCATATCGAGCGCGAACTGATGCTGGTCAAGGTACGCGCCGCCGGCAAGGATCGCGAGGAGATGAAGCGCATTGCCGATATTTTCCGGGGTCGCATCATCGATGTCACCGATTCGACCTACGTCATCGAACTGACCGGCAACGGTTCCAAACTCGACGCCTTTCTCGAAGCCATTGACCGCTCGCTCATTCTGGAAACCGTTCGCACCGGTATTTCCGGCATCGGGCGCGGCGATCGAATCCTCAAAGTCTGAAATCTGAAATCAAGGAAAACGAATGAAAGTTTATTACGACAAGGACGCCGACCTCTCCCTCATCAAGGGCAGGAAGGTCACGATAGTCGGCTACGGCTCGCAGGGCCACGCTCACGCACAAAACCTGAAGGATTCCGGCGTCAAGGTGACGGTCGGCTTGCGCAAGGGCGGCGCTTCCTGGGACAAGGCCAAGAAGGCGGGTCTGAAGGTCGAGGAAGTCGCCAAGGCAGTGAAAGATGCCGATGTCGTGATGATGCTGTTGCCCGACGAGACGATTCCCGCGGTCTATTACGGCGATGTCGAGGCCAACATGAAGAAGGGCGCGGCTCTGGCCTTCGCTCATGGCTTCAATGTTCATTACAACCAGGTTGTTGCCCGCGCAGACGTTGACGTGATCATGATCGCGCCGAAAGGCCCCGGCCATACGGTGCGCTCCGAATACCTGCGCGGTGGCGGTGTGCCCTCCTTGATCGCGGTTCATCAGGACAAGTCGGGCAAGGCCAAGGATATAGCCCTGTCCTACGCCGCCGCCAATGGCGGCACCAAGGGCGGGGTGATCGAGACCAACTTCCGCGAGGAAACCGAGACCGACTTGTTCGGCGAGCAGGCGGTGCTGTGCGGCGGCCTGGTTGAATTGATCAAGGCCGGCTACGAGACGCTGACCGAAGCCGGCTACGCGCCGGAGATGGCCTATTTCGAGTGCCTGCATGAGGTCAAGCTGATCGTCGACCTGATTTTCGAAGGCGGCATTGCCAACATGAACTACTCGATTTCCAACAATGCCGAGTATGGCGAATACGTCACCGGTCCCAAGGTGATCGGCGCCGAAGCGCGTGCCGCCATGAAGGATGCCTTGAAGGCGATCCAGCAAGGCGAATATGCCAAGAAGTTCATTCTCGAAGGCCGCACCAACTATCCGGAAATGACCGCCCGTCGTCGTTTGACTGCCGAGCACCCGATTGAACTGATCGGCGAGCAGTTGCGCGCGATGATGCCTTGGATCAAGAAGAACAAGCTGGTCGATCAGACCAAGAACTGACCCCGGCACGAGCTTTGCGAAGGGCGCAGCGCTGCTGCGCCCTTTTTGTATCCGGCCTTGACTTGGCGCGCGACTGCAGTGACATTTGTCGCTGAAGTTTCCTGAGCCGTTAGAATGGGAGCCGTTCCCTACTTCTGCCCGACCATGCCGCCAATTCCACCCCGCAAGACGTTGATGAATTCCGAACTGCGCCGGCGCGGGATCTATTTGCTGCCCAACCTGCTGACCACGGCGGCTCTGTTTGCGGGTTTCTACGCCATAGTTCAGGCCATGACCGGACGCTTCGAGCATGCGGCGGTGGCAATTTTTATCGCCATGGTGTTCGACGGGCTCGATGGCCGTGTGGCGCGCATGACCAGAACGCAGAGCGCTTTCGGTGCGGAATACGATTCACTTTCCGACATGGTGTCCTTTGGAGCCGCCCCGGCACTCATTGCATTCGAGTGGGCGATGAAGGGCATGGGCAAGTGGGGCTGGATAGCCGCCTTTGTCTATTGTGCCGGAGCTGCACTGCGTCTGGCCCGCTTCAATACCAATATCGGCGTGGTGGACAAACGCTACTTTCAGGGGCTGCCAAGCCCGGCCGCGGCAGCCCTGGTGGCCGGCTTCGTCTGGATCATCAACGACCTCAACATTCCGGGAGAAGACGTGCGCTGGTACGCCTTCGCCCTGACGCTGTTTGCCGGCATCACCATGGTCAGCACCTTGCCCTACTGGAGCGGCAAGGACATCAACCTGCGCCGCAGCGTGCCGTTCATGGTGCTTCCCGCCGTAGTCCTCGGCTATGTGCTGGTGTCGTCGTATCCGCCGGGCGTCCTGTTCGCCCTGTTTCTCGCCTATGCCATGTCGGGTTACGTCATGGCGGCCTGGAGCTGGCGCGGCAGACGCAAATCTGTTGCACGGCCGGAATAATGGCTTTATAGTTATGCCCATGTCTGCGACATTCATCTTTTCTGCGATATTTCTTGCACTCTCCGGCGCGTACATCGCGCGCCAGCCGCTGCGCGCAAAGCTGCTTCCGCTGCTGCGCCGCGCGCGCTAACTACTCTTCCCCCACAATCCGGTTGTTCATAGTGCCCGCCCCGCGAGGCGCGGTGAGCCATTTTTCGTTTTTTCCAGGAGACAAGCATGTCCAAGGAACATCTGATCATTTTCGATACCACCTTGCGCGACGGCGAACAGAGTCCCGGCGCTTCCATGACCCGGGAAGAAAAGCTGCGGATTGCGCGCCAGCTTGAACGCATGCGGGTGGATGTCATTGAAGCAGGTTTTCCTGCTGCGTCCAACGGTGATTTTGAGGCGGTGAAAGCTATTGCTGAGGCGATCAAGGATTCCACGGTCTGCGGCTTGGCTCGCACCAGCGAGGCCGATGTGCGACGCGCAGGCGAGGCGATCAAGCCTGCCAGGTCAGGCCGCATTCATACCTTTATCGCGACCAGTCCCATCCACATGGAAAAGAAGCTGCGCATGACGCCGGATCAGGTCGTCGAGGCAGCTGTTGCCGCCGTCAAGCTCGCGCGCCAGTACACCGATAACGTAGAGTTTTCGGCCGAAGATGCTGTCCGCTCTGACTTCGACTTTCTATGTCGCGTTTTCGATGCCGTCATCAAGGCGGGCGCGACCACCATCAATGTTCCCGACACAGTTGGCTACAGCATTCCGGAAGTCTGGGGCGAGCGCATGCGCCGTTTGATCGAGGGTGTTTCCGGCGCCGACAAAGTGGTCTGGTCGACTCATTGCCACAACGACCTCGGCCTCGCCGTCGCCAATTCGCTTTCCGCGGTGCTGGCCGGGGCGCGTCAGGTCGAGTGCACCATTAACGGTCTTGGCGAGCGCGCCGGCAATGCTTCTCTGGAAGAAGTGGTGATGGCCGTGCGTACTCGCGGCGATTTATTCAGTTGCGATACGCGCATCGATGCCACGCAGATAGTGCCGGCGTCGAAACTGGTGTCGCAGATCACGGGCTACGCCGTCCAGCCGAACAAGGCGGTGGTGGGTGCCAATGCATTTTCCCATGAGTCCGGTATCCATCAGGACGGCGTGCTGAAGCACCGCGAAACCTACGAGATCATGCGTGCCGAAGACGTGGGCTGGGCCACCAACCGGCTGACCCTGGGCAAGCTCTCGGGCCGTAGCGCCTTCAAGACGCGGCTGACGGAACTGGGCATCGAACTGCCGAGCGAGGAGGCCCTCAACGCGGCCTTCGGGCACTTCAAGGAACTTGCCGACAAGAAGCGCGAAATTTTTGACGAAGACATTTTCGCCATCATCGGCGATGAAGTGGTGGCGCCTGAAAATGAGCACTACCGGCTGGTCTCGTCGATGTTCCACTCGGAGACCGGCGAGGCGCCGCTGGCGCGGCTGACGCTTTCCGCAGGGGGAGTGGAACAGCACGCCGAATCGAGCGGCAGCGGTCCGGTCGACGCCACCTTCAAAGCGATTGAAAACGTCGCAGCGAGCGGTTCGGAGCTTCTGCTCTATTCCGTAAATGCCATCACGACGGGAACCGACGCACAGGGAGAGGTGACGGTGCGTTTGTCGAAAGGTAGCCGGATCGTTAACGGCCAGGGCGCGGATACGGATATCGTGGTCGCGTCGGCCAAGGCCTATCTCAACGCGCTCAATAAACTGTGCGCCGGGCAGGAAAAGCTCAATCCGCAGGCTTGACTGCTCTCGAGGGTTCAGCGGCACGGGCGTAGCCGAGACAGCCTACGAACAGCAGCGTCGCGACCACTGTCTCGGCCAGCGCCAGGCTCCGGCTTGCGCCCTGGTCGGAGGCGGCGCGCACCAGGCCTTCGCTGATGTAGGCCAGGGCCAGCATGGACGTCCATTGATGGGTGTAGCGCTTGCCGTGCAGGATGCCGAACAGCGGCAGCAGCAGCGGCAGGGCTTTCAGCGCCAGCATCGAGCCGCCGGCGTGCAGCGGCGCCAGCCGGAGTTCCCAGGCCAGGCAGAGAAAAATAAGGCCGATCAGGCTGGTCGCGGCCAGCCGGTTGAACCAGACTTTCACTGCGCGAGTTTCGCCGCGGTTTCGGCCAGGCGCCGCCCGAGCGCGACGGCGAGCAGCTTTTCATGCTCGGTGCTGGCAATCTCACCGTTCATGCCACTGACATGGCTGGCACCGTAAGGCGTGCCGCCGTCGCGGGTCTTCGACAGCGTCTCCTCGCTGTAGGGAATGCCGAGGATCACCATGCCGTGATGCAGGAGAGGCAGCATCATCGACAGCAGCGTGGATTCCTGGCCGCCGTGCATGGTCGTGGTCGACGTGAACACCGCCGCCGCTTTGCCTGCGAGAGCGCCCTTGAGCCACAAGCCGCTGGTCGAGTCGAGGAAGTATTTCAGAGGGGCTGCCATGTTGCCGAAGCGGGTAGGGCTGCCCAGAGCCAGCCCGATGCATTCTTCCAGATCGCCGGCTTCGACATAGGGTGCGCCTGCGTCCGGGATGGAGGATTCGGTGGCTTCGCAGACTGCCGATATCCTCGGTACGGTGCGCAGGCGGGCGGCGATCCCCGGGGTCTGCTCGATGCCGCGGGCGATGTGGTGGGCGAGTTCGCGCACCGAGCCGTGATGGCTGTAGTAGAGAACGAGAATTTCCCGTGTTGCAGTTGGCTTCCCCATCTTCCGTCCTCCGGTAAAATCCGATTATATGTGGCTCCTGGCACCCTTCCGGCTGGTCGTGCGCACTGTGCGCCGGTTTCACGGCGAGCATTGCGTGCAGACGGCGGCGGCGCTTTCTTTCGCCACCCTGATCGGCCTGGTGCCGATGATTGCGGCGGCGTTCGCGCTGATTTCGTTTTTCCCCGTTGGCGCCGGCCTGGGTTCGGTTCTGGAAAAGTTTCTTCTGGCCAACCTGTTGCCCGACAAGGCCGGCGTCATCATTGCGAAGTACATCGGCCAGTTCGCCTCCCGTGCCGGGCAGGTGACGCTATTCGGAGTCGCCGTGCTGGGGGCAACCGCGCTGATCCAGATGCTGACCATCGAACGCGCCTTCAACCACATATGGCGGGTCAAGTCGAGCCGCCCGCTGTTGCGGCGCCTCGCCATTCATGGCCTGGCGCTGCTGCTCGGACCGCTGGCGTTCGGTGCCAGCCTCGCGGCGATCTCGTTTGTCGCAGGCGTATCGCTTGGCTTCTTCGATGAGCCGTATTGGGTGGATGCCTTCGTGATCCGGGGTCTGCTGCCCTTCGCCTTCATGACAACTCTGTTCGGCCTGCTCTATTGGGGGGTGCCCAACAAGCCGGTGAAAGCCTGGCATGCGGGCTTCGGCGGAGCCATGGCGGCGCTCGGCTTTGCCGGCCTGCAGAAGCTTTTCACGCTCTATATCGCATCCGGATTCACGGTGAATGCGGTCGTCTATGGGGCTTTTTCAGCCGTTCCGGTATTTCTGGTCTGGCTCTACGCGTCATGGAGCGTGATCCTGATCGGTGCGCTGCTGGTCGCCGAACTGCCGCAGTCGGCGCGCCCCTGATTTTCCATCGCAGTGAGAATGAACCCGGTGACTTCAGCGACCCCGGCGGTCAGGGCCGCGGCGTGTTTCCAGTAGAATCACGACGCTTTTTCTATCGTTGCGTTGCGAGGAATCCGAAATGACCAGTCTGCTCTCCGCCAAGCCAATTGATGCCAAGGATCGCTTGATTGTTGCCCTCGATCTTCCGGACGCCGGGGCCGCGCGTGCCTTGGTAACCGAGTTGGGCGACGCGGTGGTGTTTTACAAGATCGGGCTGGAACTGTTCATGACCGGCGGTTATTTTGAACTGCTGCACTGGCTCGTCGCTCAGGGCAAGAAGGTTTTTGTGGACCTGAAGTTCTTCGACGTTCCGGAAACCGTGCGTTCCGCGGTGCGCGCCCTGGCCGGCAGCGGGGCGACATTTGCCACCATTCATGGCAACCAGGCCATCATGGAAGCGGCGGTGATGGACAAGGGCGATCTCAAGATTCTGGCTGTTACCGTGCTGACCAGCCTTGATCGCGGCGATCTGGACGATCTGGGATTCTCCTGCGATGTGGAGAAACTGGTTCTGTCGCGGGCCCGCCGGGCCCTGGCGACTGGCGTAGACGGCATCGTGTCGTCGGGTCTGGAGGCACCGATGATCAGGCGCGAACTCGGCGACAAACTGATGGTGGTCACTCCCGGCATTCGACCGGTCGAGAACAAGCCGGCGGATGACCAGAAGCGGACAGTGGATGTCGCCCAGGCCTTCAGAAACGGCGCCGACTATATCGTGGTCGGTCGCCCTATCCGCCAGGCGGCGAGTCCTCGCCAGGCGGCGATGGCCATACAGCAGACCATCCGCGAGGTGTTTTCACTGCCGGAACGCTAGGCCTGCCGGTCGGACGGCACATTCGCGCTTGCCGGGAGCCGAACGCCATACCTTGTTTTATCCGGCTTTTTGAAATAAAATCGCCGGCTTTCCTGCTTTTCAAGAGAACACCATGGTTGTCATTCGTCTAGCCCGCAGCGGTGCCAAAAAGCGCCCGTTCTTCAATATGGTAGTGGCGGATTCGCGCAATCGCCGCGATGGCCGCTTCATCGAGCGCATCGGTTACTACAACCCGGTTGCCGCCGAAAACGAAAAAGGGCTGGTGATCAATACCGAGCGCCTCGCTTACTGGCAGGGCCATGGCGCACAACTGTCGCCGACTGCCGCGCGTCTGGTCAAGCAGGCCGCCGGGACGGTAGCCGCCTGAATCGCATGATTGTTCTGGGGCGGATCGTTGCCCCGTTTGGTGTTGATGGCTGGCTGCGGATCCATCCCTTCGGCGATGATCCCGAGGCTTGGCGGAAGATGCCGCAGTGGTGGCTTTGCGCCGATGTCGATGCGCCAGCCGAAAGCTGGAAGCCCCGCGCTCTGGTGGCGATCAAGCGGCATGGCGACGGTGTAGTTGCCAAGCTTGCCGGAATTGACAATCGGGACGCGTCGGAAGCGCTGGGCAGTTGCTATTTCGGAGCGCCGCGCGAGGCTCTGCCGGCGCCGGAGCAAGGCGAGCATTACTGGGCTGATCTGATCGGCCTGAGCGTAGTGAATTTGCAGGATCGGCCCCTGGGTCGCGTCAAGTCCCTGATTGAGACGGGTGCGAACCAGGTGCTGGTGGTGGCGGACGGCGAGCATGAGCGCTTGCTGCCGTATGTTGAACAGGTAGTGAAGGCGGTGGATGTTCCGGGAGGAAGTATCCGCGTCGATTGGGATAGCGACTGGTGAGCTTGCGCTTCGATGTCATTACGCTGTTCCCTGAGATGTTCGCGGCACTCACGGCATCGGGAATTACCCGGCGCGCGTTGGAGCGGGGATTGTGGCAGATCGAATGCTGGAACCCGCGGCAATGGACGCAGGACGCGCATCGAACGGTGGATGACCGGCCCTATGGCGGCGGCCCCGGGATGGTGATGATGGCCTCGCCGCTGGAGCAGGCGATTGTTGCAGCAAAAGACGCCGCGGGAAGCGGCAGGGGTGGCAGGGCGAAAGTGATTTGCCTGTCGCCGCAGGGTGCGCGGATTGATCAGCGGCGCATAGCGGAACTGGCGGCAAGCGACGGGGCGATTCTGCTCTGCGGCCGCTACGAAGGCATCGATGAGCGGTTGATCGGGCGTTGCGTGGATGAGGAACTGTCGCTGGGCGATTTCGTACTTTCCGGCGGCGAACTGGCGGCGATGGCATTGATGGACGCCTGTATCAGGCAATTGCCGGGCGCCCTGAACGACGAGGCTTCGGCGGTAGAGGATTCATTCGCCGCAGGCTTGCTGGACTGTCCGCACTACACGCGGCCGGAGGTGTATGAAGGATCTACGGTGCCGGAAGTGCTGTTGTCCGGCAACCATGAAAGAATCAGGCGCTGGCGCCTGAAGCAGGCGTTGGGAAGGACTTGGCAAAGGCGACCGGACCTCCTTGAGGTCAGGCCGCTGAGCCGGGAAGAAGCCGATCTGCTGGCTGAATTCCAGCAGGAAGGCACAGAAACGGCGGGCACCAGAACGGACGGCTAGTTCTGCTCTGCACGCAAGGTTGGCGAGCGTTGGTCGCAGCCATAACTAGATGGAGTAAGTCATGAACCTGATTCAGCAACTTGAAAAAGAAGAAATCGAACGATTGGGCAAGACGGTGCCCGTGTTTGCACCGGGCGACACCGTGATCGTCAATGTGAATGTGGTCGAAGGCGATCGCAAGCGCGTTCAGGCGTTCGAAGGCGTTGTCATATCCAGGCGCAACCGGGGCCTCAATTCGAACTTCATCGTGCGCAAGATTTCGTCCGGTGAAGGTGTCGAACGCACCTTCCAGACCTACTCGCCGCTGATTGCCAGCATCGAGATCAAGCGTCGGGGTGACGTGCGCCGCGCCAAGCTGTACTACCTGCGTGACCGTTCCGGCAAGTCGGCCCGGATCAAAGAGAAGCTCACGCGCAAGGCCTGATTCGACGCCGCGCAAAAATCAACGGGCCGCCCGGTCAACACCGGGCGGCCCGTTTTCATTGGCGCGGCGTAACTCAGTAGCGCTTCTTGTCGCACTCGATCAGCGCGTAGGCCGAGTGGTTGTGGATGGATTCGAAGTTTTCGCTTTCGACCACGTAGGCATCGATGCGCGGGTCGGCATTCAGCGCACCGGCAACATCGCGCACCAGATCTTCGACGAACTTCGGATTGTCGTAGGCGCGCTCGGTGACGTATTTCTCGTCGGGACGCTTGAGCAGGCCGTAGAGTTCGCACGAGGCCTGGGTTTCCGCCATGCGCACGATATCCTCGATCCACACCAGTTGATTGGTGGTGGCGGCTATCGTGACGTGGGAGCGCTGGTTGTGGGCGCCGCGGTCGGATATTTTCTTCGAGCAGGGGCACAGGCTGGTGACCGGAACCACGACCTTGATGGTTTGCCGGTAGCGGCCGCCTTCGACGATTTCACCGATGAAGGTGACTTCGTAATCCATCAGGCTCTTGACCTTGGAGACAGGCGCGATCTTGTTTATGAAATAGGGGAAACTCATTTCGAGATGGCCGGTTTCCGCCTCGAGACGGGACACCATTTCGCGCAACATGGATTCGAAACTCTCGACCGAGATTTCGTCCTCATGCACATTGAGAATCTCGACGAAACGCGACATGTGGGTGCCCTTGAAATTGTGGGGCAGTCCGACATACATGTTGAAGGTGGCGACCGTGTGGCGCACGCCGCCGCTCTTGTCCAACACCTTGAACGGATGCCGGATGTCCTTGATGCCTACCTTGTTGATCGGCAACTGGCGCGAATCTGCGCTGTTCTGAACGTCTGCAATGACGGATTTTTCGGTTCGAGCCATGGGATCCCTGCTATTCATGTCGCTTCTCGGTGCTTGAGTGATGTTCTGCAACGGACTATAGCATTATCCGACAGATTCACTCAACTATTATCTTGCGTGGCAAGTCTGCTTGCTACGCTGCGCAGTATACCGGTCTCGTCAAGGCCTGCCTCTGCCAGCAGCAGTGCCGAATCGCCGTGGTCGATGAACCTGTCGGGCAGACCCAGGCGCAGCAGCGGCGTGTTCAGGCCGGACGATTCAAGAGCGCGTGCCACCTCGGCACCGGCACCGCCGATCAGGGAATTTTCCTCAATGCTGACCAACAGGTCGTGGCTCGCCGCGAGTTCGATGACCAACCGGGTGTCGAGCGGCTTGACGAAGCGCATGTTGGCGACCGTGGCGTCGAGCGTTTCGCCGGCCCTGAGCGCCGGCGTCAGCATGGCGCCAAAGGCCAGCAGCGCCACCCGCTTGCCGCTGCGGCGCAGTTCGCCCTTGCCCAGCGGCAGGGTTCCGAGCCCCGCCTCCATGGCCGCGCCAGGCCCGCTGCCGCGCGGGTAGCGCACGGCGCTCGGGCCGTCGAGCGCGAAGGCGGTGGACAGCATCTTGCGGCATTCGTTCTCGTCGCTTGGTGCCATCACCACCATGTTGGGAATGCAGGTGAGAAAGGACAGGTCGAAGGCGCCGTTGTGGGTCGCGCCGTCGGCGCCGACCAGGCCGCCGCGGTCGATGGCGAACACCACCGGCAGATTCTGCAGCGCGATGTCGTGAATCAACTGGTCGTAGGCGCGCTGCAGGAAGGTCGAGTAAATCGCCACCACCGGCTTCATGCCTTCGCAGGCCAGCCCGCCGGCAAAGGTCACCGCATGCTGCTCGGCGATGCCGACGTCAAAGTAGCGTTGGGGAAAATCCTGGGCGAAGCGGACCATTCCGGAGCCTTCGCGCATCGCCGGGGTTATCCCGATCAGGCGTGAATCGGCCTGAGCCTGATCGCACAGCCATTCGCCGAATACCTGGGTGTAGGTGAGCCGCCCCGGTGCCTTGCCCTGTTCGATGCCGTTGGCGGCGTCGAACTTGCCGACACCGTGGTAGAGGACGGGATCGGCTTCGGCAAGCTTGTAGCCCTGTCCTTTGCGGGTTATGACATGAAGGAATTGCGGACCCCTCAGGCGGCGCAGATTCTGCAGTGTCGGAATCAGCGCATCGAGGTCGTGACCGTCGATCGGGCCGAGATAGTTGAAGCCGAGTTCCTCGAACAGGGTGCCCGGCGAGATCATGCCCTTGACGTGCTCCTCGACGCGGTTGGCGAATTGCAGCACGGTCGGCATCGAGGCCAGTACCTTCTCCCCGGCACGGCGCGCGGCATTGAAGGTGCCGCCCGAGAGCAGGCGCGCCAGATACTTGTTGAGCGCGCCGACCGGCGGCGATATCGACATGTCATTGTCGTTGAGGATGACGAGCAGGTTGGCGTCGATCACGCCGCCATTGTTGAGCGCCTCGAAGGCCTGGCCGGCGGACATCGCGCCGTCGCCGATGATTGCGGCGACGCGGCGTTCCTCGCCCTTGTTGCGGGCTGCCACGGCCATTCCCAGCGCGGCGGAGATCGATGTGGATGAATGGCCGACGCCGAAGGTGTCGTACTCGCTTTCGCTGCGGCGCGGGAAGCCGGAGACGCCATCCTTCATGCGCAGGCGCTCCATGCCGGCGCGCCTGCCGGTGAGCGCCTTGTGCGGATAGGTCTGGTGACCGACGTCCCACACCAGGCGATCCTCGGGGGTGTCAAATACGTAATGCAGTGCGACGGTGAGTTCAACCGTGCCGAGGTTTGAGGACAGGTGTCCGCCGGTTTTTGATACCGAGTCGAGCAGGAATGCCCGCAGTTCTTCGGCCACCTGAGGCAACTGGTCGCGTTCCAGGGCGCGCAAATCGGCTGGAGAATTGATCGTGTCGAGCAAGGGATGGGTCATCAGAAGGTCCGCTCGACGATGAAGTCGGTAATTTCGTGGAGGCGCATGGCCACCTCGCCGAATGGAGCCAGGGTGTCATGCGCGTCCTGTCTCAGTTTGCCGGCCATGGTTTTGGCTTCGCCGGCGCCGAGGATATTGACATAGGTCGGCTTGTTCTGCGCGGCATCCTTGCCCGCTGTTTTGCCCAGTGTGGCAGTGCTCGCCTCGGCGTCGAGGATATCGTCCACCACCTGAAACAGCAGTCCGATCCGGTTGGCGAAGTGGCCGAGACGCTCCAGATCGTCAGGCACGGCTTCGCCGCAATGGGCGCCGAGCAGCACCGCGGCCCGGATCAGCGCGCCGGTCTTGTGAATATGCATGAATTCCAGCTCGCCGATGCTCAGTTGCTGACCCACGGCGGCGAGATCGATGGCCTGCCCGCCGGCCATGCCGCGCGATCCGGAGGCAACGGACAGGAGATGCAGCATCTCGAGCTGGCGTGCCGGGGCAATGCCGGCCATGCGCTGCGACAGGGTGTGGAAAGCCAGGGTTTGCAGTGCGTCGCCGGCCAGCAGTGCCGTCGCTTCGTCAAACTCGACGTGACACGTCGGCTTGCCGCGTCGCAGGACGTCGTCATCCATGCAGGGCAGGTCGTCATGTACCAGTGAATAGGCGTGGATCAGTTCCACCGCGACTGCCGCGGCGTCGATTGCGCCGGCGCTGGCGCCGAAGATTGCGCCAGCCGCGTGGCACAGCAAGGGACGGACGCGCTTGCCGCCGCCAAGCACCGAGTAGCGCATTGCTTCATGCAAGCGCACGGGGGAGAGTGCGGCCGCGGGCAGGGCAGCCTCCAGGGCCGATTCCGTGCGCTGCTGGACGCCGGACATCCAGGTCGAAAAGTTCATTGATGTCTCAGCTTTCCGCTTCGCCGCCGGCTTGCGGGTCGAAATCGTGCAAGCCGCCGGCGTCGAGAATGCGTATCTGCTGCTCGGCCGCGGTGAGTGTTTCCTGGCATTGGCGCAACAGGGCCACGCCGCGCTGGTAGGCGTCGAGCGCGTCCTGCAGCGGCATCTGACCAGCTTCCATCGCGGCGACGATGCCCTCCAGTTCCCTGAGGGCGCTTTCAAACGACGGGGGTGCTGGGCTTGCTGAACCGGTGTCTGCAGGAGTGTTCGAGATAGTGGCCATAAGTGAAGCCTTGGCCGGAAGCGGTGACCAGCGGCAATGGGAAACCGCGAAATTACCTTAGGTGCGCCCTCCGGTCAAATTGGCTACAATTGCGCCACTGCTTCAGCGTTGGCGGCGCGCCGGTCCTGGCGGTCATTTCCGCCCGTTTCCGGTTTCCGGGCAGGCCCTCTTGGAGGTTGGGAATCATGTCTGATGTCGGCCCGCGTACGCTCCTTTCGCCGGGGGTGTCGCAGTTTCCGGTTGCGTGGTATTTCGACGAAAAGCTCTTCGAACTGGAGAAGAGGTTGATCTTCGACGCCGGACCGGGCTATGCCGGCCATGAACTGATGGTCCCCGAAGTGCACGACTACCGTTCGCAGGAGTGGAATGACCACGCCCGCATGCTGGTGCGCCAGCCGGACGGCCTATACGAGATGTCCAATGTCTGCCGTCATCGTCAGGCAATCATGCTGCAGGGCGCCGGCAATGCCAGGAACATTGTTTGCCCGATTCATCGCTGGACCTATGACGCCGGCGGCGAACTCCTGGGGGCGCCGCATTTCCCGGCCAATCCCTGCCTCAATCTGACCCGGCGGAAACTCGAGAACTGGCGGGGATTGCTGTTCAAGGGCCCGCGCTCGGCTCATGCCGATCTTGCCGGCATGAAGATCGCCGGCGAACTCGATTTCACCGGCTACAAGCTTGAGCACGTCGAACTGCACCAGTGCAACTACAACTGGAAGACCTTCATCGAAGTGTATCTCGAGGACTACCATGTTGCGCCCTATCATCCGGGACTCGGCGGCTTCGTCACCTGCGACGACCTGACCTGGCAGTTCGGCGACTGGTATTCGGTGCAGCGCGTCGGCATCACTTCGCTGGCGAAGCCCGGCTCGGCCACCTATCAGCGTTGGCACAAGGCGGTACTTGAGTACTATAACGGCGAGATGCCCAGGCACGGCGCAATCTGGCTCACCTATTTCCCCAACATCATGGTCGAGTGGTATCCCCACGTGCTGGTGGTGTCGACCCTGATTCCCCAGGATGTGGACCGGACCCTCAACGTGGTCGAGTTCTACTATCCCGAGGACATTGCCCTGTTCGAGCCGGACTTCATCAAGGCCGAGCAGGCAGCCTACATGGAGACGGCGATCGAGGATGACGACATCGGCGAGCGCATGGATCGCGGCCGGCGTGCCCTGATGCAGCAGGGGCGCAGCGAAGTCGGCCCCTACCAGTCGCCCATGGAAGACGGCATGCAGCACTTCCACGAGTTCTACCGGCGGGTGATGGCCGCGCACATCTGACCAAGGAGTTCCGCTGCGTGCGCCGGCCGGTCGCCGGCGACCGTGCTGTTTTTATGCCGTCACTCTGGATGATTGCCGCAAGCCTGCTGTTTGCCAGCATGGGCGTCTGCGTAAAGCTTGGCGCGGCGCAGTTCTCGGCTGCGGAGCTGGTGTTCTGGCGGGGTTTCATCGCGACGCTGATTCTCGGCGGCTATGTTCTGGTGCGCCGGCTGCCGCTGGCAACACCCCATGCGCGAACCCACGTCGTGCGCGGCCTGGCGGGCTTCGTCTCGCTGGTGATGTACTTCTATTCCATCAGCATGATCCCGCTGGCGGCCGCGGTGACGCTCAACTACACCTCGCCATTGTTTCTGGCGCTGCTGCTGGCACTGTGGTTGAAGGAGCCGGTGCGGCGCGGATTCTACGGCGTGCTGGCGGCGGGATTCGTCGGCGTGATCTTCCTGCTGCAACCCGCGTTGGGCGGCGGGCAATGGCCGGGTGCGCTGTTCGGCCTCGGCTCCGGCATCATTTCCAGCATCGCCTATCTGAACGTGCGGCGACTGGGCGAACTGGGCGAGCCCGAATGGCGCACGGTATTCTATTTCTCCGCCCTATCGGCGCTGGGCGGCCTGCCCTGGTTGCTGACTGCCAGTCCCTTCCATGCCATCGACGGGCGCGGCTGGCTGCTGCTGCTGGGAGTGGGAGGCTTCGGCGTGCTGGCCCAGCTTTGCATGACCGCCGCCTACAAGCGCGGCAAGACGCTGGTTTCGGCCAGCCTCGCCTACAGTACGGTGGTATTTTCCAGCGCCTTCGGCATGCTGCTGTGGGGGGAGACGCTGCCATGGACCGGCTGGATCGGCGTGATTCTGATTGTTGCCAGCGGTCTCCTTGCCACCCTGCTGTCGCGTCGCGCCGATACTGCCGCGGTTACGGACTGAGTCGCCGTGTTCCGTGCTGTCCCGGCTTTCATCCGGATACAGAACCCATTAAGCTCTCCCTTCGCAAGGAGAAACGATGCACATTCGACGCTGGCTGGCTTTCGCTCTCATCTTCGCCCAGGCATGCGTCTCGGCGCAGCCTGCGCCGGTACAGCCTGCGCTGTCGCTTGATGATGCCAGAGCACAGAGTGCCAGCGGCAAGCGTCTGAAGGCGGAGGCGGAGAAGCTCTACGCCGCAGAAAAAGCGGAATGCCACAGCAAGGTCATTGCCATCAACTGCATTGATTCGGCGAAGCAACGGCATACCGATGCAGTCAGGAAGGCTGATGCATTGCAGCGCGAGGGGCGTCTGGCCGAACGCGAGGCCCGCCGCCTGGCGGCCGAGGCCAAGGACGTCAAGCGCCAGGCCGAGGCGCCGGCCCGCGAAGCCAGGCAGCGCGAGGACGTGGAGCTTTATCGCGAGAAGCAAGCACAACGTGCTGCCGGGCGCGAACAAATGGCAGCGGCCGAGCCGGCCAAGATTGAGAGTCGTCGTCTCAAGCTGGCGGCCGAGCAGGCGGCACGGCAAAAGAAACTCGCGCAGCGGCAGGAGGAGGAGGCGATGCGCGCGGCAAAGGCACCGGAGAACGCCAGAAAGCGGGCAGAGCGCGAAAAACAGCATGCCGAGCGGACCAGGAAAATCGACGAGCGGGCGCGGCAATATGCCGAAACGTTGAAGAGACGGGAGGCCGAGGCAGCGGCCAGGCAGACGGCGCCGGTACCGCCCCGCTGATTGCCGGCGTAGCGGCGACCGCTTGCGACCGCCGCTGCTACTTGTGCTCGATCTGGTCGTACACCGCCGTCGCCACCAGGGCCAGCTTGCCTTTGTCGATTCCCGCCGAAAGCGCATAGCCGAACTTGCCGTCGATCCAGTAGAAGACATTGACCGCGCCTTCCTGGGCGAAGCGGAAGGCGGTGTCGCGGTTCGCCGTATTCTCGGTGGAGACGTAGAGCGTCAGCCGTTGGCCGCTGGCGTCCTGGTACATGAACTGGGCAACGGGGCCGACGTTGCCGGGCAGCAGGCGGCCGCCGATCAGTTCATAGCCGAGCGGCCCCAGCCTGGGCGGCCGCACCGGTGTTCCGAGCCGCTTGGAAAGCCAGGCGACGAGCTGGTCTTCATGTTCGGCGCTGACTTCGACCGGACGCCGCACATCGGGGCTGAAAACGGCATGGGCCACCGCAGCCTGGCGCGGCAATGACAGCGGCGCTGCTCTGGCCAGACTTTCCGCCGGCGGGTAGCGGTCATGGGCCGCCCAACCGGAAAGGCCGCTGACCAGTGCGATTACGATGCCGGCAGCAATGCGCTGCAGTGACCAGCGGGAGGGCAGGGAAGGACGCTCAGCGACGGCTGCGGGTGGCGACGCCAGCGCGCTCAGACTCTGCGGCAAGGGCTCGTCGAGTATCGGGTTGTAGCAGGCCCTGAGGGACTGTTTCTGGGCCAGGTAGGCGCGCACCCGCCGGGCTTCTTCCGGCTCGGCGGCCAGGTAGTCCTCAACCTCGCTGCGACGCGCCGGCGGCAGTGCGGCATCGACATAGGCCTGCAGGTCGGTTTCGCTGATCGGCAGTTTGCTCATCGCACGACTCTCAGGTTGGCGGCGGGTTGCTGGCCGTCCATGATCAGGCGCAGCCGTTCCCGTCCGCGCGACAGGCGGGACATGACGGTGCCGAGAGGGATGCCCAGCGTCGCAGCGATTTCTGCATAGCTCATTTCTTCCAGGGCGACGAGCAGCAGGACTTCGCGCTGCTCGTCGGGGAGGCGGCCGAGAGCGGAGTCGAGATCTCTCAACTCCAGTTCATCGGTCTGGGTGGCACGTGTCGGCACCTCGAAATCATCCTTGTCGATGGACTGCGCGATCAGCTTCGGCCGGCGCAGCTGATCAACCCGCAGGTTGTGCATGATGCCGAACAGCCAGGCGCGCATGTCGCTGCCTGCCCGCCACTGCGACAGGCGCGACCAGGCCCGTTCCAGCGTGTCCTGCACCAGATCATCGGCCGCGGCGCGATCGCCGAGCATGGCCCGCGCATAACGCCGCAGGCGGGGAATCTCGGCCAGGATCGCGCTGCCTTCCATCGTCGGTTCAGGGCTTGGCGGTGTGCCAGACGTTATTGACGCCGTCGCCGGTGGTGTCGCCCGGTTTCTGGTCCTTGACCCAGTAATACAGCGGCTTGCCCTTCTGCGCCCACTGCTTCTTGCCGTCATCGCGGGTGATGACGCTGTAGTCGCCGCCGGCAGTATCGCCATCCATCGCATAAAGCGGCGGCCAGTTGGCGGCGCAGGGGCCGTTGCAGGCGCTCTTGCCGCTGCCGGCGGCATCCTTGTCGAAGGTGTACAGCGTCATGCTGTTGCTGCCGGTGAGCACGCCGTTGGCTGCCATGGCCGGGGCGGCAGGACGGGTTTCGTAGGCAGAGCAGGCCGCCAGTGCGGCCGCTGCGGTCAGGGCAAGAGCGAGTTTGGTTACGGCTGCTGCACGCAAGGCCGAGGCAGCAGGCGTTAGCCTGTGCTGAATCATTGTTTTCATAGTGTTCTCCGTTGGGGTTGGGTCCTACCCCTGCATGAACGCCGGAATGCCTGCGTTTATTCCAGCACCGCCAAAATATTACGACATCGGCGATTCTGCCCGGGCGCCGGCGGAGTGGCCGGGCCGGCGTCGCGGGCTAAGCGCCCAGTGCCAATGCACCTTGCTCCGCGACAATTCCGTCCTCGGATGATTTGACGCCGGAAACGCCGATGGCGCCGACATGAATGCCGTCGCGAACCAGAGGCAAGCCGCCTTCCAGGCAGATTACCTCAGGCATAGTCATCATGACCGGACGTCCCTGCAATACGGCGTCCTCGAAGGCCTTCGTCGGTCGCTTGAAGAGAGTGGCGGTCCTGGCTTTTTGCTCGGCAACACGCACTGAGCCTTTCTGGGTGCCGTCCATCCGCTCCAGTGTGATCAGATGACCGCCGTCATCGACAACCGCGATTGCAACATTCCAGCCGTTGCCGGCAGCCGCGCGTCGGGCGGCCAGTGAGATGCGAAGTGCGTCGTCGAGCGTGAGCATCTTGAACTCCCGAATGGCCGGGCAAACGGCGATATTCCTGCGTGACCGATTTTAGTATGCGGCAGGTTGCCGGTGATCAAGAATCTTCGCCCGGGGCGATCACAAACAGCTATAGCGCCGAATGGCGGCGAAAAAAAAGACAGGCAAGCCTGTCTTTTTTTGCAGCACAACTACCGATTACTTGGCAGCGGGCTTCTCGGCGGCCTTGGCGGCAGCAGGTGCATCGGCCTTGGCGGCGGGCTTGTCGGCCTTGGCAGCAGCGGGTGCATCAGCCTTGGCAGCGGGTGCATCAGCCTTGGCGGCCTTGTCGGCCTTCTTTGCAGCCTTGGCGGGCTTGTCGGCCTTGGCAGGCTTTGCATCAGCCTTGGCTTCGGCCTTGGCCTCAACCTTGGCTTCGGTCTTTGCAGCAGCCGGAGCAGCAGCAGCGGCCGGAGCAGCAGCCGGAGCGGCAGCTTTTGCGGCCGGAGCGGCAGCTTCCGCGAATACGGTTGTGGCAAACAGGCCAGCTACGAGTACGGCGATCAACTTGCTCATTTAGTTTCCTTCAGAAAGTGGATGATAAGGCCCGAGCCGAAGCTTGCGACCTGAGACATTGGCAGTCTGTAGGCGATTAACGCGGCAGCGCCGAATCGGTTGACGCAGCCGCTGAATATCTTGCCAACGGTGCCGGGTCGGCCGGAACGGGATCGTCAAGTCACCCGCCTGCTGTCGCCCGGCTGTGCCGGAATGCCATGTTCTCCTTGCGCTTCAATTGGTTACGTTGCAGATGCGGCAGGCGGGTTCAGTAGCGGACTTCCAGCGCCTCGCAGAGGAACTTCATGAAAGGCACGGCGGCGTTGAATCCGGTGCCGGCCAGTTTTACCAGATCCGGTCCGGCGACCTCGGCCCGGGACAATGGCGCCATACCGATGAAGTCCTTGCGCTTCAAGTCCTCTATTGCCGGATGATCGGCGGCATAGCCGCGCGGCGGTCGCGTCAGGCTGTCGCCGGCAAGCGACCATTGCGCGACGAACTTCCTGTGGTCGCGCGCGGCAAGCCACTTGTCGGGTTTCTGCGCGATGTGATCACGGATCCGCCCCAGCGCATCCGATTCCGGATGCCAACAGCCGGCAGCGAGGAAACACTCGTCGGTGGCGATATGCACGTAGAAGCCGGGCGCGTGGACGTCCTTGCCCAGTTCGTGGCGGAACTGGATGCCGATGTTGGTCTTGTACGGCGT
>Ga0194060_10000444_pt1 | contig 30251 bp, 34 predicted proteins | sample SepL225m_MetaG_FD_163427 | JGI IMG/M metagenome (GOLD analysis project Ga0194060, IMG submission 163427) | Anoxic zone freshwater microbial communities from boreal shield lake in IISD Experimental Lakes Area, Ontario, Canada - Sep2016-L222-5m | ecosystem: Environmental > Aquatic > Freshwater >...
GGGGTGGGGCTGGGGCACGGCCTACGGCAAACCCGACAATCCGCAGCAGCAGGCACCCAAGGGAGAGAAATCATGATCAACGCGCGAACACTCGTCCTCGCCCTGGTGGCGCTGGCCGCTCTCGCCGGCTGCGGTGAAAAGGAACAGGTCATCGTCTACCAGCAGGGCAAGTACCAAGGCAAGCCCGACACCAAGCCGGCGGACAACGACCCCGCCGGCAGCCTGTACACGACTTCCAAGTGGACCAAGGGCGACAAGTCCAGTTGGGAGGCCGCCATCAGGTCGCGCAACCAGAACCAGAACGAATACACGCGCGCCAATTAGGGAGGCGTCATGCGAACCAATTTTGCAGGACTGCGGCAGTTGCTAATCGGGCTGGTGCTGGTGCTGCCGGCGGTCGGCGGAACCGCTTACGCCCAAGGCAAGGAAGCGCAGGCGAATGAAAGCCAGGCGCAGCGCCAGCAGGTGCAACCGGGCAACAACGCGCCGACCTGGCGCGAAGTGCGTGCCGGCAAGGAGGAGTACACCTCGGTCAAGGGCCGCGAGACCGGTATCCTGATTCAGACCGAAGGCCAGACCTGGCGCAAGCTGCGCAATGGCCCGGTCACTTTTTACGGTGGCTGGCTGGTGGTGCTGATGCTGATCGCACTCGGGGTGTTCTACAAGTTGCGCGGCCCGCTGGGTTTGCACAGCCCGCCCAGCGGCAAAATGATAGAGCGGTTTTCCAGCTTCGAGCGTATCGCGCACTGGACCGTGGCGATCAGTTTTTGCATACTTGCCGCGAGCGGCCTGGTCATGCTGTTCGGAAAGTATGTGTTGCTGCCGCTGATCGGCCACACGCTGTTCGGCTGGATCGCGGCGCTGGGGAAGAACCTGCACAACTTCGTCGGACCGGTGTTCACGTTCAGCATCCTCGTGTTCATCGCGAGCTTCATCCGCGACAACTTGCCGCGTGCCTACGATCTGACCTGGCTGGTCAAAGGCGGTGGCGTGCTCACCGGCGAAGTCGTGCCCGCCGGCCGCTTCAACGCCGGGGAGAAGATCTGGTTCTGGGGCGGGGTCATCGGCCTGGGCGTGGTGTCCAGCGCCAGCGGCCTGGTGCTGGATTTTCCCAACTTCGACCAGCCGCGCTCGCTGATGATGCTCGCCAACATCGTGCATGTCGTCGCCGCGCTGTGGTACATCATGTGGGCGTCCACCCATATCTACCTGGGCACCGTGGGAACCACCGGCGCTTACGAGGGGATGCGCAACGGCTATGTGGACGAGACCTGGGCGCGCGAGCACGCGCAGTACTGGTACGAAGACGTCAAGTCCGGCCGCAGAGAGCTGCCGTCGGGCACGCCCGTAGCAGCGCCCCTGCCGACTGCGCCGCAGACACAACACTGAGGAGGCTGAAATGAAAACCGGAAAACTGCTGGCTGCGGCCTTGGTGATGGCTCTGGCTGCCGCCGTGGCGCAGGCGAAGATACCCGCGCCGGTGATGGACGACGCGGCCAAGGCCAAGGCCGAGGAAACCAAGGCGAAGGCTGCCGAGGCGGCCAAGAAAGACGCCGAGTTGCTGGCGAAATCCCAGGACCGGGTGGCGGAGCGTTACAAGAAGGGCCAGGGCAAGGGCGGCAAGGCTGCGCCTGCGCCCAAAACCGAAAAAACCGCGAAAAAGTAGACCGCCATGAGGTGCAACAGGATGAACAAAATACTTCTGGGAGCCCTGTTCTCCGGCCTGCTCGCAGGCTGCGCAACCATGGGCGGCAACGAACCGCGCGCAACCGCGCAATTGCAGCCGACGCGCGGCAACAGCGTCAGCGGCAGCGTGACCTTCACCCAGAAGGGCGACAAGGTGGTGGTCGCGGGGAATATCTCAGGGCTGAAGCCGAATCAGGAGCACGGCTTTCACGTGCACGAGAAGGGCGACTGCAGTTCGGGCGACGGCATGAGCGCGGCCGGGCACTTCAATCCCCAGGGCAGTCCGCACGGGCATCATTCGACCCCGGCGCACCATGCCGGCGACATGCCCAACCTCAAGGCGGATGCGAAGGGCAACGCCAGCTTCGCCGCAGAGCTGGACGTGATTACGGTGAGCGAGGGGCCGACCAGCGTGATCGGCCGCGGCCTGATCGTGCATGCGCAGCCGGACGACTACAAGAGCCAGCCGGTCGGCAATGCCGGCGCGCGCCTGGCCTGCGCGGTGATCCAGAAAGGCTGAGCGGGTTACAAAAAGTCTTGCAGGGACGCTGCTGCGCCCCTGTTGTTGCTCGAAGCGCTTATATTCCCTGCACCAGCAGCGCTTTGAAATTCGCCGCACCTGCGCGCGCCTTGATCGCGATCCCATATTCGGGCGAGGTGTAGAAGGCCTTCGCTTTCTCCATGGAATCGAACTCGACTATCGTCAGCCGCTGCGGCTTCCAGGCCCCTTCGAGCACCTCATAGGCGCCGCCGCGTATGATGTAGCGCCCGCCGTACTTGGCGATCGCCGCCGGCGCGAGTTTTTTGTATTCCTCGAACTGCGCCGGGTCGGTCACGTCGATGTCGACTACGAGATAGGCTGCCATGGTTTTCTCCTGTTGGTTAACTCAAACAACCAAAGTGTAAGCCAAACCCGCCGCGCCGCAGGCCGCAATCGCCGGAATGATGCCGGCTTTGTATCGGAACAAGGCGACGAACGCGGCCAGGCCGACCAGGGCGGAGAACCAATCGAAGCTGCCGCCGAAGCCGGCCGGCCACAGCACGTGCCAGGCGAAAAAAATGGCGAGGTTGAGGATCACGCCGACCACAGCGGCGGTGATGCCGGTCAGCGGGGCGGTGAATTTGAGGTCTCCGTGGGTGGCTTCGACCAGCGGCCCGCCGATGAGGATAAACAGATAGGAGGGGAGGAAGGTGAAGAAGGTGGCCACCGCGCCGCCGGCCATTCCGGCATAGACGAGCGAGCCCGCATCAGCTCCGAACAGCTGCTTGGTCCAGCCGCCGACGAAGCCGACGTAGGTCACGACCATGATCAACGGACCGGGCGTGGTCTCGCCCAGCGCGAGGCCGTCTATCATCTGCGTCGGCGTGAGCCATCCGTATGTCTCCACGCCACCCTGGTACACGTAGGGCAGCACGGCGTAGGCGCCGCCGAAAGTCAGCAGCGCCGCCTTGGTGAAAAACCATCCGATCCGGGTCAACGTCCCATCCCAGCCTTGCGTGGCCCAGAGCAGGGCCATCGCGCCGGCCCAGAGCGCGAGGCCGGCCGCGGTGTAGCCGATGAAGCGCGGCCAGGCGAAGCGCGCGTGTTCCGGCGTGGGCGTGTCATCGTCGATGATCGCGGCGCCATAGTGCTTGTCCGCTGCGCCGTGTCCGCCGCCGGTGACGAACTTCGCTGGCGCCAGGCGCCCCCCGGCCGCGCCGATGATGCCGGCCGCGAGCACGATGTAAGGAAAGGGGATGGAAAAAACGAAAATGGCGACGAAAGCCGCCGCGCTGATCGCCCACAGCACGCCGTTCTTGAGCGCGCGCGAGCCGATGCGGTAGGCGGCGAACACCACGATGGCGGTGACCGCGGGCTTGATGCCGTAGAGTATCCCCGCCACCAGCGGCAGCTTGCCGTACACCAGATAGATCCAGGTGAGCGCCATCAGGATGAACATCGAGGGCAGCACGAACAACACGCCGGCGGTCAGGCCTCCGGCTGTGCGGTGCATCATCCAGCCGATATAGGTGGCGAGCTGCGTCGCCTCCGGGCCGGGCAGCAGCATGCAGTAGTTGAGCGCGTGCAGAAAGCGCTTTTCCGAAATCCAGCGCCGCCGTTCGACCAGGTCCTGATGCATCATCGCGATCTGCCCGGTGGGGCCGCCGAAGCTGACGAAGCCGAGCTTGAGCCAGTACCTGAAGGCCTCGGCCAGGCTCACCGGTGCCGGGGCTTGCTGCGCATCCGCGGTCATGGCTGTTTCGCTGTCGGTCGCGAGCTGGAAATTCGCTCGGCCGCCTGACGCTCACGCACTCCCAGATTGAAATTTGAATGCTGAAGCAACGGCGATACTACTGAAGTACTGGAGATGACGGTGTCCATGAATATCCTCGCGACATGAGCAAGCCGCAGAACTTGGACGGGACACCGTCTGACCGGGAGTCTGCTTGTTCCCGAGGCGGAAACTATAGCGCAACGACGGAAAACCGAAAAGTGCTCGAACGCGATGAGCGGCTCAATCGACGGCAACCATCACGCTGCTCGCCTTGATGACGGCGTAGGCTTTCTTGCCTTTCTTCAGCTTCAGCGCTTTGGCCGAGCGCGCGCTGATCGAGGCGACGATTTCGATTCCGGGCGCAATACTCAGCACCACTTCGGCGCTGACCGGGCCCAGGACGACGTTCTTAACCTTGCCTTTGATGGTGTTTCTCGCGCTGATTTTCATCCGGTGCTCCTCAGGTTGTGCGTGCTGCCGCCGGGGCGGTGCGCCGAGTCGGCAGTACGTCGGCTATGTCGAAATATTTTCCGGTGATGGACGCGCCATAACCGGGCAGGGCAGACAGGATCCGGCGCAAGTCCGGGCCTCGCAGCAGCGCGATGAATTTGGTTTGCAGCGGTTCTTCCATGGCGTCGCTGCGGCTGGCGAGGTAATAGCGCTCGGTCAGCAGTGGGATGAAATCGAGGCCGTAGTGCGTGGCCGCAGCGCGGATGCCGTAGCCGACATCGGCCATGCCGCCGGCGACTGTGGCGGCGACCGCGAGATGGGTGAATTCCTCGGTGTGGTAGCCGTCTATGCCGACCGGGTCGATGCCGGCGCCTGCGATCAGTTCGTCGAACTCGACGCGGCTGCCCGAATCGCGCTGGCGATTGATCAGACGCACCGCATTTCGAGTCAGATCGGTGAGGTCGTGGATGCCTTTCGGATTGCCTTTCGCCACCATCATGCCCTGGGTGCGCGTCGCCAAGCCGATCAGCCGGTGCTGGCGCGGCTTGAGGTAGCGGCGGAACAGGGCCGTCGCGGCAGGTTCCATGCCTTCGGCGATGTGGAAACCCGCCATGCTGCATAGTCCCTTGGACAAGGCCGCCAGGCTGGCGAGGCTGCCGAGAAAGCGCAGGTCGAGCTTCAGGTCCTCGCCCAGTGCCAGCCCGTCGCGCAGCTGCGCCAGTGCAAGATCATGGCTGGCACAGATCGCCAGCCTGGCCGGACCGGCTTCGCTGACTTGCAACATTGCGCGTTCGATCTCCTGGCCTACGCTCTCCAGCCCCGGTGCCAGCCTCGCCTGCACCAGTTGCTCTGCCCACAGCAGCTTCTGCCCGAATTCGCTCAACTCCGCGCCGCGGCCGCGGGCGAGTTTGACCAGTGGCTTGCCGAACATGCGCTCCCATTTGCCCATCAAGCCCCACACGTGCCGGTACGACATGCGCACTGTCCTCGCCGCTCCAGCCAGCGAGCCCGACGAATGGATGGCATACAGCACGCGGAACAGTATCGGCTCAAGGCTTTGGCCGCCGCCGGACTGAACCTGCCATTCATATTGGAGCTTGACCCTTATCATTATGTAGTCCAGTTCATATTTGGATGTGACGCGCAATCGAATAATATCCTCGTAACGTATCAGAAAATCAGGGAATTTTCGATGTTGCGCAGCATTCTAGTGGTTTTCGCCATTGCCTGGGTGTTGACTGGCGCGAGTGCGTCCGCGCAGGCGCCGGGGCCCGGCCTGTATGCGGCAGGCAGCCTGCGGCTCGCTTTCGACGACCTTATTGCCCTCTATGTGACACGCACCGGCACGCGCTTTGTCCCGACCTACGGGCCATCAGGCAAGTTGCGCGAGGAAATCGAGAAAGGCAACATGCCGGCCATATTCGCCTCGGCATCGCCGCAGCATACCGACGCACTGGTGAAAGCGGGCAAACTGCGCACGAGCACCGTGTTCACGCGCAATTCCCTGTGCCTGATGGCAGAGCCGGGCATTGCGCTGCGCCAGGATGCATTGATAGACATGCTGCTCGATCCTGGCCTGCGCCTTGGCACCTCGACCCCGGACGCGGATCCAGCGGGCGACTACACCTGGACGATGTTTCGCAACATCGACAAGGCCCGCCCCGGCAGTTACGCTAGGCTCGACGCTAAGGCGCAGAAGCTTACTGGCGCCGAAGTGGTACGCGACGAGAAAGACTCGCCCTATGCCCGTGTATTTCAGGAAAAGCGCGCTGACCTGTTCATCACCTATTGCACCGGTGCGGTGGCGACCGCGAAACTGGTGCCGGGCCTGACCTGGGCCCGCTTCGGTTCAGACATCAACGTAGTTGGCGCCTATGCCATTGGTGCGTCCGGGGCGGGCGGAAAGGCTGCGGAGGAATTCGTGTCGCTGGTCATGAGCCCGGAGGGCCAGGCGATACTGGAGCGCTACGGATTCAAATGAGGCGCCGGCGAGAGGGGCGGGATTTGAGCTGTATATAACTACAAAACGATTCAAGGAGACTGGCCGTGAGAAAAATAGTTGCATTACTGCTCGCACTAGGCGCGCTGACGCTGCTGTCGATGAGCCAGGCGATGGCGCGGGACATCAAGATGGCGACCACCACTAGCACCGAGAATTCGGGGCTGCTGAAGGTCCTGCTGCCCAAATACGAGGCGAAATGCAATTGCAAAGTGCAGGTGATTTCGGTGGGCAGCGGCAAGGCCATGGAACTGGGCAAGAATGGCGACGTGGACGTGCTGCTGGTGCATGCGCGCGAGTCGGAAGACAAGTTCGTCGCCGAAGCGCACGGCGTGAACCGCAAGGACGTGATGTACAACGACTTCATCCTCGTCGGCCCGCAATCCGATCCTGCCGGTATCAAAAAACAAAAAAACATCATCGAAGCGTTCAAGCAGCTCGCCGAAGGCAAGTCCCGCTTCATTTCGCGCGGCGACAATTCGGGCACGGACCAGATGGAAAAAAGCTACTGGAAGCAGGCAGGCATCGCTCCCAAGGGCGCCTGGTTCGTCTCCGCCGGCCTGGGCATGGGCGAGGTGCTGACGATGGCGAGCGAAATGCAGGGCTATACGTTGTCGGATCGCGCGACCTACGGTGCCTATCGCGCCAAGACGGGCCTGGACATTGTGCTTGCCGGCGATCCGAAAATGTTCAATCCCTATGGCATCATCGCCGTCAGCCCGAAAAAATATCCGGCGCTCAATTACGACGGCGCCATGGACCTGATCAACTGGATCACCTCGCCAGAAGGTCAGAGGGTGATCGCCGAGTTCAAGGTAAGCGGCGAGCAGTTGTTCTTCCCGTCAGCGGCGAAGTGACGCCGGGCTACGCGGTGAGCAGCAGCTTGAACGCCGCGAGCGTCATCACCACTGCAAGGGTCAGGAGCAGATGACGCTGGCGCAAGCGCTGCAACCCGAGCCAGGTGCCGACAAATCCGCCCGCGAGCGTGCACGCCGCGAACAGCGGCAGTTCGGCCGGCAGAGATTGCACCGTGAACGATCCGGCGGCCAGTGCGACGATGGAGTTCACCAGAATGAACGGCGCGGAAATGCCGGCCGTGCTTTTCGGCCCGGCCCAGCCGAGGAACAGGATGGTCGGGCTGAGAAAAATGCCGCCTCCGGTGCCGGTCAGTCCGGCGAGCAATCCGATTGCGGCGCCGATGAACACCGCCGGCAGCTTGCGCACGTGTACGGTTTCGTCGCTAGCGAGGGCGAGGGTGTTGAGCGCGCGCCAGGTAAGGTACAGCGCCGAGAACAGCAGTACGACACCGACGGCGGCGTAATAGCCGCCATGGGAAAGTTTCTGCGCGCCGCCGAGGGCGGCGAAGGGCACCGAGCCGGCGAGGAAGGGCCACAAGCCGCTCCAGGAAAAGTAGCTGGCTTGGCGAAAGCGGTAGGCGGTAAACGCTGCGATCAGGACATTGAGCGCGAGCGCCGTGGGTCGCATCACCTCGGGGGCGACGCCGACGAGGGCCATGGCGGCAATGTATCCCGAGGCGCCGGCGTGGCCGACTGTGGTATACGGGACGGCCACGCAAAAGAACAGCGCGGCGAGCATGAGGGCTTCGTTGGTGGACATGGCGCGATGATGATACAGGAGGCTTTGCCGCATGAGTTTGCTTGACGCCACCGGCGAGGCATTCAAGCTGCTGTTCGGCGGCGACGCTGAACTTTGGGGCATCGTGCTCATCTCGCTCAAGGTCGCGCTGCTGGGGCTGGGGATTGCAATGCTGCCGGGGATAGTTACGGGCTACCTGCTGGCGATGCACCGCTTTCCTGGGCGCCGCGCGCTGGTGGTGTTGACGCAGAGCCTGCTCGCGTTTCCGACGGTGGTGGTGGGGCTGGTGCTGTATTTGCTGCTGTCGCGGCAGGGGCCGTTAGGCTCACTCGCCCTGCTGTTCAGCCAGAACGCCATGATCCTGGGTCAGACGATCCTGGTGTTTCCGATCCTCGTCGCCTATACGCTGTCGGCGGTGCAGGGCGCGGATCCGCGCGCGCACGAAACCGCGGTGAGCCTGGGGGCCGGGCCGCTGCGCGCCGCGCTTACCTTGCTCAATGAAACGCGGTTCGCGCTGCTTGCCGGCGTGATCAACGGCTTCGGCCGCGCAATTTCCGAGGTCGGCTGCGCGCTGATGATAGGCGGCAACATCGCCGGGCTCACGCGCAACATAACCACCGCCATCGCCTTAGAAACCAGCAAGGGCGAGTTTGCGCAGGGCATTGCGCTGGGCATGGTGCTGGTGGTGCTCGCGCTCGGGGTCAACGTGGCGATGGCGATTTTGCAGGGCGAGGGGGGGATGAAATGAGCGCCCTGCTCAAGCTCGATCGCCTGCGCAAATCGTACGGTCAGCGTCGCCTGCTCGATCTGGAGCGTCTGGAGATCGAAGCGGGGCACGCCTATGTGGTCACCGGCGGCAACGGCTCGGGCAAGACCACGCTGCTGCGCATACTCGCCGGATTGGAGCCGGGGGAGGCCGAGGGGCTGAAGTTCGAGGGCAGGTCCATTGCGAACGGCGAGGCACACCGCGAGATCGTCTATGTTCACCAGCACCCCTACCTGTTCCATACCTCGGTCGCGGGCAACATCGCCTACGGGCTGAAGGCGCGCGGCGTCGCTGCCGCCGAGCGCCAGCGCCTGGTCGAGGCGGCCATCGCCTGGGCCGGCGTCGGCCATCTGCGCCGCCTTGCGCCGCACAAACTGTCCGGCGGCGAGAAACAGCGGGTCGCGCTGGCGCGAGCCAAGGTGCTCGGCCCGCGGCTGTACCTGCTGGACGAGCCGACCGCAAACCTGGACGGCGACGGGCGGCGCCAGACCATCGATCTGGTGCAGGAGCTGGCGCGCGGGGGCGCCGGGGTGGTGATCGCCTGCCATGACCGCGAGTTGATCGAGTTGCCCGGCATGCGGCGTTTTCACCTGGAAAACGGCAGGCTGCTGGAGGTTTAAGGACTGTTCCTCCAGTCCTGAGCAGGCGGAAGAAGCTGCTAAAATGCGCGATTGAATCAACAGGGCTGACCACGGTTTCGGGGCGGCTTGGCGCATTGCCTTCGATGAAAATATTCGGCTTTGCCGGCTGGTCCGGTAGCGGCAAGACCACATTGATCGAGCAGGTGATTCCGCGCTTTGTCGGCGCCGGGCTCAGGGTGTCGCTGATCAAGCACGCGCACCACCGCTTCGACGTGGACCATCCGGGCAAGGATTCCTACCGCCATCGCGCGGCCGGCTGCGGCGAGGTGCTGGTCACCTCGAAACAGCGCTGGGCCCTGATGCACGAGGCGCAGGGCGAGCCGGAAGCGACGCTGGAGGAGCAGATCGCGCGCATGTCACCGTGCGACCTGCTGCTGATCGAAGGCTACAAGTATTACGCGCTGCCCAAGCTCGAAATCTATCGCGCGGCCAACGGCAAGCCGCTGCTGTATCCGGAGGATGCGCATATCGTGGCGCTGGCCGCGGACACGCCGGTCGAGTGCCGCCTGCCGCAGTTCGGCCTGGAGGACTATGATGCGATTGCCGCGTTCGTGCTCGAAACATTGGAGTTGAACCGATGAAACCAGGCATGCTGTCCGTGGACAAGGCGCTCGCCTTTCTGCTCGAGGGTGCGCGCGCGGTCGTCGAAACGGAGAAGGTGCCGACGCTGGCCGCCACCGGCCGCGTCCTGGCCGAGGCGCAGCATTCCATGCTCACCGTTCCTTCGGTCGACAACACCTCCATGGACGGCTATGCGGTTCGGGCGGCGGATTGCGCTTCAGGCGAGGCGCGCCTGCCGGTGTCGCAGCGCATCCCCGCCGGCAGCGTGCCCCAGCCGCTCGCGCGCGGCACTGCGGCGCGCATTTTCACCGGTGCGCCGATTCCGCCTGGCGCCGACGCGGTGGTGATGCAGGAGCAGTGCGCCGAGGACGGCGACGCGGTGATCGTGAAACACCGGCCGGAGGCGGGCGAATGGGTGCGCCGCGCGGGAGAAGACATAGTGGCGGGCAGCGAAATCCTGGCCGCCGGAATGAAGCTGCGGCCGCAGGACACGGGCCTCGCCGCGTCGGTCGGGATTGCGGCGCTGCCGCTTTATCGCCGGCTGAAAGTCGCGGTATTTTTCACCGGAGACGAGCTGGTGATGCCGGGCGAGCCGCTCCCTCCCGGGCGCATCTACAATTCCAACCGCTACACTTTGAACGGCCTGCTGCAACTGTTCGGTTGCGAGGTCACCGACTACGGCATCGTTCCCGATAAACTGGACGCGACGCGCGCGGTGCTGCGCCGGGCTGCGGCCGAGAATGACCTCATTGTCACTTCGGGCGGCGTGTCGGTGGGCGAGGAAGACCACATCAAGCCCGCGGTCGAAGCCGAAGGCCGGCTCGGCATGTGGAAAATCGCGGTCAAGCCGGGCAAGCCCCTCGCGTTCGGCGAAGTCGATGCCGGCGCAGGCCGCAAAGCGCATTTCATCGGCCTGCCCGGAAATCCGGTGTCGAGCTTCGTCACTTTCCTCGTTTTCGTGCGGCCGTTTATCCTGCGCTGCCAGGGCGTCGCCCGGGTCGGGCCGCTGAGCTATCCGCTGCGCGCCGATTTCGACTGGGCGAAACCCGACACCCGGCGCGAATTCCTGCGGGTAAAATTGAACGCAGCCGGCGGGATTGACCTGTACACCAATCAGAGCTCGGCGGTGCTGAGCTCGGCGGTATGGGGCGACGGCTTCATCGACAATCCGGCGAAACAGGCGATCCGGCGCGGCGACATGGTCAAATTCCTGCCTTTCTCGGAGCTGTTCCAGTGAGCATCAGAATTCTTTACTTTGCCAGGCTGCGCGAAGAAATGGGCATCGCGCAGGAGTTGCTCGAACTGCCGCCCGGGGTCGGCGACATCAACAGCCTGCGCGCTTATCTGGCTGCGCGCGGCGGCGCTTCGTCGGCCGCGTTCGCGGCGGCCAAGGCGGTGCGCGCGTCGGTCAATCAGGATCTCGCGCGAAGCGATACGCCGGTGAAGTCGGGCGACGAGATCGCGTTCTTTCCGCCGGTGACCGGGGGCTAGCGTGGCAGTGCGGGTGCAGCAGGCGGACTTCGACGTCGGCGCGGAAATCGCCGCGCTGCGCCGCGCAGACCCCGGCATCGGCGCCATCGCCAGTTTCATCGGCCTGGTGCGCGACAGAAACGACGGCGACGCGGTTTCGGGAATGACGCTGGAGCACTATCCGGGCATGACCGAGAAAGCACTGGAGGGCATCGTCGACGAAGCGAAGCGCCGCTGGGACATCGTCGATGCGCTGGTGGTCCACCGCGTCGGCGAGCTGAAACCGCTGGACCAGATCGTGCTGGTCGTGGTGACCGGCGCGCACCGCGCCACGGCTTTCGAAGCCTGCGAGTTCGTCATGGACTACCTCAAGACGCAGGCGCCGTTCTGGAAAAAGGAAACGACGCCGAGCGGCGCGCGCTGGGTCGAGGCGCGCGCAACCGACGATCAGGCGGCCGAACGCTGGAAGGCGGGTTAACGCGGTGCTGATGGAACGATCGATGTGAATGCGACCGCCATTGCTGCCGTCGGCGCCGGCGCCGCACTCGGCGCGTGGCTGCGCTGGGCGCTGGGGGCCGCGCTGAACACGCTGCTGCCCACCCTGCCTTTGGGTACGCTGCTGGCGAATCTCGTCGGCGGTTACCTGATCGGCGTGGCGGTGGCGGTGTTCGAGCAGAACGCCACCATCCCGCCGGAGCTGCGGCTGTTCATCATCACCGGCTTTCTCGGCGGGCTGACTACGTTTTCCACCTTCTCCGCGGAATCCGTCGGCCTTCTGACCTCCGGACGCTACGGCTGGGCGCTCGCCCATACAGCCGCGCATCTGGCCGGATCGATCTGCATGACCATACTGGGCATCGAGTCGATCAAGTTATTGCGTTGAGCCCGCTGATGCCGGGTTCCAGGCGCAAGCGGAAAATCCCGGCCCGCTAGACTCGCGCCGCAACCCGAGCCGATCTGCACGGCGGCTTGAAAGTCCGCGTTCCGACCCCATTTGCGTATCAATGACAATTGGGAGATCGCCATGCGATTAGACAAACTCACGACCAAGTTCCAGCAGGCGCTTGCCGACGCGCAGAGCATGGCCGTGGGCAACGACAACTCGTATATCGAGCCGGTGCATCTATTGAGCGCCCTGGTGGCACAGGACGACGGCGGCACGGCTTCGCTCCTGGCGCGCGCCGGGGTCAACGTGGCGCGGCTGCGCGATTCGCTCAAGACCGCGATCGCCCGCCTGCCCACGGTCGAGGGGCAGGGCGGGGAAATGTCGATTTCGCGCGAACTCACCAACCTGCTCAACCTCACCGATCGCGAGGCGCAGAAGCGCGGCGACCAGTTCATCGCCTCGGAGATGTTTGTGCTCGCGCTCGCAGATGACAAGGGCGAGGCCGGCCGTTTGCTGAAGGAAGCAGGCGGCAGCAAGAAGGCGCTGGAGCAGGCCGTAACCGCCCTGCGCGGCACGGAGAACGTATCCAGCCCTGAGGCCGAGGGCAGCCGCGAGTCGTTGAAGAAATTCACCCTGGACCTGACCGAGCGCGCGCGCGCGGGCAAGCTCGACCCGGTGATCGGGCGCGATGACGAGATCCGGCGCGTGATCCAGATCCTGCAGCGGCGCACCAAGAACAATCCGGTGCTGATCGGCGAGCCGGGCGTGGGCAAGACCGCCATCGTCGAAGGCCTGGCGCAGCGCATCGTCAACGGCGAAGTGCCGGAGACGCTGAAAAACAAGCGCGTGCTGTCGCTCGACATGGCGGCGCTGCTCGCCGGTACCAAGTACCGCGGCGAGTTCGAGGAGCGCCTGAAATCGGTGCTGAAGGAACTGTCGCAGGACCAAGGCCAGACCATTGTGTTCATCGACGAGCTGCACACCATGGTCGGCGCGGGCAAGACCGAGGGTTCGATGGACGCCGGCAACATGCTCAAGCCGGCGCTGGCGCGGGGCGAACTGCATTGCGTCGGTGCTACGACGCTCGACGAATACCGCAAGTACGTTGAGAAAGACGCGGCGCTGGAGCGGCGCTTCCAGAAAGTGCAGGTGGGCGAGCCCAGCGTGGAGGACACCATCGCCATTTTGCGCGGGCTGCAGGAAAAATACGAAGTGCACCATGGCGTGGACATCACCGACCCGGCCATCGTCGCCGCAGCCGAACTGTCGCATCGCTATATAACCGACCGTTTCCTCCCGGACAAGGCGATCGACCTGATCGACGAGGCGGCGGCGCGGATCAAAATGGAGATCGATTCCAAGCCCGAGGTCATGGACAAGCTCGACCGGCGCCTGATCCAGCTCAAAATCGAGCGCGAAGCGGTGAAAAAGGAAAAAGATGAGGCGTCGAAAAAGCGCATGGCGCTGATCGAGGCTGAAATCAAGAAGCTCGGGCGCGAGTACGCCGACCTGGAAGAGGTGTGGAAAGCGGAAAAAGCCGAGGTGCAGGGCTCGCAACACATCAAGGAAGAGCTGGAGAAGCTCAAGGTCGAGATGGAAGCGTCCAAACGCAAGGGCGACTGGCAGCGCATGTCGGAATTGCAGTACGGCCGCATTCCGCAGCTCGAAGCGCAGCTGAAGAAAGAAGAAAAAGCGGGGCCGAAGCCGGCCAAGGCGCGGCTGCTGCGCACCGAGGTCGGCGCCGAGGAAATCGCCGAGGTGGTGTCGCGCGCGACCGGTATTCCGGTGTCGAAGATGATGCAGGGTGAGCGCGAGAAGCTGCTGCAGATGGAAGCGAAGCTGCACCAGCGTGTGGTTGGCCAGGACGAGGCGGTGCGGCTGGTGTCAGACGCCATCAGAAGGTCGAGGGCCGGGCTCGCGGATCCGAACAAACCCTACGGCTCGTTCCTGTTCCTCGGGCCGACCGGGGTGGGCAAGACCGAACTGTGCAAGGCGCTGGCCGGATTCCTGTTCGACTCCGAGGAGCACTTGATCCGGATCGACATGAGCGAATTCATGGAGAAGCATTCGGTGGCGCGGCTGATCGGCGCGCCTCCCGGCTATGTCGGCTACGAGGAAGGCGGGCATCTGACCGAGGCGGTGAGAAGGAAGCCCTATTCCGTGATTCTGCTGGACGAGGTGGAGAAGGCGCACCCGGACGTGTTCAACGTGCTGTTGCAAGTGCTGGACGACGGTCGCATGACCGATGGCCACGGCCGCACCGTGGATTTCAAGAACACCGTGGTGGTGATGACCTCCAACCTCGGCTCGCAGATGATCCAGCAGATGTCGGGCGACGACTACCAGGTGATCAAGCTCGCGGTGATGGGCGAAGTGCGCACGCATTTCCGCCCCGAGTTCGTCAACCGCATCGACGAGATCGTGGTGTTCCATGCCCTGGACGAGGCGAACATCAAGAGCATCGCCAAGATCCAGCTCGGCATCCTGGGCAAGCGCCTCGCCGGGATGGAGATCAAGCTCGACGTCGCCGACAGCGCGCTCGCCGAAATAGCCAGGGCGGGATTCGATCCGGTGTACGGTGCGCGTCCGCTCAAGCGTGCGATTCAGGCGAGCATTGAAAACCCGCTGGCAAAGCGCATCCTCGAAGGCGAATTCGGCGCCAAGGATACGGTCAAAATCGCGGCCAAGGGCGGGGTGATCCAGTTCGGCAAAGGCTGATCGCCTGCAGCGGCCGTCGCAGTTTCTGTGATCCGTCGGACAATCAGAACGGCAAATTCGACAGATCGTTGCAGGCCTGCGCGCGGATCGACGCCACGCTCTCCTTGAAGCACATGGACAGCCGACCGGCTTCCTGAAAGCTGCCGAGGCAAGCGTCCTGATCCCGGCTCCCGCGCTCCACGTCTTCCAGGCCCCGTTTCCTTGCCGCCATCAGGCTTGACTGGTCGAGTTGTTCCAGCCTTGGAGCAAAGTAGAGTTGAAGGCGGTGCATGTCCGTGCGCGCCTGGTGCAATACTTTGGCGAGCTTTGAATAATCCTCGGCCGACATCGTGACCGACGGGTTCTCGATGCCGGACACCAGGACTTTGATCTTCTGTTCGACCACCGGTATGCAATATGCAGCCTTGAGGTCGGTTTGATTCGGCGCCTGCTGCGCCAGCGCAATATTTGGCGCGGCCAAGGCGAACAGCAAGCACAGGACTACTCGCATGGCACCGCCCCGGCAGGATGACGCGGCATTTCTTGGTTCGATCGTGGCCAGGCGCATCCCCATACGATAACACATTGTTTTTTATATGATGTGCAAGAACTGAACCGGCGATGGGCCAATCCGGCCCGTGGCAGCGGGGGTTACGCGTTCGTGCTTTGATGAGACTAGAATAGCGGCTCGCACGACAGGCTTTTCGTGTTCAGGCAACGATAACCGGAGAACAGCAATGTCATACGCAATTCGAATTCATGAAACGGGCGGGCCGGAGAAGATGCGCTGGGAAGAGGTCGAAGTCGGCAGCCCGGGCCCGGGCCAGGTACTGGTGCGCAATACCGCGATCGGCCTCAACTACATCGACGTCTACCATCGCAGCGGGCTGTACCCGAACGCGCTGCCGCTTACCCTCGGCATGGAAGGCGCGGGCGTGGTCGAAGCGGTCGGCCCTAAGGTGAAGGAATTCAAAGTCGGCGACCGCGTCGCCTATGTGCAGCCGATCGGTTCATACGCGGAGAAGTGTCTGCGCACCGCCGACCGGTTGGTGAAGATTCCCTCCGGCATAGACGACAAAATCGCAGCAGCGATCATGTTGAAAGGGATGACGGCGTGGTATCTCGTCCGCCGTACCTACAAGGTCAAGAAGGGTGACACCGTACTCGTGCATGCTGCGGCCGGCGGCGTTGGCCAGATCCTGTGCCAGTGGGCGAAACATCTCGGAGCGACGGTGATCGGCACGGTCGGCAGCGACGACAAGGCCGCTCTGGCAAAAAAAGTCGGCTGCAAGCACGTGATCGTCACTTCCAAGGAAAACTTCGTCGAAAGGGTCAAGGCGATCACCAAGGGCAAGGGGGTTCCGGTGGTATATGACGGCGTCGGCAAGGACACGTTTATGGATTCGCTCGACTGTCTCGCGCCGCTCGGGATGATGGTGAGTTTTGGCAACGCCTCGGGCGCCGTGACGCAGTTCAATCCCGGCGTGCTGGCCCAGAAAGGTTCATTGTTCCTGACGCGCCCGACGCTGTTCTCCTACACATCGACGCGCGAGGATCTGGTGAAAGCGGCGCGCGACTTGTTCGCGGTGGTGAAGAGCAAAGCGGTCAAGATCTCAATCAATCAGACCTATCCACTGCGCGAAGCGGCACAGGCGCACAGCGATCTCGAGGCGCGCAAGACCACTGGCTCGACCGTGCTGTTGCCTTGAAGTGCGCTGGTTGAAGCAACGATCCTCGCTGGAAAAATGGCGGGAGAATTTCCAATTCGTATCACCACGTTCAAGGGGAAGCGATGTCCAAGACGGATTTGACCAAGGGCCGCAACATGCGCCGCAAGCTGCTGGGCGACGCCTACGTGGACCACATCGCGGCGACGACCTACAAGGACCCGCTGATGCGGAAGTTCATCGACGTCGCCAGCGAGACGGTGTTCGGAGCGCTGTGGACGCGGCCAGGGCTCGATCTTAAGACGCGCACGCTGATCACCGTAATTTCCGACGCGTCGACCGGACGCGAGCCGGAGCTGGCAATCCATCTGCGCATGGCGCGGCGGCAGGGATGGACCGAGAACGAACTGGCGGAGGCGATTCTCCACCTGCTCGGCTACGTCGGCGCGCCGCTCGTTCGCGACGCGATGCTGGTCGCAACGAAAGTGTTCGCGCAATTGCGGGAAGAGGCCTCCAAGAACTGATCCGACCTGATGGAAGGCCTGGAGACGAGTTGCGGCTCGCACCGACGTCTTGCTATGTGCCGTCCCGGTACGGCAGAACTCGACTCAAAAAATGTCATGGAACGTCTTGACCAGGGGCACGCTAAAGGAGGATGAAACATGTTCGCTAGATGTTTCGCGGCAATCGTAGTTGCGACATCGCTTTCGGCGCTCGGTCTGCCCGCGCACGCGCAAGGCAGCTATCCCGGCAAGCCGGTGCGGATGATCGTGCCTTTCCCTCCGGGACAGGCGACCGATATCATCGCGCGCTTCCTCGCCGACAGTCTTACCAGGGTCTGGGGGCAGCAGGTGATCGTCGACAATCGCCCCGGCGTCCAGGGGATGGTGGCGGGGCGCGACGCGCCCGCGGACGGCTATACCATCACCTTCGGCACCAGCGGAACGCTCGCGGTAACCCCCGCGGTCTTTTCCAAGCTGCCTTACGATCCGGTGAAAGACTACATCATGGTCAGCGGCGGGGTCATCATTCCGATGATCGTCGTCGCCGATTCGGCCTTGCCCTACAACTCGCTCAAGGAATTGATATCCGCGGCGAAGATGGCGCCGGGCAAACTCAACGTAGGCTACGGCGGCGTCAACAATACGCAGCATCTCACCGGCGAACTGTTCAAGTACACCACCGGGGTCGACATGGTCGGGATCAACTACAAGGGAAGCGCGGCTGCGGTCACAGACCTGCTGGGCGGGCAGATCCAAATCCTGGTGGACAGCCTCGCCGCGACCTTGCCGCATATCAAATCTGGAAAAATGAAGGCGCTCGCCATCAGCACCTTGCAGCGCGTGCCGCAATTGCCCGATCTGCCGACAGTGGCGGAATTCGGCTATCCCGGCTTCGAAGGCGTGGGCTGGGCCGGCATCGTGGTGCCGAAGGGCACACCCACTGAAATCGTCGACAAGATAGGCGCCGACGTGCGCCGGGCGTTGAGCGATCCGGGGATGCGCGACCGCATTCTCGAGCGGGGCATGACTGTCGACGGGCGTGCTCCGAAGGAATGGAGCGAATTCGTCAACGCCGAAATCGTCAAATGGAGCGAGGCGGCGCGCCGCGCCAACGTGAAGGCGGATTGAGCGTTCATGTAGATTTCGCCCCCGGGCGAATGCCTTAACCACGCCCCCAAAGGGGAACGCTTGAGAATCGTCAATATCGTCGAAAGACCCGTGCGCCTGCAAAGCAATATTTCCAACGCGCTGGTCAACTTCTCCTCCCATACCGTTTCCATTGTCGCCATCGTGACCGACCGGATTATCGGCGGCAAGCCGGCCATAGGCCTCGCATTCAATTCGATCGGCAGATATGCGCAAAGCGGCATCATCCACAGCCGCATGATTCCCCGTCTGATGGACGCGCCCCCGGAAAGCCTAATGCAGGAGTGCGGACGGCTGCTTAGCCCGGAAAAGGTCCTCGCCCGTACCCTGCAAAACGAAAAGCCCGGAGGCCATGGCGATCGCGCGCAGGCTGCGAGCGCGATCGAACTCGCGGTCTGGGATCTGAACGCGAAACTGAACGACGAACCGGTGAGCAAGACCATCGCACGCCATTTCGGCCGCGCCGATCGCGCGGCACGCGTTTCGGTCTACGCGGCCGGTGGGTATTACTACGACGGCGCGAGCGCGTCCCGGCTGGCCGACGAAATCGCCGGCTATCAGGCCCGCGGATTTACCAAATTCAAAATAAAAATCGGCGGCGCGCCTCCGGGCGTCGACGCGCAGCGCATCGAAGCGGCACTGCGCATCGCGGGTGCGGGGAATAATCTGGCCGTCGATGCGAACGGCCGGTTTGGCCTCGCGCAGGCGCTGGAGTACGCGCGCGCGATCGAAGGCTATGGTCTGATGTGGTACGAAGAGGCCGGTGATCCCCTGGATTTCGAACTCAACAGCGCCCTCGCTGCTGGATATCAAGGCGCGCTGGCCACAGGCGAGAACCTGTTCTCGCGCCAGGACGTGAAGAATCTCGCCCTGTTCGGGGGGATGCGTCGCGGGCTGGACATCTTTCAGATGGATCCGGGTCTGAGTTACGGCGTCACCGAATACGCCAGAATGATTGCCGAAATGGAAACGCGCGGATTCGACCGCGGCCAGGCGTTTCCGCATAGCGGACAACTGATAGGCCTGCATGTGGTGGCCGGCCTGGGCTTGGGGGGATGCGAAGTTTATCCTGATGTCTTCCAGCCCATGGGTGGATTTTCCGACGACGCTCGGGTCGAACACGGCAGCGTAAGGGTGCCCGATGCACCCGGGTTCGGATTCGAGGGAAAATCGGACCTGATCAACGAGTTTTCCCGGCTATTTCGGCATCTGGAATGACTCGACCTGCCTCGACGGCGACGTCGTAATTTGCTGCGATTTGGCGCTCGCTTTGTCTATAATCGCCGGACACGATATCAGGGGAATAAAATGAAAACGAGAATCACGGAATTGCTCGGCATCGAGCACCCGATCATCCAGGGCGGCATGCATTTCGTCGGTTTTGCCGAACTGGCGGCGGCCGTCTCCAACGCCGGCGGCCTGGGCATCATCACCGCACTGACGCAGCAGACGCCGGAACTCCTCGCCAAGGAGATCGCGCGCTGCCGCGCAATGACGGACAAGCCGTTCGGGGTGAACCTGACCTTTCTGCCGGCGTTCGCCAAGCCGCCTTATCCGGAATACATCCGCGCGATCGTCGAAGGCGGCGTGAAAGTCGTGGAGACGGCGGGCCGCAATCCGGAGCCCTTCATGCCGCATCTGAAGGCGGCCGGCATCAAGGTGATCCACAAATGCACGTCGGTGCGGCATTCCCTGAAGGCGGAAGCGATCGGCTGCGACGCGGTCAGCGTCGACGGCTTCGAGTGCGGCGGACATCCGGGCGAGGACGACGTGCCGAACTTCATCCTGCTGCCCCGGGCGGCGGAAGAACTGAAGATTCCCTTCGTCGCCTCCGGCGGCATGGCCGACGGGCGCAGCCTGGTGGCGGCCCTGGCGCTGGGTGCCGAGGGCATCAACATGGGCACGCGCTTCATCGCGACCAAAGAGGCGCCGGTGCATGAAAACGTAAAGAAGGCGATCGTCGCCGCGTCCGAGCTCGACACGCGCCTGATCATGCGCGGGCTGCGCAACACCGAGCGCGTGCTCAACAACTCCGGCGTCGCGCGAGTCCTGGAAATCGAGCGCGAAAAAGGCGATTCGCTGGAGATCACCGACCTGATCGACCAGATCGCTGGGGTTTATCCCAAGGTGATGCTTGAGGGCGACATGGAGGCAGGCGCATGGAGCTGCGGCATGGTAGCGGGCCTGATACATGACGTCCCCACGGTCAGGGAATTGGTCGACCGGATCATGCGCGAGGCCGACAGCTTGATCAACCAGCGGCTCGCAGGTCTGAGCGGCAATTCCGGCGCTGCCGCGAGGCGCTAGGGTACGGCGGTTGCAGCGGATAGGTCCGTTGCGCAGAAGTCTGGCCAATGCCAGTAGCCAGCCGCAATCGGCAGGAAGCGAACGGCCGCCGCGGGTTTGAGGCTCTTTTAGCCCGCTAATCCATGGATCGGCGCAGGTCCTGGTCTGCTATCTTGCTGGCATCGTCGGGGCTCGCACCGGGAAATTCTGCTGGTTGTGATCACCCCGCCAAGGCGAGGACCAATCATGTCGAGATCGAACCCAAGATCATTTCCGGCACTGCTGCTGCTGGTGTTCGCCGCTGCGGCATCGGCGAAGGACAATCCGGATTCCGGGGCGGTTGCGCGGAATTCCTCCCAGGGCCTCGACCAGGCGATCTACAAGGGGGTGGTCGGAAACGTGCTCGATGCCATTCCCATGGACCCGGAAAAGCGAGTCGATCTGCAGCGCACTAACGCAGTGGTAAGCAATACCCTGTCCGGGCGTTCGCTGGCCGCATTGGCGGGACTGAGCAATCCGATTCTGCTGATAGGCGGATTCGTCTGGGGCGTGTGGGCCGCGTCGAACATCAAGCCCGAAGCAACCGGGGTGAAGCTTGCCGTCGACGCGGGTGGCGCCGAGAGCCGCGCGGCAACGGAGCAGAGCCTGATCGCGCTTCTGGATCGTTCGACCGCGGCGACTGGCGCGCTTGCCGAACCGTCATCCGCGCCTGCGCCGGGAGACTCGGTTTCCATCGGAGACTCGATTGCGGCGGGCGTTCCGCGTCCGCACGTAGTCAAAGTCTGGCTGCCGCAGCGCTCGGGTACGCAGTAGCGCTGGAAATTCCGCATTCGGCATTGTTACGGAATCCCGCGCGCCCGCGTGCGGATCGGCGTCCTGCGGCCGGTCCGCGGCTTCATTCCTGGATCCGGCCAGGTGCGCATCGGGCCCGCCGCCACGCCCGAGTGCCAGACTGTTCGTGCCCGGGCCGATTTGTACTCCTGAACGCCGCGCGTACCGGCAAAGCTCCCGCTGGCGGTAGAATAGCGGCTTGAATATGCCATGCCACGGGTTCTTTCCATAGCGGGAGCGAAAAATGCAGTTTGATGCAACACGCAGTGACTTGACCGTCGGGATCATCGGCGCCGGCGCCATGGGGCGCGGCATCGCGCAGGTGGCGGCGGCCGGCAGCATGCAGGTGCTGATTACCGACAGCCGCGAAGGCGCGGCGCTGGAGGCGCGGGATTTCGTCGAGAAGCTGTTCGCGCGCGCCGCGGAAAAAGGCAGCATGACGAAGGAGGCCGCCGCCGCTGCGACCGCGCGCATCAAGGTGGTTTCCGGCTTGCCCGAGTTCAACACCTGCCATCTGGTGATCGAGGCGATCGTCGAGAACCTCGAGGTGAAGCGCTCGCTGTTCGCGGAGCTCGAAGACATCGTCCGGCCCGACTGCATCCTCGCCAGCAATACCTCGTCCCTGTCGATCACAACGATCGCTGCCAAACTGAAAACACCGCAGCGCTTTGCCGGGATGCACTTCTTCAATCCGGTGCCGCTGATGAAGCTGGTCGAGGTGATTTCCGGCCTGCGTACCGAGAGCTGGGTGACCGAAGCGCTGATGGTGATCGGCAGGCGCATGACGCGCGAGCCCGTCGGCCTTACCGACGCGCCCGGCTTCCTGGTGAACCAGGTCGGCCGCGGTTTCACGCTGGAGGCATCGCATCTGGTGTACGAAGGCGTGTCGAATTTCGCCGATGTCGACCGGGTGATGCGCGAGGTCGGCGGCTTTCGCATGGGACCGTTCGAGCTGATGGAACTCACCGGACTCGACGTTACTCAGCCCGCCTCCGAGGCCGTGTACACGCAGTTTTTCCACGAGCCGCGCTACCGGCCGAATCTGATCATGCGCAGCCGCTGGGACGCCGGCGTGCTGGGACGCAAGACCAAGAAGGGTTTTTACGATTACGACGCTGAAATGAAGCCGATCGTCGCGCCGGAGGCGCCGGCACCGACGGCAAAGCCGGCCAGCGTCTGGGTAAGCGCAGCGGAGCCTACCGGCCATGCGGCGCTCACCGAGCTGCTGAAAAAGTTGGGCGCGCCGCTGGAAACCGGCGTGCGGCCCAGCACTGCGGCGCTGATACTGGTGACGCCGCTGGGCGAGGACGCCACGACCTGCGCGGTGGAGCAGGAACTCGATCCAAGGCGCACCGTCGCGGTGGACACGCTGTTCCCGCTGGTGAAGCGCCGGACCATCATGGGGACACCGCTGACCGATCCGGCGGTTCGCGACGCGGCGCACGCGCTCCTTGCCGCCGACGGCGTGCCGGTCACGGTGTGCCGCGACAGCCCCGGCTTCATCGCGCAGCGTATCGTCGCGATGATCGTCAATATCGGCTGCTCCATCGCGCAAAGCCGCACCGCGGCGCCGGCCGACGTCGACAAGGCGGTGACCCTGGGGCTGAACTATCCCAAGGGTCCGTTCGGCTTTGCCGACGCCCTCGGCGTGAACAAGATTTACAGCGTCCTCACGGCGATGCAGCGCATCTACGGCGATCCGCGCTACCGCCCGAATATCTGGCTTACGCGGCGCGCCCGGCTGGGCGTGTCGCTGTTTACTCCGGAACCATGATCAACCCGCACCCTTAAAGGAAAAGAAACATGCTGAACGCCTATATTTACGATGGACTGCGCACCCCCTTCGGCCGTTACGGCGGCTCTCTCGCAAAAGTGCGGCCGGACGACATGCTTGGCGCGGCGATACGCGCGGTGATGGCGCGCAGCCCGTTCAAACCCGAGAGCATCGAGGACATCGTGGTCGGCTGCGCCAATCAGGGCGGCGAAGATTCGCGCTGCGTTGCGCGCCATGCCGGACTCTCGGCCGGATTGCCGATCGAAATTCCGGGCACGGTGCTGCAGCGCAATTGCGCCAGCGGCCTGGGTTCGGTGGCGCATGCGGCGCATTCGATCTCCGCCGGGGAAGGCGAGGTGTTCATCGCAGGCGGCGTGGAGAGCATGAGCCGCGCGCCGTTCGTGTTCAACAAGGTCGATGACGCTTTCGGCCGCAATGTCAGGCTGTTCGACAGCACCATAGGACCGCGATTTTCCAACCCGAAGCTGGTGAAGCTGTATGGAGACGACCAGATGCCGCAGACTGCCGACAATCTGGCGAAGGAGTACGGCATCACGCGCGAGGAGGCCGATCGTTTCTCCGCTGCGTCGCAAACCAAATACGCCGCGGCGAAGCGCGACAAGTTTTTCGAAGGCGAAATCGCGCCCTACAGCATCGCGCAGAAAAAAGGCGATCCGGTGGTGGTCGGCGAGGACGAGCACCCGCGTCCCAAGAGCGACCTGGCCGCGCTCGCCGCGATGAAGCCGCTGTACGAGGGCGGGGTGGTCACCGCCGGCAATGCTTCCGGCGTGAACGACGGCGCGGCGGCGCTGGTCATGGGTTCGCTCGGCGTGGGCGAGAAGGCCGGCGTGAAGCCGATGGTGCGGGTGATCGCGAGCGCCTCGGCCGGCGTGCTGCCGCGCATCATGGGCATCGGCCCGGTGCCGGCTTCGCAAAAGGCCATGGCGCGCGTCGGTCTGACGATCAAGGACATGGACGTGATCGAGATCAATGAAGCGTTTGCGGTTCAGGTCCTATCCTGCCTGAAAGGACTGGGCGTCGCGTTCGACGACAGCCGCGTCAACTCGAACGGCGGCGCCATCGCCGTCGGCCATCCGCTCGGCGCCTCGGGCGCGCGTCTGGCCCTCACTGCGGCGCGCCAGCTGCAGCGCTCGGGCGGGCGCTATGCGCTGGTGAGCCTGTGCATCGGCGGCGGCCAAGGCATGGCGGTGGTGCTGGAGCGCGTCTAGCAGCGCCCGCACCAGCCGGTTCTGGTTCCGGGAAACGCGGGCGCTGCAACGGCGCCCGTTTTCTGCGGCATTGCAATAATGCCGTAGCTGCTTCGGCAGCAGTGATGGTCGGGCGTTCGATCCACCGACTACTGCTGCTTTGATGAAAGTCAACAGCGTTCCGGACATCTCCTGATATAAGTTGGACATCATCGCAGCAGAGGCACGTACGATGCTCTGGCAAGGCGTTCAATTGTCATCGTGGAAAAAAGGCCTCGCCGGCGTCGGGCAGGAATCCGCCGTCGCGGGGGCGGGCGATGATCGGAGTCGGGATCGATTGTCTGGATGGCGCGGCATGCACCCAGGCCACAACCACTACGACGTTTCGGAAAGCGTGGATGTCGCTGATCCCCTGGCTGTGGACGCCGAGGTCAGGCAGACCTTTCTCTCGCTTTACCCCGGAGCTTCAACCGTCAAAATCGACCAGGCGTTTCAGGATATCGACGCACTCTACCACGGCAGGTATCCGGGCTATCATTCATGCGATACGGGTTATCACGACATCCAGCATGTGCTCGACGTGACGCTCGCGATGGCGCGCCTGATGGACGGCTATGAGCGCGCCGATACCGGGCGCGAACGATTCGATGCTCCGCTGTTTTGCCTCGGCATCGTCGCGGCGCTGTTCCACGACTGCGGTTATATGCGCGAACTCGACGATACGGTCCATCGCAACGGCGGGGAATTGACGCTCACCCACGTTTCGCGCGGGGCGCGCTTTCTGCAAAGCTACCTGCCGCTGATCGGAATGGGCGATGTGGCTGATATTGCGGCCGCCCTGGTCCATTTTACCGGCTACGAAATTCCGGTGGCGCAGATCAAGGTTCCAACGCCACGCTACAAGTTGCTTGGCAGCATGCTGGGTTCGGCGGACATCATCGCGCAGATGTCCGACCGCTGCTACCTCGAAAAATGCCGCGACCGGCTGTATCCGGAATTCGTCTTGGCCGGAATCGCGCGCAAGCGCCTGCCGGACGGCAGGGAAGAGGTGGCATACGAATCCGGCGAAGACCTCGTGATGAAGACGCCGCAATTCTACCAAGGAGCAATGCAGCGCCTCGAGCTGGATCTGGGCGGTTGTTACCGCTACGCCGGCTACCATTTCGGCGGACGCGATCTCTACCTTACCAAGATCGACAATAACGTCAGGTATGCGGCCAAGCTGGCGGAGGCCGATTCCCAGGAACTTGACGCGTGCATGCTGAAGCGCGCGCTGTGATCGGATCGATCAGCTCTAGGGCTTAATCCCTTTCAGTTGCATCAGTTCCCGCGCCAGATCAATCCCGGCTTTTTCCAGGCCATTATCCGGATTGGCCTGGCAATAGCCGTCCAGCCACAGGAAAATTGAATCGCTGTCCGTGCCTTTAAGGAAATCCCGGCCCGAGTCGTCGGCGCGTCCGGAGAGATAGCCCAGAAACCAGCTTCGGGTGATGAGCACGGGTATCTTGTTCAGATCCTTCGCGCTGTTCGCCATGCGCTTTTCTTCCAGCCATTTGGCACATGAGCGCGCGCCCTTGATTTCCACTGCCGACGCGAACAGGCTGAGCGAAAGCAAACAGCCGGCGAGAAGCGCGATGGCCCGGCTCACTTCGGCGGTCCTTTCTTGCCGGTCAATTCTGCCGCCAGCGCGTTGGCGCCGCTGCCCAGATCCCTGAGCGGATTGCTCCGGCAGTAGCTGTCCATCCACTTGTAGATCGACGAATTTTCAGTGCCGGAGAGGGTGTCCTTGCCGCTGCCGGCCGCGAGGCCCGAGAGATAGCCCAGCAGCCAGGAGGCGTTGCCCAGCGCAAGCGTGTCCGATTTCTCGCGATGCACGATCCATTCGCCGCAGGAAGGAGCCTGTTTTGGCTGCTCACCGGCGCCAGAGGGCGACGAGACGGCGAGAGTGCCCGCCGCCAGCAGCAGGCATCCAAGAACAAGCGGGCTCGGTTTCACTTCGAAATTTCCTCGATGGGACAGGGTTACGATACTGCGCCGCGGATTCCACCGGTAGAACGTGATGCGGGGAAGCATCCTAGCGCAGAAACGCGGTGACCGCATGCACGCGCCTGATCATTTCCTCCCACAGCCTGTCCATGTCCTTGCGGAACACGGTGTCGGCATCGGCGTTGAGCAGGTACCAGCCGCCACGCTCCATTTCCGCAGCGAGCTGACCCGGCGCCCAGCCGGAGTAGCCGTTGAAAAAACGCACCCGGGCCGGCGGGGTGTGCAACACCGTTTCCACTACCGCCGGAGCCATGGCGAAGGAGACATCGCCGAGAACGCGCAGCGCTCCTTGCGGATTTTCCCCAGCGCTGAAAATGGCGAACAGGCCGGCCGCTTCGACCGGCCCGCCGAAGTACAGCGGCTCGGTGAAACGTTTCAGCACTTCATTGTCGGGCAGGATCTGCGCGAGCGAGCGGCCCGCGGGGCGGTTGATGATGAAGCCCACCGTGCCGCCGTCGGGTGCTTGGGTGACGAGCACCACGCTGCGGCGGAAATTCGGGTCGGCCAGCCCCGGTGCGGCGACCAGGAACACGCCGTTCGGGTTATTGCCGGTCTGCGCCGATGCGCCAGACGCCGGTCCCAGCAATGCGGCGAAAATCAGCAGCAGGCTCAGCGCCTGCGTCGAAGCCGCGATTCGAAAGAACATCCGCACAGAGGCAGTATCGAGCATGGCGCATCATAGCGGCACGGCGCTGGATCTGCCATTTCGAAATTCGAACCGGCACCGGGCGGCGGTTGCGGTGGACGGCATGCGCCTCCGATAGCGCCATGCAACCCGTGGAAATAAAAAAGGTTTTGCTGCAATTGCAGCGTGGCTTGATCTCGGTCGAACTGCAAGCGGGCGCTTTGTGCTAGCTTACCCTGTCCGTTCGGCGCGGCTCATCCCACGGCCTCGATCGTCGGTGACGCGGCGTAGTGAGGCAGATGACCGACATACGTTTTTTGACGATGCACAACTCTATCGAGGAGGAAGCAACTATGGCAGACGTTCTGGCGCCGCTGGCGGGGAAAATCCTGGCCGTGCTGGTCGAACCCGGTTCCACGGTCGAAGAAGACGACGAACTCGTCGTCATCGAAGCGCTGAAAATGGAGAACACGGTGTATGCGCCCAGCGGCGGCACGGTGAAGGAAATCAAGGTGAAAATCGGCGACAGCGTCGAGGACGAGGCACTGCTCCTCGTGCTTGAGTGAACTACGGCATCCCCGGACAGAAATGAGGCGACGATGAATTTTGAATTGACCGAAGAACAGCGACTGATACAGGACACGGCGCGGCGTTTCGCCGCGGAAGAGATTGCGCCGACGCTGGAGCAGGAAGAGGCGAAGCACGAGTTTCGCACCGACCGCCTCGCCAAGATGGGCGCGCTGGGATTCTTTTCCTGTGCCCTGCCCGAAGAACTGGGCGGCAGCGGCATGGGCTACATGGAGTCGGCGCTGATGGCCGAGCAGATCGGCAAGGTGTCGGCGTCCTGGCGGGTGCCGTTCAACATGCAGAATCTGGGACCCGCGCTGACCGTGACCAAATTCGGCACCGATGCGCAAAAGAAAAAATACGTGCCCGGCTGGGTCGCCGGCACGCAGATCGGTTTCTTCGCCATGACCGAGTCCAACACCGGGTCCGACGTGGCGAGCATGAAGACCCATGCCATCGACCGCGGCGATCACTGGGAGGTCCATGGCTCGAAGATGTGGATCTCTCAGGCGCACTTCGGCGACGCCGGACTGCTCTACGCCTACACCGACCGGACCAAGGGCAACAAGGGGATGACCGCGTTCATCATCGAACCGAAGAACTGGAAAGGCTGCACCTCGCGCGCGATCGAGACCAAACTGGGCCTGAAGTGCGCTCCGACCGGCGAGTTCGCCTTCGACGGCATGAAGGTGCCGAAGGAGAACGTGCTCGGTATCCCGGGCGACGGGTTTCGCATCTGCATGTGGCAGTTGAACCAGACCCGGCTGGGCTGCGCCGCCGGCGCGCTCGGCGTCGCCGGTGGCGCGGTGGACATCGCGATCCAGTACGCCAACGAACGCACACAGTTCGGCAAGCCGATTTCGCAGCATCAGATGATACAGGCGCAGATCGCCGAAATGACGGTCGAGCACCAGGCGGCGCAGATGCTGGTGTACAAGGCGGCGTGGCTGAAGGACAACGGCAAGCCGAACCAGTACGAAACTTCGGTCGCCAAGTTTGCAGCGTCGGAGGCCGCGGTGCATGCCGCGAACGAGTGCATGAAGATCTACGGCTCCTTCGGCTTCTCGACCGAATATCCGGCGGAACGCTTTTACCGCGACGCGAAATCGCTGCAGGTCGTGGAAGGCACGTCCAACATCCAGAAGATCATCATCTCCGGCATGGCCTGCGGGACCACGCCGAACCGCGAGTAGAAAGAAGAGGAAGAGGGGAAGCGGAAAAGGGGCCGGGGCCAAGGCGCTCAGGCCCCCTTCTTTCCGCGGAGCCGCGTCAATATTGAAGGAATAATCCGAATGAGACCGTATTTTGAAAAAATGCCCGGCTTCGGCAAGGCATTGAAGGAAAACCGCATCGCGCGCACGCAGGAGAGCCGGGGCAGGCTCGAGGCGGTAGAAACCGAGATCGCGGCCGCGAAGAAAGCGGTGGAGCAGGTGGGGATTCCCGCAGCCAAGATCAACGAGCGCGGTTCGCTCACCGTGTGGCAGCGCCTGGAGTACCTGGTCGATCCGGGCACCTGGCAGCCGCTGCACAGCCTCTACAATCCGGCGGACAACGAAGAGGGCACGACCAATGTGGTCGATGGCCTGGGCAAGATAGCCGGCCGCTGGGCGGTGATCATCGGTTTTGACAACAAGGTGCTGGCCGGCGCCTGGATCGCGGGGCAGCCGGACAATATCCTGCGCGTGACCAACCTCGCCAAACGTCTGCACATCCCGCTGGTGTGGCTGGTGAACTGCAGCGGCGTCAAGCTTCCCGACCAGGAAAAATTCTATGCCGACCGCCGCGGTTCGGGTGCGCCGTTTTTCCGCCATGCCGAACTGGAGCAGGCGGGCATACCGGTGCTCGCCGGCATCTACGGCACGAATCCGGCCGGCGGCGGCTATCAGGCGATCAGCCCGACCATCCTGATTGCGCACAAGGATGCCAACATCGCCGTCGGCGGCGTCGGCATCGTTTCCGGCATGGCGCCGCAGGGGGGCTTCGATGTCGCCGGGCTGGAGCAACTGATCGCCGTCACGCGCAACATGAAAGACAAGCCGCCGGGCAGCGTGGCCACCCATTACGACGCAACCGGATTTTTCACCCGTGTCTACGACGAGGAAAAAGGCGTGCTCGACGGCATCAAGGATTACATGCGCATGATTCCGGCCTACGACCCGGCGTTCTTTCGCGTCGCCGCGCCCGTCGAGCCGCAGCTGCCGACGGGGGAACTCTACAACTTGCTGCCGTTCAACCAGAAGTCGGATTATTCCTTCGACGACATCCTCGCGCGCCTGGTCGACGGCAGCGAGCACATGGAGTTCCGGCCGGGCTACGGCCCGGAGATCTATACCGGGCTGGTGAAACTGGACGGCATGCTGGTCGGGGCCATCGGCAACCGGCAGGGGCTACTGCCCAAAGGCTATCCCGAGTACGCGGATTACCCCGGAATCGGCGGCAAGCTCTACCGCCAGGGCCTGATCAAAATGAACGAATTCGTGACCCACTGCGCCCGCGACCGGGTTCCGGTGATCTGGTTCCAGGACACGACCGGCATCGATGTGGGCGATATCGCGGAAAAGGCGGAGCTGCTGGGCCTGGGGCAGTCGCTG
>Ga0194060_10000445_pt1 | contig 30225 bp, 30 predicted proteins | sample SepL225m_MetaG_FD_163427 | JGI IMG/M metagenome (GOLD analysis project Ga0194060, IMG submission 163427) | Anoxic zone freshwater microbial communities from boreal shield lake in IISD Experimental Lakes Area, Ontario, Canada - Sep2016-L222-5m | ecosystem: Environmental > Aquatic > Freshwater >...
TGCCGATGAAGTCCACATTGTTGAGCACGACGGCTGCGCCCGTATTCACAAAGATGGCACCGCCCAAACCGGCACCACCGCCGCTGCCACTACCGCCCGTGGTCGAGAAGTTTTGCAAGATGGCGTTATTGATGGTCAGGGTACCGGAGTTCACAAAATAGCCGGTGTGGCTACTGCCGTCAATCAATAAGGGATCACCCGTGGTCAATGGGACCGTGTTGGTACCTGTGAGCACCTTGCCTGAGAGGGCAAGGGCATCCGCAAGCGGATCGGCAAAGGCATTGCCGGCCAAAACCGCACCGGCCAACACCACCGCAGCAACCCGCGCGGCGCGGCCGCCCTTGCCCCTACCACGGGTGGTCTCGGCCACCGCCACATAGGTGCCGGAGCAGACGCTCCAAACAAGGCGATACGTGTGATTGAGCGAGGAACTGTGCATGATTTTCTTTCAACAGGTTTTGATTAAATTGCGGTGAGTAGGGCGTTTGTACGGCCTTTGCCTTGTCTTGTTGACGCTTATGCTGAAGGTCTGGATGCCCCTGACGGAGGTCGACTATCTTCGAATGAGAGCGGCAGAGCGTGTGGCTTTGGCTTTGCCCCGGACGCTGCTGTCGATGCGGGCAAAGCCGGCGCCGCTGTTCCAGCCCGAGGTCCCGCTGACGTCAATGTTGGCGGCTGTGGAGGCGCAGCCGTTCACAGGCTTGCCTATCACGACTAAAGGTAAGCAGTCCCGACGGACGTCGCACGAGAAGGTGCGCAATGAGGTGTTCATGAGCTCTGTCCAAATTGACAACAATTGGCAGAGAATACGAATTAACGCGGAAGATTTCTTTCCGAAGCTTTCTGGCGTTTTTTGAGATTTCCTGGTGATTTCCAGAAAGGTCAAACCAGATGCAGTTGCCCCGACATTTGGTAACCCCAGCTGCGAATGGACTTGATGGCAAGTTCGGCACAGCCGGCTTGCAGCAGCTTCTTGCGCAGGCGCGCAATCAGGATTTCAACGGCAGCCTTGGGATCTTCGGCGCTGTCTTTTTCCAGAATTTCAATCAATTGCCAGGTCTCTAGCCGGAACTCGGCCGCGCGACTAAATGCGGCCAGCAGCGCCGATTCATGGCAGGTGAGATACACATCGCTCTGATCGCGGCATCTCAGGATGCGACGGTCTAGGTCCAGGGTCAGTCTGGCCACGGGCCCAGACTCAGGTTTTAGGCGATGCGACAAGTTTTGGATCGCTGCGGTGAGTTCGTCCAGAGCGACCGGTTTGGTCATGTAAATATCGGCGCCGCAGGCATAGCCGCGTCGTTTGTCGGTGGAGAGTCCGCGCGCGGTGACCATGATGATGCCGATGTCGGGCTGGATAGAGCGTAAGCGCTGGGTCAAAGTCAACCCATCCTCGCCCGGCAGATTTAAATCCACCACCATCAGGTCAACACGGCGCCAGGATGCCTGTTCGGGCAGCGCTTCGGCGCAGTCCAGCCCCAGCACCTGGTGCCCTTCAGCGCGCAGCGCGTCGACGGTGGCCTCGCGCAGTTCGTCGTTGTCCTCGACGACGATGATGTTCAGGCCGGTATCCACAGGCTGAATTCCACTTGATCACCCTCGACCCGATACGATAGCTGCGCGCCCAGCAACTGCGCGATGCTGGAGCTCAGGTACAAGCCCAAGCCGGAGCCGCTTTTGCTGCGCGCGCCGGGGCTGCGGTAGTATTTTGAAAAAACTTGCGCGGCATCAGGTGCCCCGGCCGGACCCATCTGGTTGGCAATGGCCACGACAAAGCCATTGACGGCCGTGACCGTCTGCGCCCGAACCCGGACTGTGACACTGGAAGCTGCAGGCGAATATTTCAAGGCGTTGTCGACAAGGTTGGCCACGCAAATGGCAAGTAACTGCAAGTCTGACTGAAGCGGCGCCGGGTTTCTTTCCAAAACTTTCAGGCGCTTGGGATCATCGCAATCGGCAATGCACTCCTCCACCAGCGTCGTCAGTTCGCACGGCTCGGACCGCGTCAGCAGGTGCTGGTGCTCGACCTGGTCGGTCATGCGGCAGCGATCGATGATCGCGTTGATGTTGAGCAGCGCACGATCGATGCGGTCGCGCTGCGTTCCGATCAGCCTCGAAGCACCCAGGCTGATGCGGGCGACACCCAGTGGCGTCTTCAACTCATGGGTGAGCATCGAGAGGAAACGCTCCTGCTCCCCGCGTCGGTGCCGTTCGGTGTCGGTTGCCTGTTGGGCCAGGCCCAGATCGAGCAAGGCTTGCAGGCGTTGTCTTTCCTGATTGCGCGAACGAACAATCAACAACACGGTCATCAGGAAGCTATTGATCAAACCCCCAAATACAGGTGCATTCAGGTTCCACTCGGCGCTGCTCATACCTGCCAGACTGGGCAGAGCCACAGAAAAGGCGGCCAGAACAAGCGTTGCATTGAATGACACAAGCACCCATCTCGGTAACAACGGTGGAACCGGTGCCTCTTTGTCTTTCCAGGCCCGCGCGCTGATCGCGAGCAAGAGTATCCCGACCGATTCGACCGCCGCGATGCTCGTGTTGATCTGTAGGGCCAGCCGCACTTGCCCCTGCAGTAAGAGCACGACGATGGGAACATACAGGAACAGGATCGATGCGAAAAACCACCAGAGCCAAAGGATCGGTTTGAATTCACGCAACAACAACAACAAGAATCCGACCCCAATGAATATGTAGGTGATAACAAGCACGTATCGGACGCTCACGATGGTCAACCCCGAAAGCCGATCATCGGAGATGAAGTGCACATACCCCAGCATCACCAATGCATGGGCCAGTACAACGGCTTGCTTGACAAAGAATGCCGCGATCAATGGGTCACGACGGGTCAGCCACTGAAGCACCGCCCAGCACATGGAAGCCAATAGAAGACCCAGATAAACACTGTAGAGCAGTGCCTGCTGATTGTCGATATTGCTGGCTTGCTTGACGACGAGCGCCTCTACATGAAGCACCATCGTGCTGTTGCTTTGCAGCCGCAGATAGACGTCCCTGGGGTGAGCGCTGCCTTGGATCGTGAAGCCGTGATTCAACGACTGGTAATCACTTCGCGCTTGCGGGAATCGGTCTCCGCTGAACCGGGGTTGAATATTGCCACTGGATTGCTCCAGAGGATCAAACAGTTCAATATGGTCGATGTATGCTGGCCGGATGCGCAAGATCAGTTTGCCTTCGGCTGTAGGCGCGATGCTCAGCCTGATCCAATAGGTCGACGCGGTATAGCCCCGGGTTAGCACACCATCAAAGGGCACAAACGCTTGTGCCTGGGCTTCAACCTGAGGAAAAGTCAGCGTGCCGGAATTGTCTTCAAGCCACGCTCTATGGCTGATAGACCCTGCGGCATCGGCTGCAAAAGGCAAGACACAGGTCGCGCCCAGCAGCAAGACAACAAGATACCTTCGAACTGATTGAAGCCATTTCATGGCTGCGGGTTCAGCAGGCCGGGATGGCAAGGCCTTGGGCGGCAGAGCGGGTTTGCGATCGCGCTCAAGCTGCCGCAAGAGGGGGCCGATGTGATGGCTTTTCTCGGGTGGCGCGAGGTACTCGGCAAATCCGTGGGGTCCACTTTTCATGTTGTGTCTCCTGCAACTCGGCTTCGATCAATAGTCTTGAACTCGAAGGCATTGCAAAACCGCAGACCCGGCTGCGAAATGAATATTTCCCGGGGCAACCCAGCTGCCCTTGCAGTGAAACTGCCATCGGGCCTGTAGCTTTGCGTATGCAGATTCCTCTGCATTTGCCTATCTGACACAGTGTGACAGGTATTCCTCGACAAGGATATGCATGATCTTTTTAAATACAGATCGCGCTTTGTACGTCAGATTCAGTGTGTAACCAGCAGACCAATGTGGTAAAGGTCCGTCGCCCATCAGGTGGCTCAGTAGGCCCACTACGATGTCCGTTCTGTCGTCGAATCTGCCTGATCTCCCCGGCATGGCGTAACCGATGTGAGCTTGGGCGCCGCAACTTGAGCGGCAGCCGCATTGAACTCCAAGCTCTCCATTGAGCCGATTTTTTGGAGAACTGCAGCCGGTGCGTTCAACGTCCGGTATCGGGCGGTCATTTCATCAAATCGATCGTCGGGAGTGGGCACGAAGTTCGCTGTCACGACGGGCTGGTTTAAGGCACACCGATTCGATGTCAAACGCAACGCCGGGTATCAGGTGTGGGCACCGACTCGTTTTTGACCCAGGATGCCAACTTTTGACTGACCCACCGTGATGGTCCACCATCCAGCACCTCCTGGTCAAAATGTGGTCGGCCGCAACAACCATGAACCGGTTGCGCCCGATCAGGTGTGTCAACCAAAAGACACCTCCTGAAACAGCGTACTGCGAGAATGCCACGGTGCTGTAGCGATTGCTCTCGTCATATCCGTCTCGACCCACCCAACATGCCCAAATCCCAGGCAAATCCGGCAGCCACCCGACTGCCAAAAGTCCTCTGGCCGCTGCTCTTCGGAAACTTTGTCATTGGCACAGGCGTGATGGTCGTCCCAGGCACGCTCAACGACATCAGCAGCTCACTGGCCATCTCAGTGGCGGTGGCCGGGCAGTTAATTACGGCTGCGGCAGTGGTAATGTGCGTAGGAGCACCGCTGTTTGCCAGCGTGGTGGCAGGGTGGGATCGACGGCGTCTGCTGGCGCTGTCCATGCTGTGGTACGCAGTGTTTCTGGGCATGAGCGCGCTCATGCCGGGCTTTGGCTCGCTGATGGTGGTGCGCGTGCTGACCGTGGTGTCACCAGCCATCTTCACACCGCAGGCGGCCGCCTGCGTAGCTCTGCTGGTAGCGCCGCATCAGCGAGGGCGTGCCATTACTTTTATCTTCTTGGGCTGGTCAGTCGCCTCGGTACTGGGCATGCCGCTAGGTGCCTGGATTGGTGGCACGCTGGGCTGGCGCAGTGCTTTCGCGTTTGTTGCAATGCTTAGCCTTATCAGTGCGCTATGGGTGTGGCGCACCATGCCCAACGGCATCAGGCCACCTGCGCTCTCAAGGGCGGCATGGGGCGAAACACTTCGGTCCAAAGCGCTTATGCCTTGCGTGGCTGTCACGCTGCTGTATTCAGCTGGCCAGTTTGTGCTGTTTTCATACTTTGCGCCCTACTACAAAGTGCAACTGCAGGTCACGCCAACGCAATTGAGTCTGCTGTTTGCCTGGTTTGGCGCCTTCGGTTTGATTGGCAATATCGTGATGTCGCACCAGATTGACCGCATAGGTCCTGCGCGAGCCGTCATGTGGGGCGTGGGCAGTATGGCAATCAGTCTGCTACTTTGGCCCTTGGGTACCAGCATGATGCTGGCAGCGCTGATTTGCATCCCTTGGGCGTTGGGCTGTTTTTCCTCCAATTCTGCCCAGCAGGCGCGACTGGTGGGGATTGCGCCAGCACTGGCAACGGGGTCGATTGCGCTTAACACGTCGGCCATGTACGCCGGTCAGGCACTGGGCGCTGGCAGCGGCGGTTGGCTGATTGCGCGCGACGGCATGGGTTCATTGCACTGGTTTGGGTTCACCGGATTGGTAGCTGCGATGGGAATGAGTTGGTGGGCAGCGCGTCAGCGGACACACGAGGTCGCATAGCGGACGCGGCAGTCCAACAACCTTCTCAACCGACTGGCCGATAAAAAAGCAAGCCGGGATTGAACACGACGACACCGAGCCCTTTGTCCGTTACCGTCGTAACTTCGGTGTTTAGTTCTGAGCGCCTTTTACCGGGAACTTGCCATCCCGCTGCATCCTCTTGAACCAGTCTCTGAGCATTGTTTCTTCATGGCTAAAGCGCGTCAGGCCACTCCTACTCAAACTGCTAAGAAAGCCAATGTCCTTGATGTTTTCATTGCCCGAAATCAGTACCTGTTGATTGCTGTCCATCAATGCGAAGCTCAGAGACAACCTGGGCCAATAAATCGCCTCGACGACACGAATGTCACGCCACATGAAGCTGTGCATCCCGTTGACCTCGCCAGCGAGATCAACATCGGTCACGGTGACATCGAAAACGTAACCATCAGGAAGCAGCTTTGCCAGATCAGCGAAGAGCAGCTCAAAGTCGCTAAACAGAGTTTGGCGAAACGCATCCCGCGTTTCATGGCCCTCGCGAATGTCAGTGTAGGTGTCGGGCTCCTGCCAAGTGACTTTGGCTTGGCCGGCGCAAGCAGTGCCGACAGCAACCAAGGCTGAGATGATGATCAAGACAAACTTCTTCATAGGGTTCACCTCACTGATGTTTGAAGAAAGTTCGCCGATGTGCTACTTGGAGCCCCAACGCCAACGAGGGGGTTCACCTTTGGCATAGCAAATGCCCACCAAGGCCGCACAGAGGACGAAGATGCACGCACCAAAAGCCAACGGAGCGCTGTGCGGCGGAAAGAGGACTCTTGTTGCGAAAAGCAGGGCGGCAAATGCGCCAAGGACCACCCAACCCTGCCAGGTGCTTGGGACGCCCCAGCCCCAGCCATACGACTTTGCCGGAAACCAGTATTTTGTTGGCACGCTCATCACCGGATCATAGATTGTGCGCCTTAGGGCACTCCAACTACGCCGCTCAAAGGCCGTCGCGCCTGCAGCGAATGGTTGGCGTCGGCGCGGGTTCGGTCATGCGGGTTGCGCCATGCTGTGCCACCAGATGCGCGCCTGCATGCAGCGGTCCTCGACAAACTTCGCCTGAAGGACTCCGTCCAGCACCATCCGCGGCAAGGCGTCGCCAGGCTTTCGTGCGAGCTGACTTGTTCCCGTAGATCTCGCCCAGATCTCGAATAGCTCTTCCGATGCCACCTGGTATGTCACATGCCAGTGTGCGACGCCAAAGTCCGGCTCGCTTGCCAGCACCTCGAAGTTCACATGAACGTCTTCTTGCAACTGGACGCGCTTCCAGTATTCGACAAGCTCAGCCTTTCCTCGTTGAACCTGGAACGGCGTGTTGTGATACTGGCCATCCGCATGGAAAAGTGAGGCAAACATGAACGGATCGCGTTTCTCCCAGGCTGCCTTGTAGCCTTCCATGAAGTCCTGGATATTCATGCGCGACCTCTGCGAAGTGGTTGTTTGCGACGCCAAACGAAATGTAGCCGAGCCCCTATCTTGCCATTCCCAAGCTTGACGACAAAAAACTGGCAATTTGCATCTGAGTCCGGGAGGAACCCGGGATACTACTGGAGCACCCAAAAGGCGCCGCGGGCTGACCAAGTTTCAACAATCAAGCTTGACATGGAAAACACGGCTGCTTCGTATCGGACTGCGAGGCTCCGCTGGACGGCAGTCGCTGCACAAGCTCCGATCAGATTGACGAAATCGCTCACAGCAAACAACTGACCGCTTTCCAATTTTTAGAGTGCCAGTGAATGTCAGCTCCTTGCTTTCGTCGATGACCTGTTAGGGCACTTTGTTCGCCTCTACGAACGTCGGCTGACTGGCAACCTGATTTGATGAAACCCCAAACGTCAAGTTTCGGGCGAACACTTCAAGGTGCCGGCTGGGTCTTGACGACCAGGTCCTTTCACAGACGTCTTTTCTCCATAGCTGATAGTGAATTCACGTGATTTCCACATAGCTGACTTTCGACGGCTTCGTCGATCTTTCGCTGCTGGATTTCAGTTGTGCAGCGGTACGAGTCGGTCACACCGAAACCTGCAATTGCATTGAAAACCCGATAGCAGTCAGACGCGCTGACTCCACGGTCAAGTCATTCAATTAATAGCTGCGGGCAGGACAGGGTTTGCGATGAGTGCAAAGTAATCGCGGTCAGAACCAAGGATGTGTCGGGTGATCACATCATGCGCCATGAACTGAACCAAACTGCCAAGAGCCAACTGCTTGGTTTCAAATTGGCCTACCAATTGATGAGCCTGTTCAAGTAATAGCGCGTGTTCGGCCGCATGCTGATCGAACTTGTCAAACCGAAGCTGGCGCAACATCGCTTCTTCATCACGAAAGTGTTGAGCGACCTCAGCCAGCAAGTTGGCCACGATCAGGGCCACATCGGCGTCAGATCGTTCCGCGAGCATGGCGGCCAATAGTTCGTTGGTTATTTGCACCAAGAGCTTGTGCTGGCTGTCAATCAGGTCGTTGCCGCAGAGGAACGCGTCTTTAAAGACAACAGGGGTGATTGAATGCTCATGCGGGTCCACTGACGCCTCGTTGCTATGCGTCATGTCACAAACGGGGCGATTTCTGCCCTGCGCCTTGGCCCGGTAGAGCATTTCATCGGCCCGCCTGACCAATATTTCAGAAGACTCATTGCGTTGCGGGATGATCGCCGCAACGCCAATGCTGAGCGTGACACAGCCGAAATTCGAGAGTTTGTGAGGCAATGCAAGTGCTTGAACGGCCTGACAAACAGCCTGCGCCAAACGAAAGGCATTTTCTCCGTTGGTGACTGGGGCAATGAAAACAAACTCTTCGCCGCCGTACCGTGCGACCAAGTCGCCGGTGCGGCCTAGATTCTCTCTCAATACCCTGGCCACTTGGCGCAGGCATTCGTCACCGGCCTGATGCCCATAGTGATCGTTGTACTTTTTGAACCAGTCCAGATCAATCAATCCAAGCGCCAACGATTGACCCAACCGCATTGCACGACTCCATTCGCTTGCCAAAACCGCATCAAAGTGTCGGCGATTGGCAATACCCGTCAGTGCATCGGTCGTGCTGATAATTTCGAGTTGATTGTTGAGTAACTCCAACTGCGCTGTGCGCTCGGCCACACGCGTCTCCAGAGAGTGCTCGGAGGCTTTCAGCCTTTCAACCATTTCGCTCTGCGCCTGTAAGGCCAGTCCTTGCGCGTCGATCTTTTCGCGGCGCAACATGTTGAAGCGATCGGCCAGCACGAGCGAAAGCAGTAGCATTTCAAGCGTAGACCCGATCTGCAGACCGTCAACGGTGAAGACGTTGGTTGGCAGAAAGCCGAGGTTTCGCAGGTGTGTCAGCGCATTGGCCAGAAACAGAACCGAAAAAGCCGCCACAAAGTAGTAGGCGCTGCGTTGTCGTTTCGTGGCGGCAAGGATGCCGGTGCCCAATATCAAGAGTGAGGTGAGCAGGCTTATCGAAACAAAATAGCGGCTGAGTTCCGAAAACCAAAGCATCAGCAGGAAGAACGAGACGGCGTTGGCGCCGATGAATAAATTGAACCATCGGTCGATACGCGGCAAGAGGTGCTTTGTGTTAAGCATGCGGCGTGTGAACAGCAACATGAAGACCGATGCCAGCGCTGCCGGCACGTTGACGCCCATCTTTGTCCAGACCGGCGTAACACCCCAGACGAATTCGCTACCCATCCCGGAGAAGGTGGCCAAAGCGAGGGACACGCAGACGGCAAACATGACATACAGCAGGTAGCTGAAGTCGCGCAGCGCGAAGTAAAGCATCAGGTTGTAGAAAGCGATGGCCAACACGATGCCAAAGTACAGGGCCTGAAGCGCATAGTCGCCAGGCTGGTAGGAATTAAAGGCCTCGATCGACCAGAGTCGGGCCGGGATATTCAAGGAGTTGGGCGTCTTTACGCGAAAATACAGTTGCTGATCAGCGCCGGGAGGCAGCAAGATGGGTACCGCGATGAAGCGGCTCGGGCGCGTCTGTCCCGAGACAGGTCGCGTATAGCCGGCTTCAATGTGCCGGTAGCCCTGCCCGTTTGGCTGGTAGAAATCAACTTCGGCCAGCAGGGCGTAGGTGATTTCGAGCATGCGCTCGACCGGCTGATCACCAGGGTTCTTCAAACGCAGGCGCAGCCAGATCGCCGATTGGGTATAGGAAAATCCCAGCGCCTGCGCCGGAGCCTGCCCGGTCTTGAAACGCACCGCGAATTCAGGCTGTGTGACATCTGAAAGGCTCAGGCGTGCGCCTGCGTCTTCCAGAACCGCGAAGTATTCGGTCAGCGAAACCGCGTTGCGATCAATCCGTGTGACGTCAAGCACCATGTCGGCAGCAAGGAGGTGGCTGCTAAGCAAAAGCAGGCCGCACAGAAAGAGTAATGTCTGTCGGCAATATGTCATCGTTCTTGTCATCTACTCTTTTAAAGCGGCCCTGCGCCGCCAGTCAGGCACCGTCATCGTTAATACCGCCGTTTGCAGCACGAGGTCCTTGATGGGTCGGTCTACCTGCGCTTTGCCTCCCTTGATCACAGCGGCCACGCTGTCCAGGTCTGTGTTCAGTTGGCCAATCGGTCCGACCTGAGCTGGCATCGCCGCGATGGCGGCTCCATCGGCACCGTAAATAGCAATACCAGCATTGAAGATAAGTTGCAGCGCCGGACTCTCCAGCATGAAACTCTGCAAAGTCGCCTTATTGAGAGGCGTCTCCCGGCTGAATCGGGTGGCCTCGGTTTCAAGCACGCCCAAACGCTCAATCACCTCGCCATTGATGTCGTTTGCCAGCACGGTCGCCGAGGTGAGATGCTGCTCCCCAAAGACACGCTGCATATCGTCGCGCAACGAAAGACTTATATATACGGTGAATGTGCTGATACCGAGCACAAAGATGCCCACGGTCAACAAGGTGACTCGGACTTTGAGGGAACTGAAAGGAAGGAACTTGAGCTTCACGGGGCAACCCAGCTACCCTTCCAGTCAATCTGGGAGAGGGCCTGTAGCTTTGCGTCTGCAGATTCCTCTGCATTTGCCTATGTGAAGTAATGTAGCAGCTTCTTTGTTGCTGACGACGCGTTTGGCAGGACTGTTTGCGGCCGATCATTGTCATACGCCTGTTGCTGGCAGCCACAGCAGCGCCCGTCATAGCGGTAAGGCCGGGCTGTTAGAACCCGTCGAATGTCGGCAATGGAGTCTCCATGGCGATGATCGCTGTCGATCAGTAGATCCAAGTTCAAGTGGCGGGGTGGATGTCGGCTTCCGCTGGAGCCAGTGTGAAAACGATGACTACCGCGACGATTTCCAAGGCCTAAGAAGATCCGACCTCGTAGAACGGCTCGTGCGCAACGAACGCAGACTTGGGAATGGTTTTGCCACTCCCGATTATTTACCTGCGTTGCAATTTTTTGAGTTTTCACGCTGCCTGGCTGCCCAAGAGCCGATCAGATTCGCAAAATCGATCACGACAAACGGATGACTGCTTCCCATTTTTGGGAAGACCAGTGAACGTCAGCTCCTTGCTTTCGTCGTTGACCGTTTTCGGCACACTGCAGGTCCTGGCGACCGGCCGGTCCCCGGCAGTCCGTGTTTGAAAACACCAGTATTGGCTTGAGAGAAGACTCTCATTGAGCTGACAAATTCGCGTCGACTTAAGTTGGAGGGACTTGATGTGGTGTGTCGGCACTAACGCGAAGTCGTCAAATTGACACTACATCGTTGCGAGTCACTTTGCATAAAGACCTGCCGGTGTTGATGCAGCCGACTTAAAAGCTCGCCCTCGACGTTGTTATAAATCGGTTGTCCAACGATCATGGACTTGATATCGGGAGTCAGGGCGACGAAGCCAAAACCAATGTTCACCGTGCCACTTTCGGTCACTTTTCGTCACCATTCAATTGCTCTGCAAATGAAATCACAAGTGGTATCCATGGCCCGCGTTTAAAGCTGATGATTTCGAAGTCCTTTAGTTGATTTGAATCCCAGATCACGCTGAAGCATTTCCTTCCATGCCAAATATCAACACCAAATGAGCTCGGTGCAGTGAATATCATCGCCTTCGGCGTACGGTACATGATCGTGATGTCGCCGAAGTTCGCCGTCAGATGAGTGCCAAGCTCGCCGTTGACTTGCTCCTGCACCCCGCGCCTTGACACAATGTCAACGGCAGCGTCAACCAATAGCGGAACGAGCTCCGATCTTTTCAATCTGCTTGTATCAATCGAGGCTTTTCGCAACTTTCTTCCTCAAACCGGATCATGGCTGTTGGCGCGCGATCAACCTTTCCCGATATGACTGAGTAGCGCACGCCAACACTGCAGAGCATATCGCGTGTATCGTGGATCAGGCCATCCGCTTCACAACATTGGCATTTCATGGTCACCGGTTCCCAAAAGAAGGTTCAATGGTCGGCGTTCAAGGTAGGCGAAAAGCGTCGCCGGCTGGAGGTGTAACGGCCCAACTTGGCCGAGCTATATGCATGCAACACCTAAAGGTGAAGCTTCGAATATCTGTAACCAGGGCGTTTGGTTGATGTCGGCTATAGCCCTTGACATAGCATTCACTAAGTAGGCATTTTCATAAATATGGTCACGTATATTGTTGATTAGTTTGGCCACGTATGGCATCATGCCGCGATCCTTCGATCAGGAGTTGCATATGCCAAGGAAAAGCCCGTTTCATATTGACTTATCCGCAGAGGAATCCGTTGAGTTGAATCGTCGCGCAACCAGATATACGTTACCGTATTTCGAGGTTGTTCGAGCCAAGATGATCCTGATGGCCGCCAACGGCATGGACAACGACGAGATCGCCGCACGCCTGCACACTCGGCGCGAGGTGGTCAGCCAGTGGCGCAAGCGCTTCTTCAAGGAGCGAATGGCGGGCCTCGAAGAGCGAACTCGCCCGGGACGCCCCCGGGTCTTTCCCCCCAGAGCTCACGGTTGAGATCAAGGCGCTCGCGTGTGAACTGCCAGCCACCTTGGGCCTACCGTTGTCGCGACTCAGCGTGGCCGATGTGGCGCGACACGCGCAGCGTTCAGGTCTGGTGGCGCGCATCAGCGACAGCACCGTCTGGCGTTGCTTGCACGAAGACGCGATTCGCCCCTGGCAGCACCGCTGCTGGATCTTTCCACGCGATCCGCATTTCCAGGCCAAGGCTGGACCAATCCTGGACCTGTACGAGCGGCGCTGGCAAGGACAGTCTCTGCGCGAAGACGAGTTCGTCATCTCGACCGACGAGAAGACCAGCATTCAGGCACGCCTGCGCATCCATCCAAGCCTGCCAACCGCGCCGGCCAAGACAATGCGCGTGGAACATGAGTACGCCCGTGGCGGTGCTTGGGCCCACCTGGCGGCATTGGACGTGCATCGCGCCAAAGTGTTCGGCCGCTGCGAAGCGACTACCGGCATCGCGCCTTTCGAGCGTCTGGTCAATCAGGTCATGAGCCAAGCCCCTTACAACACAGCGCGCCGGGTGTTCTGGGTCATGGACAATGGTTCTTCACACCGTGGCGAGGCGTCGGTGAGGCGTCTCACGCAAGCCCGTCCACGATTGGTGCCGGTTCACAGACCGGTCCACGCGAGTTGGCTCAACCAGATCGAAATCTACTTCTCGATTATCCAGCGCAAGGTTCTGACGCCGAACGACTTTGCATGCCTGCAAGCCGTTGCCGAGCGGCTGGCCAACTTCGAGCGTTACTTCGAGAGCATCGCGCATCCATTCGAGTGGAAATTCACCCGCACCGACCTCAATACCCTGATCGCGCGTATGCGTGTTCGCTGGGCGCAGCGCCAGCCCCTGAAGCTGGCGGCCTGAAGAATACGTGTGCGAACTTCCGAATCGGACTACTAAGTGTTGCGCGGTTCCCTTTCTTCCTATTGCACGAGACTCCGGATCTCCCTGTTGAGCGCATAGAATTTCGGCTCAGCAACTGTTGCACCCTACGTCGTCGTAGGGCGCCAGAGTAATTGCGACTCGCGAAAACGCCGTGAACTTATTGCGCGTCTCGTCAATCTGGCGCTGCTTTTCCCGCTCACGCTGAGCTTCGCGATACCAGTCCCTGTCTTCCTTGCCAATGATTTATTCAGCTATCAGTGTTGATGCAAGGATTAGGCCCGCATTGCTCGCACAGTAGACCTGACTGCTGGCCAGCTCGACACCACCGACCAGAATCCGGGCACACATTGACCCGTACCCCGTTCAACCAGACTTGTTCCTCATCCAGCAGCAACGCGTTGGCAGGATCGATGTCGAAGGCGATCCGAAGTGCGTGCGCGACTTGGGTACTTTCGATGGGCAGCTCCCAGGTCAGGAATATTTGAGTGCAATCCTGGTCGGAAGGGAAGTCGGCCGCGTTAAAGCCACCGCTGCCGCGCTCAATTACCGCGTGAGGCTGGCCTGTATCGAATAGCACAGCCGTACCCCTGGTCAGGGGAATTCGATGACCTGTAGACGGAAATTGCAAATCCAGTCCTCTGTCCTCGCTCAGAAAGAGATTGCAAAAGGCCGCGCCGCCATAATGTGCGCCGTCATGGTGGTATTTCGCACCGCGACAGGCCATCAGAGCGACATCACAGGAAGCCAGCACCTCATGCAGACCGAGCGTGCGCGTCCAATCGGACACCGCCTGCACGCAGCGCCTGTAATCCGGCCAGCGAACACGCGTTCGCGCCAAAGACAATGCCTCGACGTCCCCGGGTTCCAGGCCCAGGCGCGATGATGTGTCCCTTTCCCAATCCGCTGTCAGCCTTGCCGGGGGCGTCGGTACGTCAAGCGTTCCTGACAGCACGACATCACTGACACTTCGACTGCGGATGACATCGCCACTCCAGAAATAGGAAACAAGAAGGTCTTGCACGTGATACGGTGGAGGAGGGTGCTATTGAAAAGCAGGCTTACTCAGTGGATGTTCTTTGCCGAAAGTAGCACGAGTTTGCCGGCCACAAAGCGTGCCGTCACATGGCTATTTTCGTCGCCCCATTGGCAACTCCTGAAGCCCAGCGCCTCATCGCACGATTGGGGACTGCCCAGGATGGCATTGACTTCAGCAAACGACATTCCTGTCTGTAGTTTTGCATAGTTTTCTGCCGTCATCTTGCCGCACCCCGACAGACTGATCAACAGTGCCACAAGGGCGACGCTTCTTCTCAAGTTCATTCTCCAATAGTGCTAATTCGCCTTTCGCCGGATAGGTCAGGCCTTGGGCGTGATCTTACGATCCGACCGAGTGATCCCTATCAGCAGTCACGTTGACGTCTATGCGTTTTTGATTTGCCTGATACGCCGTCAGCACGTGGGTCGCAATCATGTCGAGGGCCGGTCGGGTATTGCCTTGTTTGTCAGTCCACACCTTGGGCGTGAGAGAACCAGTCGCTGAAACGGCATCACCGTCGTCAAGAGCCATCAGAGCGGCACTGGCCTCGGTCGAGAAGGCAATCACATTGACGATGAAGCTGTCCCCATCCGCGGCTACAGCTTTCACTTTCGCCAGGGCGTAAGAGGTTCCATTCTTGCCCAGGCGAGTCTCAGCCAGGCCGACCAGTGTTCCGGCGATAAGACCTTCAATCATTGGCTTTCTTTCTGCTTGGTAGTTTCAAGCTGACTATTGTCAACGCTCCGGCGTCGAAGTCCGCACATTGTGGCTTGTCTGTTGCTGGCGCCTCCAGACTGACCTTGCCAGCCAACGCCAGGGGTCAGCAGTCAACAGAAGCCCACGGACAAATGCTCGAACGTCGCCTGGGGTGTGACGGTACTGCAATTCTTGACGAATTTCACCAGCCCAGTTCGGCCATGGTGTGCAGCGAACGCGACACATTGGGGGATTGTTTGCCAACCACTTTGGCCAAGCTAACCTGACACTTTGCTGAGAGATCAAACTGATGAAACCGCAATTTTGCGCTACAAGTTCCGGTGCAATAAGCCCCAAACGCACCGCTCTAGAACCGAAACAATGCGGTCTTGATGTGTCATGATGACGCCTAACGTAGCTGCTGAAGAGTGGCTGGGCAGGGTCGAATCGTATTTAGCGAAGCGCCGCAACAACCTGGCGATGGACGTTCGCCTAGTCGTCACAGGATGACTGATACGGTACGCATGGGCGCTGGTGGATGGCGACTATGAGAAATTGGTTCGGTGCCGTGATGGTTAACAATCGGATTATTGGTCACGCCGCCCAGAGTATTTTTTAAAAGTCAATTTTGCATGGCCGACTTTTGCGTTGCAGTTTTTGCGTCTTCCTCACAATGAAACCATTTTCTCACTTGTTTTCTCGCTCGCTGGGAGGTCGAACTGTCTGCGCCGCGTTGGCGTTTTGCATTCTGGTTTTCCTGGATGTGGCGCGACGTGAACCGTTACCACCGCTCCCCAGTGCGGTCTGGCCGACGGAGGTCGAATTGTCTGCTGTCAGCGTGTTGGTCGCCACAGGGCGAGGCTATATACCTATGCCCGCCAATACGCCCGCTGCCCATGCCAGCAGCCTGCTGGCGATGCCATCATCTTATCCCTCGGCGCTGCTGGCCTTCTGGTTTGCTGGCACGCGTGAAAGTGCCGCTGACGTACAAATCGCCGCTGCACAATTTGACCGTAGCACTCAACAATGGAGCGCCGCACGTTTTGTGCTGAACCGGCAGGCCATCGGTGAAGCCTTGGGCTTTGGCGTGCGTCGACTGGGCAATCCGGTGGCCTGGCTCGATGGGCACGGCCGGGTTCATTTGTTTGTGGTGGCTACCGGTCTGGGCGGCTGGGCTGCGGCACGCATTGTTCACTTGTGCCAAAGCCAGGAGGACCAGGACTTCTCCGCACTGTCATTTGACGTTGTGCGGGTATTGCCCCTGTCGTGGTTGTGGAACACCAGCTTCCTGGTGCGTAACGCGCCGCTTCCCCTCAAAGAGGGTGGCATGGTGCTGCCGGTTCATTTTGAATTGGGCATCAAATACCCACTTGGTTTGCGCTTTGACGCCAGCGGGAGGTTCCTGGGAATGGTGCGGATTTCCAGTCGCAAGCACTTGTTGCAACCCACGCTCGTGATGGTCAGCGAATCGAACTGGTTGGCTCTGATGCGCGACCAGCGCGCTGACGGCAAAGTGGCCATGGCCCAGACTTCGGATGGTGGGCAGAACTGGACCGATTTACCAGACCTGGCGCTGGACAATCCCGATTCTTCCGTGGCGGGGTTGGCCTTGGCACCAGGGCGCATCTTTCTGGCACACAATTCTTCTCCCCACTCGCGAACCGCGCTGGATTTGAGTGCTTCAGCCGATGGACGGACATGGTTCCTGGCCCAGACACTGGCGCAAGGCGCGGGTTCTGACGAGTACTCTTACCCGGCACTGGCCTGGTCCGATGACAGCCTTTGGTTGAGTTACACCGATCAGCGTCGGCGCATTGCCTGGCAACGGTTTTCCTTTTCTGCGCCGGCACACTGAAGCCTCACCAAACATGGACATCAGCACTTTTTCAAGCATTCTGTTTTCGACAGAGAACCCGGTGCTTCCAGGCCTCTCGGTCATGCGAATGGCTTTGCACGGCGCGTGGGCCATCGTGCTGGGCTGTGGTGTCATGTGGATGGCAGGCAAGCTGGCGCGCCCTTATCGGATGGGATTGAGTTTTTTAGTGATGTTGTGGACTCTGTTGCCGGGTAGCGCGTCGCCCGCGCATTGGCTGGGTCTGGCGTTTCAAACACCCAGTTTAATGAGCACGGTCATTTGTCTGACCTGGCTTTTAGATCGTGTGCGATCCGAGCGGCACCCGGTTTTTTTTATGGCGAAGCCTCAGGCTTTGGTGATAAAAATTCTGACTGTATTTGGTGTCGTGTTGGGCTGGGTGTTGCTGCTGGACGCCTTGGCCTGGTTGCCCGTGTCGGTTTACGCGTGGGGCTTTAGTTCAGTCGCTTTCGCTGCTATGGCTGTCTTGGCTACCGTGCTGTGGTTGACGATGAGATCGGCCGGTTCGGTCTTACCTCTTTTTGTGCTGACCCTTTTTGTCCTAAGTCGATTACCCACCGGTAATGTGTGGGATGCGTTGCTGGATCCTTGGCTCTGGGTAGCGCTGCAGGCTGGATGGCTTATCAATGTGGCGCGTCGCCTGATGGGGCCAGGGCGTTCGCCACCAACCACTCGCGTCTGAACAACCATGTCTGCGGATACCAAAGATTGGAGAGCGTGATTTCACCGCTGCGGTGGCGACCTTTGACTTCCCAGCGCGTCCCCAGTACAGAACAAGCCGGTACGCAGGGAGGAAATTTCTCGGAGGGTTCCGATTGGAGCCAGACGACGGCATCGAAGTTAGCCAGCAGACGACCAAGTTCGTCGGCATTCGATCTTGAGCCAGAGCCGGCACGGCCTTCACTGTCGTAAGGCACAAACAGGTTACCCGGCAACAAAAACTGAAACCGCTCGAATTGGCTGTTGAAACCATTTGGAACGGCGACCCGGGCATGGTGAAGTTTGGTGGCTGTTTTCGGTTCGTACTGCCCAGCCGCCCCATTCAAGGGCTCGGTGGTCAGACTGAATGAGGCATATACCGCGAAGCACGCAGCGACGGTGCAGGACCGGGTCCAGGCAGGTTTCAACAAGCCTCCCAATACGAACATCAGACCAGCGACACAGGCGAACATCGTGACAGCCAATTCGATGCTGGTTCCAATGCCAATGTTATGCGCCGCCCAGGCGACGCGCCCCAGCACCACCATGACAATTGCGCAGAGCAGCAACGACAGTAAAAACCAGCCACGGGCAATACGTTCCCAGTAAAGAGCGATCAGCATGGCCAGTGCTGGCATGGCGGGAATGACGTAGCGAGCTGAGCGTTGACTGGGCAGGGTAAACACAACGAGCCACACACCCAACCAGGTCAGCAATATCAATAGGTGAGGTGACAGTTTGGCCGTGCGCCTGCGTTGTTGCCAGACCCGAAATCCGAGTGGCAGCCCGACTGCTGCCAGACCGATCACAACGAACGCCAGCAGCCCGGCATTTTGCACATAAGCCAGCAGTTGCGCCCACATGCTGACGCCACCGCCCAGCAAGGCCACATGCCAGTAGCCCTGGCCGCTGGACAACTTAGCCGCGTTTTCGCCAATGACAAATTCTCGCCATACGGCACCAGGGTCGGGATCAAGCACAAACCACAAGGCAAAAATCCCCAGCGCTATAGCCGTGCTTAGGCTCACTTTGAGGGTGGTTTGAATGGCTACACGCCAAGTCACGGCGGGCGAACTGAGAAGTTCGGCACACCACAGAGTTGCTGCGGCCGGTGCAATCAGGGCAAACGATTTGTAAGCCAACCCCAGCCCCAATGCCAGGCCGAAGCTTAGGTGGGTTAGCCAACCCAGGCCAACACCAGTAGCGTGAGCTTGCACTCCCTCTGACTTTAGTTGAAGGTTGCGGTGAGGCTCACTCAACCGATTCCACATCAACCAGAACATGGGTACATTGAGCCAAAACGTTTCCGGAGCGCTGGTCAAAAACGTTCGACCAAAACGGAAGGTGCAAAAAAACGCCAGGTAAATACAGGCCGCCAGGCAGGCAGTGCGCAGATTGGCGGTCATTCTTTTTACCGTCCAGACCACCGCGCCGGCTATCAGCAGCGTGTAGATCAGGCTGGGCGTACGCAGTGCAGCCAGACTCCAGTTGTGACCCCAATCACCAGCCACCATGGCCTGCCAAAACAGCAGGGGCGGTTTGGTGTTGCGCATGTGGTCCAGTTCGGACACCAGCGGCAGCCAATGGTTTGACGCAGCTGTCAGGCGCGCAATGTGCGTGTAAACCAACTCATCGCCGTTGCTCGGGATGTACTGTCCGCCCAAACCGAAAACGTAGATGCCGACAGCAAACACCAGCAAAGCCAGCCAGGCAAGTGTCGGGGCGTCAAAGTATTCCTGCAGCAATGGGCGATGCTGGCGACGGCTCATGGCTTATTTTGTCCGACGGTGACGAAAGGTCCAGTGGTCATTGAACAGGAAGTTGCTCACGCTGGCAATCACGATGGCAATCACATTGGCAAGCAGGTAATGCAAGGTGTGTGAGAGCCACAACGTTAAACCATATTGCAAGGCGATGCCAAACCACGAGGCCAAGGCGTAGCGCCCGAACTGGCCCAGAAATGCGCTTATCCCAGTCCGGTTGGCCTGTCCGGGCCGGGAATCTAACGCGGCGTTGTGCAGCCGGTCGGCCCAGGTCCAGAGCCGGTTCCAGGTGAAGTTGTTGACCGTGGCAACTGTGATGGCCAGTGCTAGAGAGGCATAAAGTCGGGTGCGGGGAGTAGCAATGGCGGCGAACAAATACTCTTGCGATAAGTACAAAACAGCCATGTTGACCACGGTGCCACTGGCGCCGACCAGGCCAAACTTGATATACCGAAAGCCTTTGAGCCACTCCAGCAGCAAAAATAGACGCTGCTGCCAACCCTTGCGCTGGTTCATGAAAGTGCCTGCTTCGGCAGGGATAAAGTGACCAGCGCATCAGCCAGCACCGGATCAGCGGCAATGCGTTTGAGACACTGGTTGTCACCGTCGCAAAAGGTTTCCCGGTGGTTGTAAGCGCTCAAGCAAGGCGAGCAGGCCAGACCCGATTCCAGCACCTGAGCGCGCGGCCCGAGTGGCCCATAAAGTCGACCGGTCTCGGGGCCAAAAAATACCAGTGTGCGAATCGGCGTCAGACTGGCAAAGTGGCCCGGCCCGCCATCGTTGGTGATCAGCAAATCAGCGCCATAAAACAGCAGCAGTAGCTCGCGGATGCTGCGGGTGTAGCCGGTCAGGTCGACACAAAATTCGCTATCTATTTGCGTTTGCAAATCCTGCGCCAGCTGTGCATCATCACGCAGGCCAATCAGACCGACGGCGTGCCCAGCCTGGCACAAACCGCGTGCTACCTGGGCATAGTGCGCAGCGGGCCAGGCGCGCTCTGGCAAGATGCCGCCACCGGCATAAATCAACACAATTTTTTTGCCCAAGAGCGCAGGATGGTCTGCCAGCATCTTGCCGCGATAGGCTTGCAGTTCCGGCACTTCAAATGGCACCACAAGTTCGGTGTCAGACGGTAACTCCCGAATGGGAGCCGCCTTGTTGCGCGGCATGGTGTTGGCATCCAGTGCATCGACCAGCGACAAAAACTGTTTGCTGATGTGCTGGTAGGGGTTGTACGGGATGGCACGATTGATAAAGCTGCCGCGGTACAGGCCTTCTTGCGTATGCGGTGTGAAGCCAACGCGCACAGGAGCACCGCTAAAAATTGACAACAGACTGCTGATGCGGGAAAACAGCTCGCAGTCAATCACGACGTCCAAAGGCAGGCGGCGCAACGCCATGCAGACGTGCCAGATGTCGCGCAGCAAACCCAAGCCAGTTTTGTCATCCAGTGCATGCAGATGTTCGGGACGGGCCAGTCCCAGCAGGAGGGCGACCTCCTGATTTTTTTTCAGTTGCAACACGTGCAATGCGGCGCCGGGGTAGCGACGACGAAGCGCTGCAAACATGGGACCTGCCAACACCACGCTGCCCATCTCGGACAGTAAAATGACCAGGATGTTGCGCGGCTCATGAGGCAACCGTTTCTCTGGTCGCAGCAGTGTCGTGAAGCGGACCCACCCGGACACAACGCCACACAAGAGCTGGCCCAGCCATCGGTCAATCCAGCGTTGCGTTGTTACTTTCATGCGTCCGGGTTTGCCCGTCGGTTGGCTACAGACCAGCTGTTGCCCGCAGCGCCAGGTCCTTGCGCCTTGCGGCGCAAAGCACAATATTCGCTGATGCGAATGCGTGCCTCATAGGCCCGCCGCAGCACGCAGCGTTTGGGCTTTGTCAGTGCGCTCCCAGGTGAATTCCGGTTCTTCCCGTCCGAAGTGACCGTAAGCGGCGGTCTTTTCGTAGATCGGTCGCAGCAAATCCAGCATTTGAATAATGCCTCTGGGGCGCAGGTCAAAGTGTTCGTGCACCAACTCTGCAATCTTCTCGTCGGAGATCACGCCAGTGCCTTCGGTATACACGGTCACGTTCATCGGCTTGGCAACGCCGATGGCATAGGCCACCTGAATCTGGCACTGGCGGGCCAACCCAGCCGCCACAATGTTTTTGGCCACATAACGGGCTGCATAGGCGGCAGAGCGGTCCACTTTCGTTGGGTCTTTGCCGCTGAAGGCACCACCGCCGTGCGGGCAGGCGCCGCCGTAGGTGTCGACAATGATCTTGCGCCCGGTCAGGCCGCAGTCACCTTGCGGACCTCCCACCACGAAGCGTCCGGTCGGGTTGATCAGGTACTTGGTGTCGGCCGTCAGCCATGCTTTTGGCAGCACCGGCTTGATGATGTCTTCAATCACCGCCTCAATAAAGGCTGGTTTCATTTTGGACCCGTCGCTCATCTCCGGGCTGTGCTGGCTGGACAGCACCACGGTGTCGATGGAGTGCGGCTTGCCGTCCAGGTAGCGCATGGTGACTTGGCTCTTGGCGTCCGGACGCAAAAAGGGCAGACGTCCGTCCTTGCGCAATTGGGCCTGGCGTTCCATCAGCCGGTGGGCGTAATAGATGGGTGCCGGCATCAACTCGGGTGTTTCATTGCAGGCATAGCCAAACATCAGGCCCTGGTCGCCGGCGCCGGTGTTCAGGTGATCGTCGGAGGCGTGATCGACGCCCTGGGCGATATCGTTGCTTTGTTTGTCATAGGCCACCAATACCGCGCAACCCTTGTAGTCGATGCCGTACTCGGTGTTGTCATAGCCAATGCGTTTGATGGTGTCGCGTGCCACCTGGATGTAGTCCACATGCGCGTTGGTGGTGATTTCACCGGCCAGTACGACCAGGCCGGTATTGCACAAGGTCTCGGCGGCGACGCGGGATTTGGGGTCTTGCTTGAAGATTGCATCCAGAATTGCATCTGAGATCTGGTCGGCCACCTTGTCAGGGTGTCCTTCAGAAACAGACTCGGAAGTAAAGAGAAAGTCGTTCGCCATCGTTATAAGCTCCAATTAAGTCAAGTTGCAACAAGTTAAATACCGCGTTGCTTGGGCTTGGGGGCTTCGGCGAACGCTTTAGCAGATTTGTCAAAATTGACAAGGCACAATGGCGGCTCGCAGGAGCCAAGCCTTTGTGTGTCGCCCTGCAAGTAGTTCCGTAACTCAGCGACCCGAGCATTTTATCCCAGTGATGATTTCCCTTTTTAAATTTTTTGCCGTGCTGCCTCTCTGGATGGCACAAGGGCTGGGATGGGCGCTGGGTTGGCTGGTGTTTGCCATTTCCGAGGTCTACCGCAAGCGCTTCGTGGCAAACGCGCGGCAGGCCGGGATTGGCTGGCGCCAATGGTTGGTCGCCGTCGGTGAAAGCGGCAAATTGGCGGCCGAGTTGCCGCGCCTCTGGTTCGGTCAACCGGTGCCGGTGCAGTGGGACGGCTCCCATCATGTCGATGAGGCGTTGGCGCAAGGCCGTGGAGTAGTGTTCCTAACACCGCATTTGGGGTGTTTTGAGATCACGGCCCAAGCCTACGCGCAACGCTATGGTCAATCGGGTCACCCCATCACGGTGCTGTTTCGCCCGCCGCGCCAGCACTGGTTACGCGACCTGGTGAAGAGTGCCCGCGAGCGCCCCGGTTTGCAGGCAGCGCCGACCACGCTGGCGGGCGTCAAGCAGATGATCAAGGCATTGAAACACGGCGAGTCGCTGGGTTTGCTGCCGGATCAAGTGCCACCTTTGGGCATGGGTTTGTGGGTGCCTTTTTTTGGCCGCGACGCCTATACCATGACCTTGTCCGTGCGTCTGGCACAGCAGAGCGGCGCTGCGGTGGTAATGACTTGGGGAGAGCGCTTGTCTTGGGGTCGTGGGTACAAGGTTCACTTTCAGCCTTTGAAAGAATCCATGCCAGCGGATAGCATGCGGGCCACTTTACTCATCAACCAGGAGATGGAAAGTCTGATTCGAAGCTGTCCGCAGCAATATTTGTGGGGCTACGCGCGCTACAAACAGCCGCGGCAGGAAATGTGATGTTGACTCGCTTAGTGAGTAAGTTCAGCATCCTTGTGATGCATTTTTTGGCACATCTGCCGTTGCCTTGGTTGCGTCTGCTGGGCAGCCTGTTGGGCTGGGTGCTCTACCTGCTGGCAGTTGCACGGCGGCGGGTGGCACAGACCAACTTGCGGCTATGTTTTCCAGACCGCTCCGCGCGACAAATCAGGGCATTGACGATCCGCACATTTGTTCATTTTTCCCAAGCCTGGTTGGATCGAGGTTGGCTTTGGCATGGTTCGCCCGAAGTTGTCCGGCGGCGTTTGAGATTGACCGGCGCCCTGCACGAATTCCAGGGAAACGATCCAACAGTCATCTTTGCACCGCATTTCATGGGGCTGGACGCCGGCTGGACCGCACTGACCCAGCAATTGACACGGCAATTCACCACCATCTATACCAACCAGGCGAATGAAGTCGTCAATGCCTGGATGTTGCAAGGTCGTCGGCGTTTCGGTTCTGCAAGGCTATTTGGTCGTATTGACGGCGTCAAAACCATTGTGGCTGCATTGCGCGCGGGTGACCCGCTGTATTTGTTACCGGACATGAATTTTGGACCGGAAGACTCCCACTTTGTGCCGTTTTATGGCGTTCCTGCTGCGACTGTCCCGTCTTTATCCCGCTTTGCCAGGTTGGGCCACGCCAAGGTGGTACCGGTGGTCACGCGCATGACGCGCCAAGGTTATGAGGTTCAGGTCATGCCGTCCTGGCAGGGGTTCCCGTCCGACGACGCGATCGCTGACACGGCAGTCATGAATCTGCGTTTGCAGTCATACATAGACGCTATGCCGGACCAGTATTTTTGGGTTCACAAGCGATTCAAGGATCGTCCACCCGGAGTTGCCGCAGTTTATTGAATAAGTACAGGATGGGGTAGACCAGACCACAGTCCTCATTTCATGGAAGTCATGAAAATTACGCTGCGTGGGGATTTAAAAAGCCCGAGATGTATTGGGCAACAAGTCGCGGCTTTTCATGCACGATCCAATGTGTGGCATCAGCCACCGGTTGAATCCTCAGGTCGGCAACATACTGGTCAAGTCCATCGATCAAAGCAGGCGGCAGCGCGATATCGTCCAACGCCCAGATCACCAACGTGGGCAGCGCTATGGTGAGCATGGTGTGCGGCAAGTCGACGGCTGCGGCGGCGGCGTCCTCTGGCCGAGGTGGTCGCAATGGGGAGGCGCGATACAGATTGCAGCCACCGGTCAGTCCCGCGTCCCAGACGCTGCGGTACTGCGTTTTAACTTCTTCTGTGAGCCAAGACGGCGGTCGAGATCCGTCTTTCGCGCGCGTCAAAAACTCCCAAAGTCGGCGGTAGTCGTCCTGCGCCAACAAAATTTCTGCGTCCGGCCGAATCAGAAAGTTCATGTAGGCACTGGCAGCCTGCTGCGCTGGGCAACTTTTAAGTTCGCGCAAAAAAGTCCCCGGGTGCGGTGAGTTGATGATGACCATTTGCTTGGCCAGATGGGGCATTTGGTTAGCCAGATTCCAGGCCACTGCACCACCCCAATCATGCGCCACCAAGCAAGCGAGTTGGCCACCTTGACCGTGCGTCTCGATCTCAATCAGAGCTGCGATGTCTTGCACCAGATGCTTAGGTCGGTACGCGCCGACATCGGCTGGTGCGCTGGAGTGCTCGAAGCCACGTAGATTGGGGGCGATGCAGCGGTAGCCGCCGTTATCGTCGCGCGAGAAATATTCCAGCATGAAATCCCACACAAAAGCGGCTTCCGGGAATCCGTGCAAAAACAAGAGGACCGGGCGCCCAGGCTCCCCTGTAGAACGACAACTCAGGGTGATGCCATGCGGCAAAGGCTGGAGAAAAGTCGCTATCGTCATGCAAGCTCAGCAGCTGCAGGATGCGCCCACTGCCACAACAATGTTGCGACTTCGTCTATCCCCTGGCGCTTGGTCGCTGAAAACATCCTGACTTCCCCGCCACCGGCTTGCAGTTGCATGATGGAGAGGGCTTTGGTTTGCTCGGCGCGGGTCAGTTTGTCAGCCTTTGTCAAAACAACCAGAAATTTGAGCCCTTCTTCCACCCGCGGGCGGATGATGTTGAGCAGTATTTCATCCAGTTCGGTCAGCCCGTGGCGCGGGTCGCACATAAGCACGATCGCTTTGAGGTTTTCACGCGTGACAAGGTAATTGGCCATCACTTGCTGCCATCGAATCTTGTCCTGTTTCGGTACTGCTGCGTAGCCATAGCCAGGCAAGTCAGCCAGGATGGCATCGGTGACGCCCTGTTTGCCCAACGAGAACAGGTTAATGTGTTGGGTGCGGCCTGGCTTTTTGGAGGCAAAGGCCAATTGTTTTTGCTGCGTTAGCGTGTTGATACAAGTGGATTTGCCCGCATTGGAGCGGCCTACAAATGCAATTTCAGGAACGTTTAAAGCAGGTAGGAAATGCAGTTGGGGCGCCGTCGTGAGGAATTTCGCTGTGTGAAGCCAGCCCAAAGCGATGGCAACTGGGTCCATGATCACGATATCATTTGAGCCCGATGGGCGGTGAAAAGTTGCGGGGTTGGGGTGGGTAATCATTGTTTGAAGGGGGTAATCCCGAAGCCCCATTGTAGAATCGACCGGTTTTGATCACCTGACACGGTATCCTCCATGAAGTTGTTTGCCCCCCTCCTTTTTGCTGCCTCGATTGCGATTACTGCTTTATCAGCTTTTTCGCAAGAGGCCAGGCCAGCAGTGCCCCCGGCTTCGGCTGCGGTTGAGCCTGTCACTGCCGCCAAACCCGATTTGGTCAAAGGTGAGGCCAGTTTCGCCGTCTGTGCCGTCTGTCATGCGCCGGATGGCAATTCTGTCATCCCGGTCAACCCCAGACTAGCGCAGCAGCATCCGGAGTACCTGCTCAAGCAGCTCCAGGAATTCAAATCAGGCAAGCGCGCCAACCCCATCATGACAGGCATGGCGTCGACACTGAGTGATACAGACATGAAGAATATGGCTTACTGGCTGACCACCAAAAGTGCCAAGCCTGGTTTTGCCAAGGACAAAGAATTGGTGCAGTTGGGAGAGCGCATTTACCGTGGCGGTATTGCTGAACGTCAGGTTCCGGCATGTGCTGGTTGCCACAGTCCGAATGGTGCCGGTATTCCGGCCCAATTTCCGCGCTTGAGCGGCCAACATGCCGACTACGCGGTAGCCCAATTGACTAATTTTCGCGATGGCGTGCGCAAGAACAGTCTACAGATGACGCAGGTAGCGGCCAAATTAAATGATCGGGAGATCAGGGCAGTGGCCGACTACATCGCCGGTCTGCGTTAAGCGTACGCGCGCATTGCCGGTCGGTTCCCCGAATATCCGATTGAACTAAACGCTTGCGACCCGCCCTAAAGGGGCAGTTCCATTTCGCGATGGACTGCCTTTTTTTGTGCTTGGCAGAATGGTGTCTTATGGCGCAAGAATGCGGGTTGAGAGCGAACCAAAACCTTGTAAGAATGCGGGCGGTCCCCGGACTGCCATTAAATTGAAGGCGCCACCATGTTGATCAATTTCAGTCGCAGTGGCTTTCGCCATGCTGTTTCCAGTGAAATCACGACCCAGGGCGTCTATCAAAAGCGACGCGATCTGATCAGACTGATGGCCGGCGGGGTTGCCGGAGCGGCACTGGCATCCTGGGCATCACGTGAAACTTATGCGCAAGGTGTTTCTTTGACGCCGCGTCCAGGAAAATTGGGCGCTTTGCAAGCGGTGAAATCGAGTCAGGCAGGGGCGATCACGATGGAAAAGTTGTCGGATTACAAGGACGCCAGCAGCTACAACAATTTTTACGAGTTCGGTACCGACAAGTCGGATCCGGCGCAAAGTGCACATACTTTAAAGACCAGTCCGTGGACCGTCGAGATCGAAGGCCTGGTCAAAAAACCCGCCAGGTACACGTTGGAGGATCTGCTCAAGCTCAGCGCCCAGGAAGAACGGATCTATCGCTTGCGCTGTGTTGAAGGTTGGTCCATGGTGATACCCTGGGTCGGCTATTCGCTGAGCGAGTTGATCAGAAAAGTGGAGCCTTTGGGCAATGCCAAATACGTCGAATTTGTGACGCTGGCAGATCCAAAAACCATGCCATTTGTGGGTTCGCGTGTGCTGGATTGGCCTTACGTTGAAGGCTTGCGCATGGATGAGGCCATGCACCCTCTAACCTTGTTGACTTTCGGCATGTATGGTGAAGTGTTGCCCAATCAGAATGGTGCGCCAGTGCGTTTGGTGGTGCCATGGAAGTATGGTTTCAAGAGTGCCAAGAGCCTCGTCAAAATCCGCTTTACCGACAAACAACCTGCCACTGCGTGGAACAAGGCTGCTGTCAACGAGTACGGATTCTTTTCCAATGTCAACCCCAACGTGGATCACCCACGCTGGAGTCAGGCCAGCGAGCGACGTATTGGCGAGGACGGCCTGTTTGCCAAGAAACGCAAGACGCTGATGTTCAACGGCTATGAAGCGCAAGTCGGTCAGCTTTACGCTGGCATGGACCTCAAGAAGTTCTTTTGATGCCGGCACTCGCCAGGCCGCGCACAGGGGTGCAGGCGAAAGCGCTTTTGTTGCACCGCTTTGCCAAACCGGTGGCGTTTGGTTTGTCGCTGTTGCCATTTTGTTGGCTGATCTTTGCGGCCATCACGAACCGGCTGGGGGCCAATCCGGCGGAGGCCCTGAGCCGCTCCACGGGCGACTGGACTTTGCGCTTTCTGTGCCTTGTGCTGGCGATAACGCCGCTTCGCGTCATGACGGCAACACCGGCGTTAGCCCGGTTTCGACGCATGTTGGGTCTGTTTGTTTATTTCTACGTGGCGCTGCACCTGCTGAGTTACAGCTGGTTTGACATGGGTTTTGATGTTGCCGATATCGCCAAAGACATTGCCAAACGTCCCTTCATCCTGGTCGGTTTTTCAGCGTTTGTATTGCTCACGCCACTGGCTCTGACATCCTTCAATCGGGCTATCAAGACGCTGGGTGCAAAGCGCTGGCAGCTTTTGCACAAGCTGGTTTATGTCGTCGCAGTGTTGGCCGTTTTGCACTTCTTCTGGATGCGGGCGGGCAAAAACAATTTCACTGAAGTGTATGTTTACGCGGGGATTTTGGGCGTCTTGCTGGGCTGGCGCTTTTCCAGGCGCATGAAGAAAACGAGCCCGTAGGGGCCGCGTGGGAACTCTTCAATAACTTAAATTACAGCAAATTCTCGTTGCTCATTTGATCCATGATTGTTTCGCGCCGACGAATGACATGGGCTTGCGCGCCATCGACCAGGATTTCGGTCGCACGACCGCGGGAGTTGTAGTTGCTGGACATACTCATGCAATAGGCCCCGGCAGACAGCACTGCCAGCAAGTCGCCCTGCTTCACCGCGAGCGCGCGGTCATGCCCGATCCAGTCGCCACTTTCGCAGACCGGACCGACCACATCCCATGTGCGGGACGCTTCCACTCCTGGCGATAGTGGCACGATCTGGTGAAAGGCCTGGTACATGGCTGGGCGAGGCAGATCGTTCATGGCGGCGTCGATGATGCAAAAGTTCTTTTGCTCGCCAGGTTTCAGATACAGCACTTCGGTCAGGCACACTCCGGCGTTGCCCACCAGTGAGCGACCGGGCTCAATCATCAGTGACCGGTCCCCAAACCCGCGGACGTCCAGCAAGGTCAGCAGCTTTTTCCAGAGATGGTCGGCCGGGGGAGGTGTATCGTCGTCGTAGTTGATGCCCAGACCTCCGCCAAAATCGAGGTGGCGAATGGGAATGCCTGCTGCCTCAATGGCCTGCACCAGATCCAGCATGCGCTCGACCGCGTCGAGGTAGGGTTCTTCATGGGTGATCTGGGAGCCAATATGACAATCGATCCCCAACACTTGTATGCCAGCCAGCTTGGCAGCGCGCTGGTAGGTTTGCACGACACGCTGGTGGGCGACACCAAACTTGCTGTCTTTGAGGCCGGTGGAGATATAGGGGTGCGTCTTGGGGTCTACGTTGGGATTGACCCGGATACTGACCGGTGCACGCATGCCCATGGACAGCGCCAGTTCACTCAAAACTTCAAGCTCAGCTTCGCTCTCGACATTAAAGCAGCTGACGCCCGCATGCAGCGCACGTCGCATTTCGGCCGACGTCTTGCCAACACCGGAAAAAATAATCTTGGCGGCCTTGCCACCGGCGGCCAGCACACGGTCCATCTCTCCGCCGGAGACAATATCAAAACCACACCCGGCCTGCGCGAATACCTGAATCACGCCGAGTGTCGAGTTGGCCTTCATGGCGTAACAGATTTGGACGTTTCGACCCGCAAACCCACGTTGGTAAGCCGCCAGAGCGGCCAGCATGGCGCCTTTCGAGTACACGAAAAGTGGCGTACCGTGGTCCCGCGCCAAATCACTCAACCGGATTTTTTCTAAAAAAAGTTCATGGTTGCGGTAAGCAAGATGAGGTTGACCAGGAAGATTTTGCGGACTCATTGAGGGCTGGCGGTAGGTGCGGAAACCGGGCTGGCGGTGTCACGAGATATTGAATCAGGTTGTGCGGTGTTTGTTGGGCTTTGCGTAAGCTGTGTTTTAGGCAAAGTGGCAAGTTTTGCAGCAGCCGGCTCTGTCGACAAATACAGCGGACCCTGCTGGCCACAGGCAGACAGGCTCACCGCACAAATGCC
>Ga0194060_10000448_pt1 | contig 30154 bp, 22 predicted proteins | sample SepL225m_MetaG_FD_163427 | JGI IMG/M metagenome (GOLD analysis project Ga0194060, IMG submission 163427) | Anoxic zone freshwater microbial communities from boreal shield lake in IISD Experimental Lakes Area, Ontario, Canada - Sep2016-L222-5m | ecosystem: Environmental > Aquatic > Freshwater >...
GGACGGGCAACCACGCCGGTCCGTCAGCAGAGGGGCGTTCCTGCGTGGGCTTTCTGGACGGGCAACCAAGCCGGTCCGGGGCTGATGGATGGGCGTGGGTGGATGTTGTGAACGGGCAACGAAGCTGGTCGGGCAGCAGCGGGGCGGGCCTGCGTGGGCTTTCTGAACGGGCAGCCGCGCCGGCGCGGCCCAGTCGGGCCAGTTCGTGGGTGAGAAGTGAGGAGTTCGCATGGCGGCATATGTCGTAACGGGAGGGGCGGGGTTCATCGGATCGCACATGGTCGAGGCGTTGGTGCGCCGCGGCGACCGCGTTCGGGTGGTGGACAGCCTGGTAACGGGTAAGAAACGCAATCTGAGAGCGGTCGAGTCGTCCATCGAATTCATCGAGGGCGACCTCGCCGACCCCGCGGTGGCGCGCCAGGCGGTGGCGGGAATGGACTACGTCCTGCACCAGGCGGCCATCCCGTCGGTGCCGCGCTCGGTGGCCGACCCGGTAACCTCCCACCGGTCGATTGTCGAAGCGACGCTCAATCTGCTGGTCGCCGCCCGAGACGCGGGCGTCAGACGCCTGGTCTACGCCGGTTCGTCCTCGGTGTACGGGAATCAACCCACGCTGCCCAAACACGAGGGGATGCCCCCCATGCCGCTGTCGCCCTACGCGTTGCAGAAAGTCGTGGGCGAGCAGTACGGGCAACTGTTCACGGCGTTGTACGGCCTGGAAACCGTATCGACGCGGTACTTCAACGTGTTCGGCCCCAGGCAGGATCCTTCGTCGCCCTACTCAGGGGTGATCTCGGTGTTCGCACGCGCGGCGGTCTCGGGCCGGCCACCCACCATCCACGGGGACGGCGAACAGACGCGCGATTTCACGTTCGTCGCCAATGTGGTGGATGGCGTGCTCAAGGCGTGCGAGGCGCCCGGGGCCGCCGGCCAGGTCTTCAACGTCGCCACGGGTGGCCGCATCTCCCTCAACGATTTGTTCGCGGCCGTCCAACGGATCGCCGGAAGCGGTCTCACGCCGATCTACGGCCCGGATCGGGTCGGTGACGTCAAACATTCACAAGCCGACATCTCGCGGGCCCGGGCGGTGCTGCACTACGAGCCGCTGATCAGCCTCGAAGTGGGACTCGCGCAGACGATCGCCTGGTTCAAGACCGATCCCGACGCGCTGGCCTGACGACCGGTTTCGCAGGCGACAGGCATTCGAACACGACAGGCGTTCGAACACGAAGGCGACGGCCACGTCTGCATACGCCGCGACTGTCTGCGGGCCGCCCAACTGACAACCGCAGTTCACCCGGATCCGGGGCAGATGCGGCCGTTTCGGCGCGGCGCGTCAACCGGCGCTGTCATGTCTGGTGCGCCGCCAGCCCCCAATAATTCCCGCCTCGCGGCCCGCGCCCGTATCACCGGCGCGCTCAGGCACTTACCCCATCACTCCCCGTACGCCGCCTCTGGCCCCGGTCTTGCCCATGATGCTATCGGTCCGGTCAGTCACGTGGCGCCTGGGCGCCCGACCTCCGCCGAAAACGCCCCGTGACCCCGGACCGCACTGGCGGCATCCCGCCGCCCAATAGCAGAGGAGAACGACCATGAAGAATCGATTCACCCGCCTGTGCGTGTGGATGCTCGGCGCCGCCATCGCTGTTTCCCTGGCGACCGGATCGGCTCTGGGCCGCAGCACGCAGGACTCGAAGAACTCCGGCGCACCCCAGATCAATCTCAACACGGCGACCGCCGAACAACTCGACCGACTGCCGGGCGTCGGACCCAAAACGGCCGCCCTCATCATCGAGTACCGACAGAAGAATGGCGGATTCAAGAAAGTCGAAGACGTGATGAACGTCCGCGGCATCGGCGAAAAGAGCTTCTTGAAACTGCGTCCGTTCATCACGGTGACGCCAGCCAAAACGGATCGGCCCACCGTCGATAAATGACCACCACCCCTGTCGCCGAACCGGGGTCTCGCCCCAACCCGCCCCGCCAGCAAGGCTCGAGCCTGGTCGAACTGCTCCTCGTGCTGATGGCCATGATGCTGGTTGGCGCCATCGCGACCCCGACGCTCGGCCAGCGCGGACGCACCGTCGAGCTGTCGGGGTCGGCGCGCTATCTCAGCTCGCTGCTCCAGCGAGCCCGCACCGAAGCGATTCGCCGAGGCACCTACGTGGCCTACCGCTTCACCGCCGTCAATGGACAGGTGCGGTACGCCATGTTCGCCGACGGCAACGGAAACGGCGTTCGCTCGGTCGACATCACACTCGGAGTAGACGGGCAGGTCTCAGCATGGGAATCGGTGGCCGACCATTTTGCGGGTGTGACGTTTTCAATTGCTCCGGGCGTCACCGACATCGATACGGGAACGCCCCTTGCCGGCGACCCTGTGCGCATCGGTGGAAGCGAACTGTTGTCGTTCAGTCCCACTGGCACCGCCACCTCCGGCACGCTGTATCTGTCGGACCGCAACCAGCAGCAGTGGGCGGTCAGGGTACTGGGCGCCACCGGACGGATCCGCGTGCTTCGATTCGACCCGGGGAACACCCAATGGACCTCACCATGACGCGATACCAAGACCGCCGCCTCACACCACGGCACACAACCGCTCCCGACACCCGACTCGATACCCTCACGCTGCGGACCGGGACGTGCCTCACGATCCTCGAAACCTCCACTGGCGGAGCCCTCGTGGAGTCGTCGTCTCGACTCGAACCGGGCACAACCCTCGCATTCAAAGCCATGCCCGCATGGACCGGAAACGCCCACTCGGCGAAAGTCGTACACTGCACGGTCTCCTCAATCGATGTTCGGACGGGCCTCAGATTCAAGGCCGGCCTCAGCTTCGACATGGGTAGTCACTACACGACGGTCGCCTCGCCGGGAGGTCGCGGGAACGCACTACCCGCCCAAGGGACCTTGGCAACGACCCAACGGCCGCTGGAACCCTCCCGATGGCCCGCTGGTTCGCCATCGAACCAACGTTGGCGAGTTGGCACGCGAGTTGGTTATACGCAGTCGAGATGAATAACACACCTATGTGCGAAGCTGATGCCCGTGGCGGATGCGAGACGCTGTCCCTGCTGCCGAGGCAGTGTCTGCTCGAAGACGTGCTTGGGTCGCGCCGGAGCCGCGGTGGCGGCCAACGCCAGCACTGGTCGATTGGTGGGGCGATTGAGACGCTGCTGTGTCAACGCCTGTCGGTGCGATGGGTCAGATTCCTGGTTGGCAGCGACGCCGGCCGAATCCGAAACGATCGGACCGAGGCGCCTGGGGTCTTGCGCGTTCCGGAGCCGGTCGGACCGGTGCCCCCGCCATTTCGACTGGAAATCGGCCTGCACGATGGACAAGTGCTCTCCGAGAGCCAGCGCCGGCTGCTCAGTAAGGCCATGGCGATGTGCGCCATGATTGCCGAGGTCGATCATCGCGGCCACGGGTGCGGTTCGGCGCAGCCGCCCGGGGGAAAAGTCAAGGACGGCGCCGCGCCCTTGATTGGCACCAGCGAGACGATTCGAGTCCTTCGCGACCGAATCGAGCGTGTGGCAGCGACCGATTTTACCGTGCTGGTCGAGGGCGAGAGCGGCAGCGGAAAGGAATTGGTCGCCCGTCAGATTCACGAACTCAGCGCCCGGAAGCGCGGGCCCTTTGTGGCCGTCAACTGCGCGGCCCTGGTCGATTCGTTGCTCGAAGCCGAGCTGTTCGGCATCGAAGACCGAACGGCCACCGGTGTGCGGGGGCGGAAAGGGAAGTTCGAGCACGCGGCCGGGGGAACGCTCTTCCTGGACGAAGTGGGCGATTTGTCGCCGCAGGCACAGGCGAAACTGCTGCGTGCGATTCAGGACTGCACGGTCGAGCGGGTGGGTAGTCACGACTCGCGCCGCATCGACACGCGCCTGGTGGCCGCCACCAACCGGCACCTGCGCGACATGGCCGATCAGGGGCTGTTTCGGCACGACCTTTATTACCGCCTGAGTGGTGTCGAGCTCACCGTGCCGCCCCTGCGCGTTCGCCGCGAGGATGTCGTCGAACTCGCCGAGTACTTTCTCGCCCGATTCAGGCCTCGTCGCGATCTCCGCCTGACGCTCGCGGCCACCGACGCGCTGGTGGCGTACGACTGGCCCGGAAACGTCCGGGAGCTGGAGCGCCTCATCGAAGCGGTGCTCACCATTGCGCGAAGCGATCGAATCGAGCTCGAAGACCTTCCGGCGGCGGTGCGCGGGCCCTATCAGGACATCCTGGAACCGGCGGCACACCAGCAAGACTCGCTGCGGTTGTGGGCGGGGCGCTACGTCCGTCTCGTGTTGCAGCGATCCGGGTACAACAAACGGGATGCCTGCGCGGTTCTGGACATCAGTTACCACACGCTTCAGACCTATCTTGCCCAATCCGGCGACGCGCGTTCCAGGCCGGGTTCGCCCGACGACAGGCCGCCGCTCACGCTAGGGGAGGGCGCCCTGGAGTCGGCCGTCTTGTCGTAAACGCAACGAGTGCACCCAGGGCTGCCATCGGTTCTGCAGCCCTCTCCCAGTGGTCAGGAGGTCGATCGGCGCGGCGCAGCCGCGCCAGCCGGATGCCACCGGTCTCATCAAGCCGACGTGGCGGACTTGTCCAGCGTGGGCAAGCGAGGTCGTGCATCGGCTCGTCAGGCTGCCGTCCGCTGGTCGGACTGGCAAGCCGGAGGCGAGTATGGACATCGGACGTGTGATACCAGTCTGTCTGACAGTCGTGCTGTTGTTTGCAGGCACCGCGCGTGGAGCGGGGACCGACCCGTGCCTGCCTCGATCGTCACCCGCGGCGTCGCCTTCGCAGCAACGCCACGCCTGGCGTTCCACCGCGAACCTGGTTGACGAAAACACCGGCGCGGCAATGCGGCTGACGCGCCTGCCCTCGGGCGCGGTCCAGGTGATCATCGAAGGCGCCGGTCTCGAGGTGAACAAGACGGTGTACCCCAGTGGCGATTTCGCTCTCGTGGTGAAGGCAGACGACGACCGGGTCGTCGTGGTGCGGCACGGGGATCGGCTGCGCGTGTCGCGGCGCAATCGAACGCTCGAATTCGGAGGGCAGAAGGCCGGCGAGGCCGATTTCGATCAACTTCAGCAGTCGCTGGCGGCCTCGGCCGCGGTGGGTCGGTTCCGCGCCATGCGCAGCATGCTGACGTCCGCCACACGCTGCACCGGCCTGGGTGCCGCCGTCGACACCATCGATCTGCTGTTCGGCACCCTCAAAGGCGAACCTCCCCGGCAAGATCTGGTGTCGGCCGCGCCGATGGCGGCCGCCGTCGACGGGGTCGACTCGGAAGCCGAGATCGACGATTCGTCCTGCTACATGAGCTGGGTCGGCGAAGTGGTTCTGGCGTGGAACGACTACGAAGGCTGCATCTACACGTTCGCCTGGTACAACCCGCTGCGGGAGGTCTGTGCGTTCGCGTGGGTGATTCGCGTCGAGTCGGCCTGGTTTCGGCTGATTGGATGTTCGTCGTTTCCAATCAAGGGAGGAGCGTGCGATGCAGACAGTCAAGGCGTGGGCAACTAGCATCGTGATCGGCGTGGTGGCGGCAGGCCCGTTCGCGGCACTCGCGCTGGTGGCGCTTCCCGACGACTGGCGCGGGCCCCTGGTCCCTTGGACGGTCGCCCTCATCGTCGTGATGCTGGTGGTGCTAATCCGGCAGCCGAGACAGCCGCCGATTTGATCAACGGAAGCCGATGCGCGGGAGGGGCGAATGGGGTGGCGATCCGCGGTCAACACCGCGGTCAACGCGGCTTGACCATCTCGGCAGCGCCATAGTACCGTTGGCGTGTCCTCGGCCCTTCTCGCGCATCCCATGACCCAAGCAGGTTCGACCCAACTCAAGCGCACGCCCCTGAACGCTCAGCATCGCGCTCTGGGTGCGCGGATGGTGCCGTTTGCCGGGTGGGACATGCCTGTTGAGTATTCCGGACTGTCGGCCGAACATCTGGCGGTCAGGACCACGGCCGGCCTGTTCGACGTGTCCCATATGGGCCAGGTTGAGGTGGCCGGCAAAGACGCCCTCGCCGCCGTGCAGTGGATCACCAGCAACGACGCCTCCAGGCTCGAGATCGGTCAGGCCCACTACTCGGGTCTGATGACGCCAGCCGGGACGTTTGTCGACGACCTGTTGGTCTATCGGCTGGCCGCCCAGCACTTCCTGTTCGTCGTCAACGCGGCGAACGTCGACAAGGACGTGGCCTGGGTCCTCGAGCATATTCGCCAATTTGCTGACGTGACGGCGCTCGATACGAGTTCGCGATATGCGTTGGTGGCCCTGCAGGGGCCTGTCGCGCGCGGCGTGATGCAACGCCTCGCGAATTTCGACCTCTCGACCATCAAGTACTACTGGTTTGCCCACGGCGAAATCGCGGGGGTGCGGGCCACGGTGTCGAGAACCGGCTACACAGGGGAGGATGGTTTCGAAGTCTTCGTGCCACCCAAGCAGGCGCCGGCTGTCTGGAACGCCATCCTCGACGAGGGGCGCGACGAGGGCGTGATTCCGGCCGGTCTGGGCGCCAGAGACACGCTCCGCCTCGAGGCGGCCATGCGTCTCTACGGCAACGACATCGATGCCGAGACGACGGTGCTTGAAGCGGGTCTTGGGTGGATTGTCGGCTGGAAGAAGGACGATTTCATCGGCCGCGACGCGTTGCTCAGCCAGAAGACGTCGGGTCCCACCAGACATCTGGTGGGCTTCGAGATGTTCGACCGTGCCATCGCCCGGCACGGCTATCGGGTGGTCGCGTCCGGGCAGACCGCCGGTGTGGTCACCAGCGGCACATACACGCCGTTTCTCAAGAAGGCCATCGGGATGGCCTACGTTCCGGCCACACACGCCGCCGAGGGCGCCGAGTTCGATGTCGAGATTCGCGGCCGGTTGGCCCGGGCCCGCGTAGTTCCACTGCCATTCTACAAACGACCGAAAGGGTGAGCATGTATCCTGCCGATTGCAAGTACACGAAGGATCACGAATGGATCAAGGTGGACGGCGGCGCGGGGCGCGTCGGGATCACCGATTTTGCGCAGAAACAATTGGGCGACGTGGTCTACCTGGAGCTGCCCCAGGTGGGTCGTTCGCTGAAACAGGGCGAGGTGTTCGGCACCGTCGAATCGGTGAAGGCCGTTTCGGAGCTCTATAGCCCGGTGTCGGGTGAGGTCGTGGCCGTCAATACGGCATTGGCCGAAAAACCCGAGGCCGTCAACAAGGACCCGCACGGTAGCTGGATGGTCGAAATCAGGTTCTCCGCCCCGGCCGAGGTGAGCGCACTGCTTGCCGTGGCCGAGTACGCCGATCTGGTCAAGTAGCCGATCCGCGCGATGGCTGTCGTGGTGGGGTCGCCCGCGCGCGGCGCGTGGCGGCCCTCGATCCCGCCTGAAGGTCAGTTCTGATAGAGGTCATCCATGAGCGGTGAGTTGACAGGCTCGTTCGAATCGCGCCATCTGGGCCCCCGTCCGCACGAATGCGACGCCATGCTCGCCACCATCGGCGCCGCGTCGCTTGATCGGCTTATGGACGAGGCGATTCCGCAGGCCATCAGACTCGATCGACCGCTTGCGCTGCCGGCCGGCGAAACCGAATATCGTTTTCTCGCCCGCCTTCGGCGTATCGCCGCGAAGAACGCACCGTTCCGCTCGTACATCGGCCTCGGCTACCACGACTGCATCACGCCGACGGTCATCCTGCGCAACGTGCTCGAGAACCCCGGCTGGTACACGCCCTACACCCCGTACCAGGCCGAAATCGCGCAAGGGAGGCTCGAGGCGCTCCTCACGTTTCAGACGATGATCGAAGATCTGACGGGCATGCCGGTGGCCAACGCCTCGCTGCTCGACGAGCCGACGGCTGCCGCCGAAGCGATGACCATGCTCCGGCGGGTTCAGGGAGGCACGCGCTCGGTGTTCGTGGTGGCCAGTCACTGCTTTCCGCACACGATCGACGTGTTGCGCGGGCGGGCCGAACCGCTCGGCATCGAACTGGAGGTCGCCGATCTCGACCAGATCGAGTTCACCGATCGCGTGTACGGCGTGCTGGTCCAGAGCCCCGACGCGCACGGCGCGTTGCACGACTTGAGCGGATTGATCGAAAGGGCCCATGCGGCCAAGGTTCAGGTGGCCGTGGCGACCGATTTGCTGGCGCTGGCCCTCACGACACCGCCCGGCGAGTGGGGGGCCGATGTCGTGCTCGGCAGTGCCCAGCGCTTCGGCGTCCCGATGGGCAATGGCGGGCCGCATGCCGCCTTCTTCGCATCGCGCGAACAGCACGTGCGACAGATGCCGGGCCGGCTCATCGGCGTGTCGGTGGACGCGCACGGGAACCGGGCGTATCGGATGGCGCTCCAGACGCGCGAACAGCACATCAGGCGGGAAAAGGCGACGTCAAACATCTGCACGGCACAGGCGCTGCTGGCCACGATGGCGGCGATGTACGGCGTGTATCACGGCCCCGAGGGCATCCGACAGATCGCCTCGCGCGTGCATGCGATGGCCGTCGCTCTCGACCGGGAACTGGCCGTCCTGGGCTGCGTGCAGCAGCAGGCGGCGTACTTCGACACGCTTGATCTGCGTCTGCCGGCGGGGACCCGCGACGCCGTGCGCGCCGCCGCGCTCGACGCGGGCCTCAACTTTCGGTACGGGTCGGACCCGGACCGGATTGGCGTCGCCCTCGACGAGACGGTCGGCGAAGAAGAGATCGCGGCGATTCGCGCCGTCGTGGCCCGCGGACTGCGCGCAACAGTCCCATCCTCGGCGGTGGTGGCGACGGTGAACGCGCCCGCGTGGCCCGCCGCCCTGCGCCGGACTTCGCCGATTCTTCAGCACCAGGTGTTCGGCCTGTATCGCTCGGAAACGGCGATGATGCGGTATCTCAAGAATCTCGAACGCAAGGACGTGGGACTCGACACGTCGATGATCCCGCTGGGATCGTGCACCATGAAGCTCAATTCGGCCTCCGTGATGGCCGCGGTCACCTGGCCCGAGTTCGCCGGGGTGCATCCCTTCGCGCCAGCCGATCAGGCGGCGGGGTACGCCGAAGTGGTGGCGGGTCTCGAGGCCGCACTCCGCGAGGTGACCGGCTTTGCGGCGGTCAGCCTCCAGCCGAACTCGGGGGCGCAGGGCGAATTCGCGGGCCTGATGGTGATTCGCGCCTACCATCAGCATCGCGGGCAACGCCAGCGCACCGTCGTGCTGATTCCCTCGTCGGCGCACGGTACCAATCCGGCCAGCGCCGTGATGGCCGGCATGCAGGTCGTGGTGGTTGCCTGCGACAGCCGGGGCAACATCGATGTGGGCGACCTCGCCGCCAAGGCCGCCCAGTATACGGACACGCTCTCGGCGTTGATGCTGACGTATCCCTCGACGCACGGCGTGTTCGAGGATGCCGTCAAACAGATCTGCGCCATCGTGCACGACCACGGCGGCCAGGTCTACATGGACGGCGCCAACCTCAACGCGCAACTGGGCCTGACCAGTCCTGGACTGATTGGCGCCGACGTGTGTCACCTCAACCTGCACAAGACGTTTGCGATCCCGCACGGCGGCGGCGGCCCTGGCATGGGCCCGATTGCCGTCGCGGCCCATCTGGCGCCGTTTCTGCCCGGACACGCGCTGGCCGCGGTCGGCGGCGCGCAGGGCATTCACGCCATCTCCGGCGCACCCTGGGGCAGCGCGAGCATTCTGCTGATTGCCTACGCGTACGTCTCGCTGCTGGGCGGCGAGGGCATGACGCAGGCCACGCGCTACGCGATCCTCAATGCCAACTACATCAAGTCGCGCCTGGAGAAGGCATATCCGGTGCTCTACACCAACGCCAACGGACGCGTCGCGCACGAAATGATCTTCGACATGCGCGCCTTCAAGGCGGGCGGCGTTGAGGAAGGCGACATCGCGAAACGGCTGATGGATTACGGCTTCCACGCGCCGACCGTCTCGTTCCCGGTGCCGGGAACGCTGATGGTGGAGCCGACCGAAAGCGAACCCAAGGAAGAGTTGGACCGGTTCTGCGACGCGATGCTTGCGATCCGGCAGGAAATCGAGGAGGTGGTGTCGGGCAAGGCCGACCCGAAAGACAACCTCCTCAAGAACGCCCCGCACACGGTTGGTGCGGTGAGCAGCGAAACCTGGACGCATCCGTATTCGCGCGAGCGGGCCGCGTTTCCGCTGCCGTTTGTCAGAGCCAACAAATTCTGGCCGAGCGTCGGTCGAATCGACAATCCGTACGGCGATCGCAACCTGATGTGCGCGTGTCCGCCAATCGAGGCGTACTAGCGCGGACCCGTCCAGCCCCGTCCAGACCTCAGGCCGGCCGGCGCGTCAACTGGTCGGCCTTGTGTCTGTACGCGTGCAGCAGGCGCAGGGTCACGGGCCCGGGCACGCCGCTGGCGATCACGCGGTCGTCAACCCGGACGATCGGCACGATTTCGCGCGTCGTGCTCGTCAGAAACACTTCGTCGGCGGCGAACAGGTCTTCGTCGCGCAGCACGGCGTCGTCGACGCGAACCCCCGCCCCCTGCGCGACGTCCATGATGAACGCCCGCGTGATGCCGGCGAGCAACCCTTCGCCCAGCCGAGGCGTCAGGGCGACTCCGCCCTTGACGATAAACAGGTTCGACTGCGAGCACTCCGCAATGTCGCCGCGGTAATTGCGCAGAATCGCCTCGAACGCGTCCTGCTTGATCGCCGCCTGCATCGCCAGCGCGTTGTTGAGCAGGTTGTTCGACTTGATCAAAGGATTGACCGAACCCGGGTGATTCCGGACCACCGGCACCAGCGACACCTTGACCCCATCCTGGTAGACCGAGGCCGGCGGAACGGCCAGCGGTTTGACGATGATCACCAGCGACGAGGCGGGAGAACCGGCAGGATTGTATGAACCGTCCCCGATGCCGCGCGTCACCAGCACTCGCACGTACAAATTATCGTTGGCCGCGCCCTGCGCGGGTCCCGTAGCGTAGGCGCGCATCGTGTCTCGAATCGCGGCTTCGAGCCCCGCATCGTCGACCGGCATCGGCACCGCGATCATCCGCGCAGAGGTCTTCAACCGCTCGACATGCGGGCCGAGCAGAAACAGCTCCCCGTGGTACGTCCGTACGACCTCGTACACGCCTTCGCCAAACAGGAATCCGTGGTCGAAGATGGAAATCAGCGCGTCTTGCCGGCTGCAGATGCGTCCGTTGACGTAGGCGACGGCGGTCATACTTGTGCGCTCCGGTAGCAGCCCGGCGCTCGTAAATCGGCGCGTGCGTTACCGCCAGTAACGGTACCTCTTGTGGTAGAGTGCGCGCAAGACACGGCCACGCCGCGATCGAGCGGCGACCCTGTCCGGAGCACATCATGCGCGTGTTGAATGCCAGCCAGATGCGTGAGGCCGATCGCCGCGCGATCGACGACCTTGGCATTCCCTCGATCGTGTTGATGGAGAACGCCGGTCGGGAGGTGGTCGCCGCGATGGAGGCCGCGTTCGGCTCGCTGGCCGGACGCCGCGTCACCGTGTTCGCCGGACGGGGCAACAACGGGGGCGACGGCTTCGTGGTGGCGCGTGGGTTGTGGCAGCGGCAGTGCGACGTGCTCGTCTGTCTGCTCGGGACAACCTCGCAGGTGGGCGGCGACGCTCGGATCAATCTGGACATTCTGCGGCGACTGGCCGTGCCTGTGGTCGAGATCGGGTCGGCGGAAGACTGGGCGCGGCAGCAGGCGGCGATGCTCGACTGCCATCTGGTTGTTGACGCGCTGTTCGGGACGGGTCTCAGCGCACCGTTGACGGGCGTCCACGCGGCCGTCGTGTCGGCGATCAATGCCGCCGGGATGCCTGTGGTCGCCATCGATCTGCCGAGCGGACTTTCGGCAGACTCGCCGACCCTTATCGGGCCGGCCATCGCGGCGTCGCTCACCGTGACGCTCGGCGCGCCGAAGCTTCCCTTGCTCTTGCCCCCAGCCGAGGCGTTGGTCGGCTCGCTGGTGGTGGCCGACATCGGCATACCGAGAAGTGTGTTGGGTGGCATCCCGGGCCCCCACGTGGAGTTCGTGATTCCCGAGGAAGCGCGACGGCTGTTGCCTGGCCGCCTCGCCGACGCCCACAAAGGCAGCTTCGGCCACGTCGCTCTCGTGGCGGGGTCGCGGGGCAAGACCGGAGCGGCGCATCTGGCAGGGATGGCGGCGCTACGAAGCGGGGCGGGGCTCGCGACGATTGCCACGCCGAACTCCTGCCTGCCGATTATCGCCAGCATGGGCGCGGAGTACATGACAGTCGGCCTGGCCGAGAACGCCGACGGAACCGTGTCGCGGCGCGCCTCGCCGGCCATCGGTGCCTTGTCGTGTGACGTGCTGGCCGTGGGACCCGGGCTTGGCGCCGGTGCGCACCAGCGCGCCTGTGTCCTCGATGCTCTGGCGCGTTCGATCAAGCCCCTGGTTCTCGATGCCGATGCGCTCAACGTGCTGGTCGGCCACGCCTCCAGGCTGCGGTCGCGCAAGGGCCAGGTGATCATCGTGACGCCGCACCCGGGCGAGATGGCGCGCTTGATCGAAGGCAGTGTGGCGTCGGTCCAGGCCAATCGTCTCGCCGTCGCGAGCGACTTCGCCCGGACGCGAGGCGTCATTGTGATCCTCAAGGGGTACCGGACCATCGTGGCGGCCCCGGACGGCCGCGTGTTCATCAATTCGACGGGCAATGCCGGCATGGCTACCGGCGGAAGCGGCGACGTGCTCACGGGCATGGTCGCGGCCTGGGTTGCGCAGTTGTCCGACCCGGTGGATGCGTGCCGCCTCGCGGTATTTCTGCATGGGGCGGCAGGCGATCTCGCCGCCAGCGTCGAAGGGCAGGTGGCCCTCACCGCCGGCGATATCCTCAGGCACCTTGGTGATGCCGAGCGGGCCCTTTCGCGTCCGGACGCCGGCGATCTCGATCAGCAATGACGCGCATCACGCTGACCAGCTCCGAGCAGGAGACCAGCGCGCTTGGCCGCGACCTTGGCCCGACGCTGCCGATCGGGACCACGCTCCTGCTTCGCGGCGATCTGGGGGCGGGCAAGACGGCGTTCGTGCGCGGATTGGCGGAAGGGATGGGGCTGCCGGCCGAGGCGGTGAGCAGCCCGACGTTTACGTTGATTCAGGAATACCGCGGCGCCCGCCGACTCTTCCACGTGGATCTGTACCGCATCTCGGCGATGGAAGCCGACGACCTCGGTCTCGACGAATTGACCACCCAGGGCGTCGTCGCCATCGAATGGGCGGACAAGTGGACCTCGCCGCCGGCCTCCGCCATCGATGTGCACATCGAAGACCTGGGCGGCGACAGCCGTCGCGTCACCATCCGCACGGCCGAGTAGCAGCCCCGCGGGCCCTTACTTGATGGCGGCCAGGGTTCGTTCGAAGAACGCTGCGGTGGCGCCGTAGGCCCTGACCCACGTCTTCCACATCAGAAAACCGTGAATCTCGTCGGGAAAAATCAGTTCCTCCACCGGCACGCGCCTGGCGCGAAGCCGCTGGAGCAGATCGACGGTCTGCGAAAACTCGACGTTCCGGTCGTCGTCTCCGTGAATCAGCAAGACCGGCGATCGCCACGTCGCAATGGCCGCGTTGGGCGACGACTGAAACGCCAGCGCCAAGGCCGCCTCCCGGTCCGGCGCATCCGCCGGGAAGTCCTGTTTGAGCGCCGACCAGTCGTGCACGCCGTGCACGTCCACGCCCGCGGCAAACAGCGACGAGTCGCGCGCCAGGCCCATCGCCGTCAGATACCCCCCGTAGGATCCGCCCCACAGCCCGACGCGCTTCGGATCCACGTTCGGCACGGACTGCAGGTATCGGCCGGCGGCGACGATGTCCTTGTACTCCGCGCCGCCCCGGGGGCCGCCGTCCTTGGGTTCGCGGAAATGCCGACCGTACATGATGCCGGTCCGGTAGTTGATCGCCAGCACGACGTACCCGCGACTGGCCAGATACTGATTCATCGCGTAGGCGTTGTGGTAGTAGTCCATGTAGTGGAAGCCGAGCAGCATCTGCCGCATCGACCCGCCATGGATGAAGATCAACGCCGGTCGCGGTCCACCTTCGCGCGGGACGAACAATTGTCCGTGCGTTTCCCATCCGTCTTCGGCACGCACGGTCACCGGTTTGGGCACGACCAGCGCGGCCGAGGCAAACACGGCGGGCAGCGCGCTCCCGGCGATGACCTCGCGCCCCTGGGACGTCAGCACATACGGCATGGCCGGACTCGTGGCGGTCGATCCCAGGCAGACGACTTTTCCCGACACGTCCACCGGCGACCATTCAATCGTGTCGCCGCGCGTCAGGGCCAGAGGTGTTCCGCCGTCGACGCCGACGCGCCACAGATGGCGCCGATCCACATCATCCTGATTGGACGAGAAGATCACCGATGCCAGGTCGGCGCTGAGTGCCACGTCTTCGGTTTCGAACGCGCCGGGCGTCAGCAACACGGCGGCGCCACCCGAAACCGGGACCGAATAGAGATGGTTCCACCCATCCTGTTCCGACGCGAACACGATCCGTCCCTTGCCCCCGAACTGGAACGACGCGCCGGCGGTGAGATACGGCAGCGAGTCGTCGAGACCTGACCCGCTCTTCCATACTTCGCGCGCCGCATCCTTGGCCGCGTCGTACACCCAGATCGCCCAGGGCAGCGGCGTCTGGGGGATGAGCGGTTGCTTCATCTGACGCCCGCCCAGGCGCACAAACGCCAACTGCGACCCGTCGGGCGACCAGCGAGGATACAGGTCGATGTCGGCGCTCGGCGACACATACCGCAGCTTGGTCGCGCCCAGTTCGTACAGGGCAATGAACGCGTGGTCGCCTCGGTCGCTGACAAACGCGATCTTCTTGCCGTCGGGCGACCATCGCGGCTGCTGGTTGTTCCCGCGGACAAATGCCAACGCCTTGGCTTTTTCCTTCCCGGACACCGGCGCCAGCCACAACTGCTTGTTTCCCGACCAGACGGCGAACTCGCCATTGGGCGAAATCTGGATGTCCTCGCACCCCTCCTCGCCGCAGCCCATGTCGCCCAGCAGGCGAGGTTGGCCGGTCGCCACGTCAGCCGCCCACACCTGCTGCGTTCTCTTCTCGACGCCGGACGTCGGATCGGCCACCTCGCCGGCACCGTTGGGTTCGGTGCCTCTGGCGTAGACGACACTCTTGCCGTCTGGCGTCAGCCGAAGCGAAGCGATTGGCATGCCGTCGTCATCGGCATAGTGCGTCACCCGTCGAGCGCGAAACTCCGGCGCATCAGCCACCCATACGTTGCGGGTGCCCGTGGCGGCAAACACCCAGGCCACGCGTCCCGACGCGGCGGCCGCGACAAGATTTGTGGGAAAGGGCGAACTCAGCATCTGCTCCAGCGACAATTTCGCGGGCTGAGCCGAGCAGGGCACCGGGATGATGCCGCAGAACAGAGCCAGGGCCGACAGTCTGGACAGCCAGGTTGAATGGAGACGCATGGGCGTCAGGATACGCGATGCCCAGCCGGGTGGCAAGGCGAACGACCGCGAGGGCGAACGACCGCGAGCAACCGCGATCCAGATCGCCGCGCAGTGACCGCCCGCAGGGCCGGGCCCCACGATGGGCCGGCCTTACTCGGACCGGTAGTTCGGGGCTTCCTTGGTGATGACCACGTCGTGCACGTGGCCTTCGCGGACGCCGGCCGGGGTCACGCGAATCATCCGGGCGTTCTCCTGGAGCAGCGCCACGGTGCTGCAGCCGACATAGCCCATGCCGGCTCGCAACCCGCCCACCAGTTGATGGACGACGCCGGCGACGGTGCCGCGATACGGCACGCGGCCCTCGATGCCCTCGGGCACGAGTTTGTCCGAGGCGCCGGCGGTCTCGAGGTCGAAATCGTCCTGGAAGTAGCGGTCCCGTGAGCCCTTGCGCATCGCACCGATCGACCCCATGCCGCGGTATTCCTTGAAGCTGCGGCCCTGATACAGGACGACCTCGCCCGGGCTCTCGTCGGTGCCGGCGAGCAGTCCGCCGACCATCACGCAACTGGCACCGGCCGCCATCGCCTTGGTGATATCGCCCGAATAGCGAATGCCGCCGTCGGCGATAATCGGCACACCGGCGGCGCGAGCAATCGGGGCGCAGTCGAGGATGGCGCTGATCATCGGCACGCCGATGCCGGCCACCACCCGCGTGGTGCAGATCGAACCGGCGCCGATGCCGACCTTGACGCCGTCCACGCCGAGGTCGATCAAATCCTTGGTCGCCTGTCCGGTCGCGACGTTGCCGGCAATCAAGTCCACGTCCGGGAAGCGCCTTCGCAGTTCCTTGACCGTATCCATCACCTTCTGCGCGTGCCCGTGCGCCGTGTCCACCACCAGCACGTCGACGTGCGCGTGCACCAGCGCTTCTGCGCGCTCCATCGTATCGGCGCCGACGCCCACCGCCGCGCCCACTCGCAGCCGGCCGAGGCCGTCCTTGCTGGCGGCGGGGTACTTGATCACCTTCTGGATGTCCTTGACGGTAATCAGTCCCTTCAAGCGAAACTCGTGATCGACCACGAGCAGTTTTTCGATCTTGTGACGGTGCAGGATTTCGCGCGCCTCGTCGAGCGTGGTGCCTACCGGTACGGTAATGAGGTGGTCCTTGGTCATCACCGACGAGATGGGCCGATCGACGTTGGTCTCGAAGCGGAGATCGCGGTTGGTGAGAATGCCGACCAGCCGGCCTTCCTTCGACCCGTCCTCGGTGATGGGCACTCCGGAAATCCGGTACTTGGTCATCAGCGCCAGCGCTTCGAAGATCTTGTGAGTGGGGGAGAGGGTGATCGGATTGACGATCATGCCGCTTTCCGATCGCTTCACGCGGTCGATTTCCGAGGCCTGTTCCTCGATGCTCAGGTTCTTGTGCACGATGCCGATGCCGCCGTGCTGGGCCATCGCGATGGCGAGCCGCGATTCGGTGACCGTGTCCATGGCGGCGCTGGTGACCGGCACACTGAGGCGGATGTTGCGCGTGACGCGCGTGCTGACGTCGACCTGGTTGGGCAGCACCTGCGAATGCCACGGCACCAACAACACGTCGTCGAAGGTGAATGCGGTCATCGGTTCGCTGCCAGCGCGCATCATGCCTGCGGTCACCGAGTTCAGATCCATGCCCATCCTCCCGAAACGGTCGCCGCGCGTGGCGTCGACGTCGTCAGTTATCGGCCCCGTGGCACTTCTTGTATTTCTTCCCGCTGCCGCACGGGCACGGGTCGTTGCGACCCACCTTGGGCTCGTCGCGCCGCACCGTCATCACGGCCGCATCGTCGCCGCCGGTACGCGGCGGCTTCGGCGCGTCGCCGGCCCCGGCAGGCGCCCGCCCGAAAAATCCGGTGTCGCCGCCGGGCGCGTTGAGCGTCAACGGCGTGTTCGCGCGCCTGGCCGCCGGACGGCGCACCGGCGCACCCGTCTCGTCGACCGGCACAGGCTTGACCCAGAACAGGTACTGCACCGTCTCGTCGTCGATCCGGGCCTTCATGTCCTGGAAGAGTGCGAAGCTTTCCTTTTTGTATTCCACGAGGGGATCGCGCTGGCCGTAGCCGCGCAAGCCGATGCCTTCTTTGAGGTGGTCGAGGCTGTAGAGGTGATCCTTCCACTGCGCGTCGACAATCTGCAGCATGATGTCGCGTTCGACCCGCTGCAGCAGTTCGTCGCCCACCGTGACGACCTTCCCCTGATACACCGCGCTGACCCGCGTCCAGAGTTGATCGTGCATCTGGCCGGCCGTCAGGCCGCCGAAGTCGATCGCGGAGGTCTCGGCGGCGTCGACCGCAAATGTCCTGGCTGCTTCCCGCTTGAGCGCGTCGAGGTCCCACGTGTCGGGCTCCTGGGCCTCCGCGCAGTAGGTGTCGATCAGGCCGTCCAGCAGGTCCTCGGCCAGGCGCAGCACGTAGGCACGGCAGTCAATCACTTCGCCTTCGTCCACCCGGATACGGCCCTCGAGCAGTTCGCGGCGCAGCGCGTAGATGTTTTCGCGCTGCTTGTTCATCACGTCGTCGTACTCAAGGAGGTGCTTGCGGATCGAGAAGTTCTGGCCCTCGACCTGCTTCTGCGCGCGTTCGATGGCGCGCGTCACCATCCCGTGCTCGATCGGCACGCCTTCCTCCATGCCGAGGCGTTCCATGAGGCCCGAAATCCGATCCGATCCGAAGATGCGCATCAGGTCGTCTTCGAGCGACAAGTAGAAACGCGACGACCCGGGATCGCCCTGCCGTCCGGCCCGGCCGCGCAACTGGTTGTCGATGCGGCGCGCCTCGTGCCGCTCGGTGCCGATGATGTGCAGCCCGCCGTTGGCCACAACGGTTTCGTGCTCGGCCAGCGTCAGGTCGCGAAACTGGGTAAAGAGGCGCTCCCAGTCCGGGCGCCTGACCCGATAGAAGCCGATGAGGTGGTAGAAGTAGACGAACTCCTCGTCGTCCACGAACTTCTCTTCGCCCTTCGGCAGCCGCTCGGCCACCTCGTCGGCCAGCGCCCGCTGCCTGGCCATAAATTCGGCGTTGCCGCCGAGCAGGATGTCGGTGCCGCGGCCCGCCATGTTGGTCGCGATCGTCACCGCCCCGTAGCGGCCCGCCTGCGCCACGATGTCGGCTTCCTGCGCGTGGAACTTCGCGTTGAGCACCACGTGCTTGATGCCGCGCCGGCGGAGCATGCCCGCCAGTTTCTCGGACTTCTCGATCGAGACCGTGCCGACCAGCACGGGCTGCTTCTTCTCCTGCCGCTCGATGATGTCGGCGACGATGGCGTCGTATTTCTCGGTGGCCGTCCGGTAGATCAGATCCGGCAGTTCCTCGCGCCTCAGGACGCGGTTGGGCGGCACCACCACCACTTCGAGGTTGTAGATCTTGGCGAACTCCTCGGCTTCGGTCTCGGCGGTGCCCGTCATGCCCGAGAGCTTGCTGTACTTGCGGAAGTAGTTCTGGAAGGTGATGGTGGCGAGTGTCTGGTTCTCGCGCTCGATCTTTACCTTCTCTTTGGCCTCGACCGCCTGATGCAGGCCGTCGCTCCATCGCCGCCCGGGCATCAACCGTCCGGTGAACTCGTCGACGATGACGACCTCGCCGTCCTTCACCATGTAATCGACGTCGAGCTTGAACAGCGAGTGCGCGCGCAGCGACTGGTTGATGTGGTGGAGCAGCGGCATGTTGACCGGGTCGTAGAGCCCGCCCGGCTGGATGCGGTGCGACAGCAGTTTCTCGCACTTGGCCATGCCGCCTTCGGTGAGCGTCACGGTCTTGTGCTTTTCGTCCACCAGGAAGTCGCCGGTTGCCTCCAGCGCCTCGCGCTCCTCGGCCTTCGCGTCGCCGCGCGTGACGGCACCGGGCGCCAGCTTCGGAATGATCCGATCGACCTCGTAGTACAAGTCGGTCGATTGCTCGGCCGGCCCCGAGATGATCAGCGGGGTGCGGGCCTCGTCAATCAGGATGCTGTCGACTTCGTCCACCACCGCGAATCCGTGGCCCCGCTGGACGTACTGGGTCAGGTCGAACTTCATGTTGTCGCGGAGGTAGTCGAAGCCGAACTCGTTGTTGGTGCCGTAGGTGATATCGCAGGCATAGGCGTGCTGGCGTTCCTGGTCGGTGAGTTCGTGCTGAATGACGCCGACGCTCATGCCCAGAAACCGGTAGATGCGCCCCATCCACTCGGAGTCGCGGCGGGCCAGGTAATCGTTGACCGTCACGACGTGAACGCCCTTGCCGGCCAGCGCGTTGAGATAGGCCGCCAGCGTCGCCACCAGCGTCTTGCCCTCGCCGGTCTTCATCTCGGCAATCATGCCCTTGTGCAGCACCATGCCGCCGATCAACTGGACATCGAAATGCCGCATGTTGAGCGTGCGTTTACCCGCTTCGCGGACCGCCGCGAAGGCGTCGGGCAGCACGTCGTCCAGCGTTTCGCCCTGCGCCAGCCGTTCGCGCAGCACCGCGGTCTGCCCCTGCAGTTCGGCGTCGCTGAGGGCGCTCACGCGGGCTTCCTGCGCGTTGATGAGCGCGACAAGCGGCCGCAACAGCTTGAGCGTGCGCTCGTTCTGGGTACCGAAAATCTTGGCCAGAATGGTATTGATCATGTAGGAAACGCGCCGAGACGGGAGTATCCGACGATTGTAGGTAACCGCGCGCGGATCCGTCAAGGAACCGGGTCACCTCGAGGGCGGTTGACAATCAGGCTAGCGAGGGGAGACGAGCAACAACAGCGGATTGATGGCCTGCCCGTTGGTGATCACTTCGTAGTGCAGGTGGGCTCCCGTCGTGCGACCGGTCGCCCCGACATACGCCACCACCTGGTTGCGCTTGACGGTGGCGCCAACCGTCGCAGCAAACGCCGCGAGGTGGCCGTAGCGGGTCTTGATGCCAAAACCGTGATCGAGCACCATCAGGTTCCCGTAGTTCCCGTTCCAGGACGCGCTCTCCACCACGCCATCCGCGGTCGCGACCACCGCGTTCCCGCGATCGGTGGAGATATCGAGCCCCTGGTGGTAGCCGGGGTCCCCGGTGAGCGGATCGGCCCGCTCGCCATAGCCAGCCGACAGCCAGCCAACCGTGGGCCAGATAGAGGGCGTGGCCGCGGCAAGGGCTTCCCGGCGCTCGACATCGGTACGCACCACGCGCAACTGGCTTTCGAGACGGCCGAGCACGTTGCGCAGCAGCCCAAAGGTGTCTTCCGGAGACGACAGCGCAGCGGCCAGCAGCGTCGCGGGAGGGGCCGAGGTGCCACCGCCCATGGCGCGCGCCTTGATCATTGCCGGCAGCTTCTGCATGGCGCGGGCGGCCTCGGGATCGACCGACGACCGCGACCCAAGATCTTCGATGACGCCCTGCAGGGAGGTCAACTGCGTGGTCAGCTCGCCAGTCGCGGCCCGATAGCTGGCATTTTCCATCTCGAGCGCAATCGTGTTCGAGCGGAGCGCCGACAATTCGGCAACCGTGCCCCAACGGATGCCCAAGCCGACGAGCACAGGCATCGCAAACAGAAAACCAAGGATTCCCGCCGTCCAGCCCAGGCGCAACGAAAAACGCCGACCCACGCCCGAGGCGCGATCGACGATGACAAGCGTGTAGCGACGCGACAACAATCCGGGCATAGGCCTCGTCTCAGGGGAGCGATCTGACCATCGCCCCAAGGACAGCGCATCAGCGACGACAAATCGACGTCGTCCTGACGAAGCGACCGTCAAACGTTACCACAGGAAATCCGCGACGCAAAGTGCCGGAAGCCACGCGAGCGAACAAATGGCGAATGACGTAACGTCCCGTCCGGCTCGCACCTCCTCGCTTAACTCGCGTCGATCGGCGCACGGCTGCCGTAAAACCGGGACACCGCGCCATCCACCCGAGTCGGTCGACCAAGCCGTTGCTGACGCAATGCCGGCCTCGGCCGGCAACGTCACGTCGCGCCGGCCAGCCGCCTCAGCACGACACCATCCGGTACTGCAGGGCTTCGGCGACGTGATGGGGAAGCACGCCGGCGCTGCCGGCCAGGTCGGCAATCGTGCGTGCCACCCGCAGGATGCGGTCGTGTGCGCGCCCACTGAGGGCGAGGCGCCGAACCGCCGCATCCAGCAACGACCGGCCCTCGGCGTCGAGTGTTGCGAACCTCCGCAACATGCGCCCCTTGAGCAGGGAATTGAGCCGCACGTCGGTCTCGAGACTTCGCGCGCCCTGACGCTCGCGCGCCGTCAACACCCTGGCACGAATCTCAACCGACGATTCCTGAGGCCGCTCGTCGCCCAGCACGTCGGGGGGCACCCAGGGCACCTCGACGCAGAGATCGATGCGGTCGAGCAACGGCCCGGAGATTCGTCCGACGTACGCCTCGCGCTGAGGCGGCGTGCACCGACACGCCCGAACCGGATGGCCGGCATACCCGCACTTGCAGGGGTTCATGGCGCCGATCAGTAACACTCGGGCTGGGAATTCGACCGACCGCGCGGCCCGGGCGATGCGGATGCGGCCTTCTTCGAGAGGTTGCCTGAGCACCTCAAGAGCTCGCCGGTCGAACTCGGGCATTTCGTCCAGAAACAGGACACCGTTGTGCGCCAGGCTGATTTCGCCGGGCCGCGGCACCCTGCCGCCACCAACCAACGCCACGTCCGAAATCGTGTGGTGGGGAGCGCGAAACGGCCTCGACGTCATCAGTCCCGCGCCGGGGGCGAGCAAGCCCGCCACCGAATGAATCGACGTGGCTTCCAAGGATTCTTCGTCGGAGAGCGGGGGGAGGATGCCCGCCAATCGGCGGGCGATCATGGTTTTCCCGCTGCCGGGAGGGCCGATCAACAGAAGGCTGTGCTCGCCGGCGGCAGAAATCTCGACCGCGCGTTTTGCGAGGGCCTGGCCGCGCACCTCCGCCAGATCTCCCCAGTCCTGGATGGCGGTATCAATGGTCGGCCGGATCGCAGCCGCCACGCGCGGACCGGGGTCCACGCCGTTGAGTGCATCGACCGCGTCGGCGAGCGTCGCCACCGACTGGGTATAGATTCCGCTCACCACCCGTGCCTCGCCTGCGTTGCCAACCGGCACACAGACACGGGGACAGCCGGCTTTTCGGGCCGCAATGGCGACAGGAAGCGTGCCCCGCGCCGACTGGATCGCGCCGTCCAGCGACAGTTCGCCTATCACCACGGTGTGATCGATGCTTCGGCTGCCGACCACGCCCGTCGCGGCGAGGACGCCCAGCGCGATGGGCAGATCGAACGACGATCCCACTTTCGGCACATCGGCAGGGCCCAGATTGACCGTCACGCGCAGGTCGGGAAACGGATACCCCGAATTGCGTATGGCGGTGCGAACCCGGTCCCGGCTTTCCCGCACACTGGTATCCGGCAGGCCAACCATGGTGAAACCGGGGAGGCCCGACGACACGTCGACTTCGACCTGGACGATGGTGGCCTCGATACCGACGACGGCGGCGCTGAGCAGCGTGGCAAGCACGACTGGGACTGTGCAAACGGCAGGCCGGAGGGCCATCGGGAGACGGAGGGGAAATCGGGCGAGATTCACGCGATCAGCCAGCGGCGCGACTCGGGCGTGGCAGATTCTGCAATCCAAGGGGATCGGCGCGCGGGCAAAAACTGCGATCCCCGCGGCGACGGGTGTGCCGCCTACTTCTGGATGAGCCGCCCGGAAGCGTCGAACTTCTTGAACTCTGAATATGTCGCCCGGCACGAAATTCTGATCACCCGATCACGCCCGGTCGCGCGGTTGGCGGCCAGCCCCTGGTGCTCTTCGGTCATCTCGGAAGGTACAAGCAGTCCCAACCGAGCGTCGAGCGCGTACAGCGTGGTCACGCGGGAATAGGTGTCGACGCGGCGTTCCGAGGCGCCATCGTGGTCCGGCGCCTTGGCGCCAAACGATTCGGGCATCGCCGAGCTGCCGCCGTCGAGTTCGGCAACGCCCTTGACCTCCAGAGACGATTTCCACACGCGTCCCAGGACCGGGTCAATCCAGAAGATGCCGCTGGCCCGCACGTTGGCGCCCTCCGACGTGCGGATCATGGTGGGCTCCCGTGTCTCGCGGTAGCGGATCTTCCAGACCGGGGTACCGTTGATCGTGTCGGAGCCGGCGCGTTCGAACCGGCAGCGGCCGGCGTGCGACGGGTGCAGAAACATCAGCGCCATGGTCGGCACGTTGAAGTTCCGCTGCACCGCGCCGGCGTTGTAGCGCGCGCTCTCGTCGGCAATCTTGCGTCCCTGCTCGATGGCGGTCGCCGGGGCGCCCATGAAGAGCTGACTCAGGCGATCGTGCCGGTCGGCGACCGACTTGCCGTCGACCTCAAAGACGTCCCGATACCCCAGCCACGCGTCGTTGACCGGCACCAGCGCAAACTCCGCGACGGTCTCGCGCGTCCACGGACGTTCGCCGCTGGCGACGGCCATGGCTCCGGCAACCGAATTGGCCACCCGCTGTGTGTACCGCTCGACGCCGATGGTCGGCGCCAGCTCGGTGCCGTACGCGGCGACGTAACGCTGCGCGCGTTCGACCACCTGCTCCACGGTCGGCGGGGGCGGCGACTGGGCCATCGCAGACAGGCCCGACCAGCAGAAGGCTGCCGCCACGCAGAGCCGCACGACGGCTGGCCAGTGCCGACGAGTGCGACGGGGGCGACAACACTCCATAGAGCTCACCCTGACCCGGCGGGGCGCGTTACGGACGATGCCCGCCAGAGCGCTGACGGCCCGCGTAAATGGTGAGGCGGGTTCCCGGCGTGAGGCGGTCGTGCTTGAGACCGTTCCAGGTCCGGAGATTGGCGACCGTCGTGTGAAACTGCTGTGCGATCGCAAACAGCGTGTCACCGCGTCGCACCTGATACGAGATGGACGTGCTCGCCGTCGACCCCGACGCGGACAAGTGGGGGCGAGCCGGCGCGGGAGGTGGAGCGGGGGCCGCGACGGCCCTGTCGGTGCCCGATGCCATCGCCGAACTGGGCGACATCGGGATCACCAGTTTCTGGCCCGGAGCGACCATCGTCTTGAGCGTCAGATAGTTCGCCTCGGCGAGGTCCGTGCGGCGCACCCGCAGCCGGTTGGCGATGGTGGTCAACGACTCTCCGCGGCGCACCGTGTACCACTGGAGCGGCGCCAGTTCTTCGGGCGGCAGCTCGCTCAGCCGTTGGAGCACGGCCGGAGCCGTGCCCTTCGGCACGCGCAGCAGGTAGGCCTCCGGGCGGACCGGGGTTGTCCACCGGCGCAGCTCGGGGTTCAAGCGCTGCACGTCGTCAACCGACACGCCGGCCCATTCGGAGATTTTCCGGAGGTCGGTTGGCCCGGGCAGCGAAACGGTGTCGTACTCGGGCGGCGCGACGGGGTCGAAGGTAAAGCCGTATCGGGCCGGATTTCTCGCGATGACGATCGAGGCCAGCACCATCGGGACGTAGTCGCGCGTTTCCCGGGGCAGCAGCGACGGCGTGAGGGCCATGGCCCAGAAATCGGCCTCACCGGTACGTTTGACCGCCCGTTGCAGATAGCCGGGACCGCCGTTGTACGAGGCCAGGGCCAGGTGCCAGTCGCCATCGAACATCTGGCCCAGCAGCTTGAGGTATTTGGCCGCCGCGACGGTGGCTTTTTCGGGGTTCGAGCGCTCGTCGATGTACCAGTTCTGCGTCAAGCCCTGGGACGCGGCCGTGCCTTTCATCAACTGCCAGAACCCTCTGGCCGACGCACGCGACAGCGCGTTGGTATTGAACGCGCTCTCGACAATCGGGATGTAGGCCAGGTCGAGCGGCAGTCCCTGCGTCCGGAACGTGTTCTGAATCATCGGCAGGTACGGCATGCCGCGCTGTAACGAGGCCTGGAACCAGTCCCGGAGGCGGCCCTGAAACACTTCGATCCACGACAGCACGTTCGGGTTGAGCGGAATGGGCACGTCGTGCGCGGTGACCTCGAGGTCGGCGGCCACAATTTCCCGGATTTCGGGCTTCGGCGCCGATGCGTCTGGCAGGGGTTGGTCGAGCAGTTGATCGATCGAGGCGGGCACGGTCGGCTTCTCGGCGAATCCGTCGCCTTCGGCCAGCGTTCGCATCTCGAACGCGCTGATCCGGTCGACGAGCCGGTCGAAGTGCTCCCGCAGTCGGTGGTCGGAGCTGGCGCCCGACGGCGACTCGAGCAGCAGGTCGATCGCGGCGTTGAACTCGAGTTTCGCGCGACCGAGACGTCCCTGTGCGAGTTCGGCCGCGCCGGTGTCGAAATGCGCCTGCGATTGGGCGATCAGCGCCTCGATCGGATCCTGCGCAACTGATGCACCCGCCCGAACGTCGGACGGCGACGAGGCGGCGGCGGGGCGCGCGAGCGCGTCCTGGGGGGCGGTGGCCGGCGGGTGATTCGCGATCGCACCGCTGCATGCTCCGGCGAGCAACCCCGCGGCTGCCGCGCAGGCGCCCCGCAACCAGAGTCGTTGGTGCATCACCACGTCCGCATTCGTCGTTAGAAGGTTGGCGTTGGCGCCGCGTGAAAACCTCGGCCACCTTAACATGCAGGTTGCAAAGTGGTCAACGCCGCGCAACCCGCAGCGCCCGAGCCTCGCGGACGGCCCGCGACGCCAGCGTCCACGCGATTGGGAGACAGGTTGCCTGGACCGGTGACGACAGGTATCATTCTCCGATCGACCTCTCTGGGAACATCCGAAGTGGTGAACTGAACATGCGAAGACTGATCATGCTGGCCCTCACGGTGTCGCTGGCCGCTGCCTGCGGCGCGAAAAAAGATACGGCCGCGCCGCTCGGATCGGCGTCGCTGACACTGAACCACGCCAAGATTCCCCTGGGAAGTCCCGTGGAGCTGACCTATCGATTCGAACTGGCACCGGGCGCCCAACTCGACAAGGAGTATTGGGTGCTGGCGCACTTCCTCGACGCCAACGACGAGTTGATGTGGACCGACGATCACAAGCCGCCCGTGCCTTCGACCCAGTGGAAGCCGGGCACACCCATTGAATACAAGCGGACCATGTTCGTGCCGCTGTACCCGTACATCGGCGAGGCGACGGTGAGCATCGGACTCTACGTACCCGGCAGCAACCTGCGCGTGCCGCTGTCGGGCCAGCTGGTCGGTCAGCGTTCGTACCGCGCGGCCAAGATTCAACTGCAGCCGCAGACCGACAACGTGTTTCTGGCGTTTCTCGACGGCTGGCACAGCCCCGAGGTCGCGCCGCAAAACCAGTTCATCGAATGGCAGTGGACACGAAAGAACGCCACCATCCGATTCAGGAATCCGAAACGCAACGCCACGTTCTATCTGCACTACGACGGCATGCCGAAGTTCTTCCCCACGGCGCAGACCGCCACCGTGTCGATCGGGGACACGGTGGTCGACACCTTCCAGGTGACGACCACCGACGAGCAGATTCGCCGCATCGCACTCAAGGCGGCGCAATTCGGAAACGACGACATGGTGGTCGCCCGGATTTCGCTCGATCAGTCGTTCGTGCCGGCGATGGCGTCGCCAGGCAGCCGCGACTCGCGCGAACTCGGCATCCGGGTCTTCCACGCGTTCATCGAGCCTCAATAGGCGGCCGCGACCCGGGCCTCCGGGACCGTGTGTGCGGGCCATCCGGAACGCAGGCCGTCCTTGGATCTGCTGCCGGAGTCTAATGGACCAGACGGCTTCGCCGGCCGCGCCGCGCGTTGGGGAAAGGCGCACGGCAACCTGCTATAATCGGTGGCCAAGTTTGATCGGGCTAATTATCTGACGGTTCACGGGTTGCGATGGAATACCGCTGCAGGCTCGGAACGCAGGCGGGCGAAATTGTCGAGCAGCTGATTGCCGCCGACGACGAGGCGGGTTTGCGTCGCGATTTGGAACAGAAGGGGTTCTGCGTCATCGCGCTCAAGCCGAAGCGCGTGCTGGGCAGTTTCTCGCTGCCGACAGCCCGCCGCAAACGGATTCCGAGTCGCGACTTTCTGGTGTTCAATCAGGAACTGGCGACGCTGTTGAAGGCCGGCATGCCGCTGGTCCAGTCGCTCGACATCTTGCGCAGCCGGGTGTTGCATCCCACGTTCCGGGGGGTCCTCGACGCCGTCTTCGAGCGTGTGCGGGCGGGCAGCGCCTTGTCGGAGGCGATGGCGGAACACGGCGCCCTGTTTCCAGGCGCGTACACGGCGTCGGTGCTCGCCGGCGAAAAAAGCGGCAGCCTCGAAGCGGTGCTCCGCCGGTACGTCAGCTACATCAAGGTGGTTGGCGTGGTGAAGCGCCGGACCATCTCGGCGCTGGTGTATCCGGCCGTGCTGATTGCCCTCGCCCTGCTGGTGGTCGGCATCATCGTGCTGCGAGTGGTCCCCGAATTTTCCTCGTTCTACGAGAGTTTCGGGGCCGAACTGCCGTTGGCGACCCGGGTGATTATGCGAGGGTCGAGTCTGCTCCGGGATCACTTCGTGGTCATCGGGGCGGTGCTCACCGCGGCGGTGCTTGGCGTGTGGAACTGGGCGCGGCGGGACGGGCAGCGGGCACGCTTCGATCGGGCGGTGCTGCGGTTGCCGTGGATCGGGACGACGGTGCAGCGGTTTGCCACCTCGCAGCTGTCCAGGACGCTGGCGACCCTGCTGGGCGGCGGCATTCCGCTGGTCGCCGCCATCGACATCGCCGCGCACGCCGGAAGCAATCAGTACCTGTCGGCGCAGATGCGCGTGGTGGGAGACCGCGTCCGGGAAGGGGAGTCGTTTGCCAGCGCGCTGGCCGCACGCGGGACGTTTCCCGACGTGGCCATCAAAATGGCCGAGGTGGGGGAAGCGACCGGGGCGTTGCAGGATATGCTGACGAGCCTGGCGGATTTCTACGACGAGGAAATCGAAACCGAGCTCGCCCGATTCGTGGCCTTGATTGAGCCGGCGCTCCTCGTCATCATGGGCGTGATCATCGCGAGCATGCTGTTGGCGCTCTACATGCCGTTGTTCCAGTTGAGCTCGGTGGTCGGCGCCAAGTAATCGCCGCGAGGGAGAGTGCAGATCGTGAACGGGCAACGCCTTACCTCGGACTCCGCCCCCCCGATCGACGGGTACGCCGATCGGGTTCCCGACGTGGTGGCTGACGCGGCACCCGACGCCGAGGCCGATCTGGCCCACGCGCAGCGGATGGCGTCGCGGTACGGGCTGGAGTTTGTCGATCTGGAGCACTTCCGCATCGATCACGACTTGTTCCGGTCGATCCCGGCCGACCTGATGCTGCGCTACGGGTTCGTGCCCTATCGGCGCGACGGTCGGCTTCTGGCGATCGTGGTCTCCGATCCGAGCGACCTGGCGGTGCTCGACGAACTCGAAGTCGTGCTGGCGACCCCGTTGCGCGTGATGGTGGGCACACGGTCGGCGATCGCGTCGATTCTGCAGAAGAGCGAGAGTTCGCAGCGCGTGCTGGAGGAAGCCACGGAAGGCTTTCAGATTCAGCTGGTCAAAGACGACGACTCGGGCGACCAGAACCTGACGGTCGAGCGGCTCACCAGCGACATCAATCCGATGATCAAGCTGGTGGACTCCACCATCTACACGGCGATTCAGCGCCGCGCGTCGGACATCCACATCGAGACGCAGGACGACGCGGTGTCGGTGAAGTACCGCGTGGACGGCGTGTTGCAGGCGGCGTTCCGGCCCATCGCCAAGCAGCATCACAGCGCGATCATCTCCCGCATCAAGGTGATGGCGGAACTCGACATCGCCGAGAAGCGCGTGCCGCAGGACGGCCGATTCCGGTTGCGCCTGACGGGCAAGACGATCGATTTCCGCGTGTCGATCATGCCCAGCGTCCACGGAGAGGATGCCGTCATCCGCATCCTCGACAAGGAGTCGATCAGCGAGCAGTTCAGCGAACTGCGACTCGACATCCTGGGCTTTCCAGAGGCCGAACTGCGGCGCTTTCGCAAATACATTGCCGAGCCGTACGGCATGGTCCTGGTGACCGGGCCGACCGGGAGCGGCAAGACCACGACCCTCTACGCGGCGCTGTCGGAGATCAAGTCCTCGGAAGACAAGATCATCACGATCGAGGATCCGGTCGAATACCAGTTGAAGGGCATCACCCAGATCCCGATCAACGAGAAGAAGGGGCTGACGTTCGCGCGAGGACTCCGATCGATTTTGCGGCACGACCCCGACAAGATCATGGTCGGCGAAATCCGCGATCCGGAGACCGCCCAGATTGCGATACAGTCGGCGCTCACCGGCCACCTCGTGTTCACCACGGTGCACGCCAACAACGTGCTGGACGTGCTCGGCCGGTTCTTGAACATGGGCGTCGAACCGTACCAGTTCGTGTCGGCGCTCAATTGCGTGCTGGCGCAGCGGCTGGTCCGGTGCATCTGCACGCAGTGCAAGCGGCCGGCGACCGTGTCGCGGGCCGTACTCGAGGAATCGGGGCTCGATCCGGCGAAGATGGCGTCGCAGGTGTTCTACGAGGGCGCCGGGTGCATCGACTGCGGCGGCACCGGGTACAAGGGCCGGACGGCCATTTGCGAACTGCTTGACCTGTCGGACCGTATTCGGGAGATGATTCTGGAGCGGAGACCGACGTCCGAAATCAAGAAGCAGGCGCGCGACGAAGGCATGCGGTTCCTGCGCGAAAGTGCCGTGGAAACCGTCACGCGAGGCCTGACGACGCTGCGCGAGATCAACAAGGTGACATTCGTCGAATGAAACTGCCGCGTTTGCTCCGCACGCCGCCCCCGTCGGTGGCACTCGACATCAGCGCGCGGCACGTGGCC
>Ga0194060_10000449_pt1 | contig 30149 bp, 26 predicted proteins | sample SepL225m_MetaG_FD_163427 | JGI IMG/M metagenome (GOLD analysis project Ga0194060, IMG submission 163427) | Anoxic zone freshwater microbial communities from boreal shield lake in IISD Experimental Lakes Area, Ontario, Canada - Sep2016-L222-5m | ecosystem: Environmental > Aquatic > Freshwater >...
GCAAATTTTGCGCTGCGTTGTAACTTCATTAGTCCTCCTTGAGGGGTTATTGGATACATGTGAAGAGTCGACTTACCCCACACCTATCCATTGGTGGAGTGAGTCTGCCGTACCTCACCTTTGTGATGCAACAGGCACGGCCCATGTATCTGGCGGTAATTGGACACAAATGCGCCGTATGTAGAGCAGGAAGGGGGTGATTTAAGCCGTGTCGCGGGCCGCTTCGATTCGAGCCGTGGTCAAGCGAGGGGCGGCGAGCGCCCACAGGATTAGACCGAGAGCCACTGACATCAGGTATGGGGCTCGAAGCGCGCTTTCACGCGAAACCAGATGCGTCATCGCCGTGACTAATCCCCCACCCACAAACATTCCGATAGGGATCGAACCCCAGGCAAAGAATCGATAGACGCTATTGACCCGCCCAAGAAGTGCTGGCGGGATGATGCTTTGGCGCAATGAAACGGTAATGGTGTTCCATAAAATCGCAACAAAAGTTTCAACTGCAGTGACAACCCATACAACCTGCCAGGATGAAGTCAGGCCAACAATTAGGTTTCCGATTGGGGCTGCGGCCATTGCCAAAGCTAACGATGGACCGCTTCCTAATCGTGCTGAAACTTTAGGTGCAAAAAATCCGCCGATAGTCCCACCAATTGCTCCGGCCGTTCCCAAAATGGCAAAGATAAAGACAGTTGTATGTAAAACCTCTTGGGCAAATAAAATATAAACGGCACCGACCATTGTGCCAAGACCATTCATGCAGCCCAAGATGATTGCCATAGGTCGTAGTAAAGGGTGAGCCCATAACCAATCAAAACCCTCTCGAATTTCAACTGTGAAATTAATCTTTTCGCGAGGACCGTCTTTTTCTATTGGCCTAAAACTTCCAGCCATCGATGCAATCAAGGCTACGGCCATAAAGAACGAGAAAGCGTCAAAGAAGAATGGTAAAAAGATTGCGATGCCTATTAATAAGGATCCCAATGGTGGTCCAATAAAACTATTAGTTAAGGATTCGGCCGACCACATTCGACTATTAGCTTTCTCCAAATTTTCTTGATCGACCACTGATGGCATCAACGTCTGAGCGCTGTTATCGCGCAGAACTTCGGCTAAGCCAAATAAGAAAGCCGTGATCAATAAGGTTAAGTACAAACTCCAATTTGTTTTGATGTCTGTTATAGATGTTAAATCATTGAGGGATGGCAGCGAGTCTTTATTGAGCAAAACAACAACTCCCACAAAGATCGTCAAAACTCCACGCAAGAAATCCATACCCACAATTAACTTACGTCTATCAAAGCGATCTGTTAGTACCCCGGCGTGTAAAGTAAAGATCAACCAAGGTAGCCGCGAAGCAAAGCCGGCAGCAGCGATAAGGATGGGAGAACGTGTCACCGCAGATGCCAGCCATGGGTAGGCCACCATTGAAACGCCATCGCCTAGATTTGAAATAGCAGTGGCTAACCAGAGTTTCCAGTACGAGCGTCCGAGCGGCTTGGTCATTGTTAAATCTTACTGAGCAGCCTCTGTGCTTTCGCTGACTCCCATAAAGAAAGGAATTGAAAGCGCCGCAATTACCGAAGCAATCGCACCGCCAACAATTAATGGAGCTCGCAAGCCAGTCTTAGCTATTAAACCCCCGAGCAAGGAGCCGAAAGGCATTAAACCCCAGACAAGGGTGCGTCTAGTCCCATGTACCCGACCATATAAGTGTGCGGGAATAACGCTCTGATAGGTAGACATCAAGAGAATGTTCCATTGTGAAATTGTGAAAGCTGCAAATGTCGAAAGAACAATATAGATATAGATATTGGGGACGAATCCCTGCAGCAAAATGATAAGTGAACTTAGAAAAATACCTGCGGTCATGACTTTACTGCGCCCAAATTTTTTCGAAAGTATTGGTGCCGCAATTCCACCCGCTATCGCACCAAGTGCTTGTACTGAAAGTGCGATTCCAAAAAAAGCGGGCTTTAAGTGAAGTTCGTTAACCATAAACAAAACTATTGTTGAGGTCGACAATGAATAACAGAGTCCGATACTGGCAGTTGTTAAGACCAGGCGAAGCAAAACTTTATTGTTATATAGGTATGAGACTCCAAATCGAATCTCACTCATGAAACTAGGCTTAGTCTCAGCTGCATCCTCACTGCGCAAATCTTGCAAAAACTTTACTGGAATCGCTGCAGCTAAAATGGCAGCCACCAAGAAGCCTAAACTATTGGCAATGAAAGGTAGATAAATAGCTGCAGCGTAGAGAAAACCACTAATGGGCATACCAATAAAGCCTTGAACGATGGTCTCCGAAATTTGAAGCCTAGAGTTTCCACGCTCTAGCTGATCCTTCGTAAGAATTTGTGGAATTAAGGATTGTGAGGTTGTGTCGGCAGTAACTTCGCATATGCCGATGCAGAAAGTGGAGATAAATAAAAGGTAGATAGTAATCGTATGAGTTGAAATCGATAAGGCAAGTAGTCCCGCAATCAAAAAGCGCACACAGTTGGCACCAGCTAGAAGATACCTGCGATCAATCCGGTCAACGATTACCCCAATGGGGATAGCAAAGAACAGCCAGGGCAGCATCACTAGTGCACTGAGCATAGAAATGAGTACTGGATTCTTAGTCAGGGTGATTGCTAAAAGAGGAGCCGCGGCCGATAAAACACCATCAGCTAAATTCGTGGTCAGACTCGCACCCCAAAGCCGATTAAATGCTGGCCCCATAGATTTCATAGAAGTGCAGAATAACCCTAAAACTAAATCAGGAGCAGTTTCTTAGCTTTCTCGACTGCCGAATGGCGTCCATCAGCATCTAACTTTCGATAGGTGTTGCGCAGATGCGTCTTCATCGTATTTTGGGAAATATGTAATGATTTAGCGATAGAAGTAATCGGATTACCCGTCGTTAAGTGCTTCAAAATTTCAATCTCTCGCTTAGTCAAAGGCTCGTCGAGGGCTCCAGCAGCATTTTTGGTTCCATGCAAGCGTTGGCCCATCATTTGTACAAGCTCTTCCAGATAGAACGTTGGTCGCTCTTTCGAGGCTTTGACTACTAGCGAATAGAGTTTATGTTGCCTTAAAAAATACTCTCGATATCCACACTCAGCGCCTAAATCGAGGGCTTGAATCAGAGTTTTAAGCGCTAAGTTCTCAATTCCACTATTTAAAATCGTAACTGCAAGCAATTTAGTGATTTTTTCCCTAGGAGTGCGCTCAGGTAGAGCATCTACCAATTTATCTGCATTTTTGGAGGATTTTTCAAAAGCATGACTTAACTCAATTTGTACGACCATTTCAAGTCGTGGCATCCGCTGAATAATTTCATTTGCCCGAACAAAATCACCTACATAGAGAAATAAAAATGATTCGCTCATATCGATCATCCAAGAAAGATTATTACTATTCATGAGGCTTTTGAGGAATTTACGTTGCTGATTTATGTCATCGGCAGCTTTTGAAAAACTTCCCTGTGTAATCTCAACTCTAGTAATACTGCCTTGGGCCATAAAATACCAAGGCCACATCTGGGAACTTGCCGCTAAATCCATTATGGATCTAAAAATTACTACGGCCTCCACAAGTTCAGACCCTTCCAGCTGGCACCGTCCTAATACGAGCATGGCTTCGAGTGGCGCATAAATGCCGACAAAACTGAACTCTCTTGCCTGTGCGCATGCGATGCCGGCAACTTCGGCAGCTTGAAAATAATGTCCTTGCGAATACAGCACAAGTGCCTTCATACATGTTAAATGGTAGGCAACTACCGTCGCTTCACTCTCTACACTAAAGCTTTTAGCTTGATCATAGAGACGCCATAATTCTTCAAAGTCATCGTGAAGGAAGGCAATCGATGCTGATACGCGTAATAATGCGATTCGATCTACATTCTGGAGTGATGTTAAACCGTGGGTTGGCAAGAGCGCCGCTTTGATCTTTGAACGAGAATTTTCAAAATCTCCACGTGCAAAATAGACATGTGAGCGCACCATTGCGGTAAGCCGGTCTAGAAATTCGTTGTTTGCTCCATGTGAGGCGATAAATTCCAGCTCAGAAGCAAGCGCTTCAGCCTTAGCAAACTCCAAATTAATGAGGTAGCCAACAACTTTAATCGTCTTTTTCATTATTTCCCCGTGGAGGGATTCATCGCCAGCATAAGCCGACCACTTAATCATTAAATCCCCGCGCCCGATTGGGGCCATGTCACGAAGGTTAGAATGTAATAGACCAGTAAATTTGCTCTTATTATTAAACAAGAAGCTATGCTCTAAAGCTAGTGAAATCTCATTTCTAGAGATGAACAAATCGACTAAATCTTCCCTTGCTTTCATAAATAGCTCTGGTCCGTCTTCTCGAATCTTTATCAATGCCTCATAAATTATTGAGTTGAAACGAAAACTGCGCTTAACGGTAGATGATGTGGTGACAAAAAGTCCATCGGTTGCCAATTTATTAAGATATGACTCTGAATATCTGTCTTCTAAAATTATCTTTGCAATTTCCAAATCAAATTCTTCCACGATACTAAGTTGAAGTAGGACTTCTCTATTTTCTGGAGTTAACGCTTTAAGCGTCTCTGATGCTAAAACCGCGATTGGGTGAAGGCCGATCACCATCGCATCGGCAAATTTTATGTGTGCGTTATTTTTACCAATATTTCTACACATGAGCTGAACTGCAGCCGGCCATCCACTGCATTGTTCTAACTCCTTAGCATTTCCATTCTGATTAAGGTCTATTCGATTTATTTCAGCAATGGTCTCGACTTCAGAATGTGAAAATTTAAGGTCTTCGCTTGTTACAAGACTGAGGTTACCAAGGGCGGCATAACGTGATAACGATGCCTCACTCGTTGATCTACGTACGATTACCATATGGATATTTTCTGGAGCTGAATCTACTAATAGCTGTCTAAATGGCAGAAGCCCCTCATGGCTTTCGCTCCCAAAATCAATCACAAAATTAATTTCACCGGGAAATTTGGCAACAATGTTTACAAGTTCGAAAATTGAAGCACTTGTATCGAGGTTTTGAAATCGCGTCTTCAGCGAATTTAAATTGGGGATAAAACTTTCAATCGAGTTTTCAAGGTGGGTTTTAAAATCACTAAAGGAGTCCTTAGAGTCCACGGTGTACCAAATGGTTGGGCGTTGGTTGGCTTGCGCCCACTCCGCGACTAAGGCGGTTTTTCCATAACCAGTTGGAGCTACGACTAAAGTAGCGCCGGGCACTTCAGTTTCAAAGAGCGGGAAGAGCTGCTTGCGTGATATGAAATTAGGTGGGGTTGCTGGTGGTTGGGAGCGCGGCAAGCTCACCCCTGCAGACTGCCTATTTCCTTTTTTATCGAGCTCGCGCATACCGTAAGGGTGAGGTATCACCCTTACTTTTACAAGGTCGAATCACCCCAGTAGGGGTGATTCAGTGGGGCTATTTAGTCGAACGCCATGCCAGGCTTGGTTGAGGAGTTACAGACTCAGGCTTTGGTGCGCCAAATGTGATTCGATAAAATTGCCTTCATCGCCAACTTTATCTACAAGCAAGACAATAATGATGACTAGTAATGCCGAAATAATGGCGACAAGTACGCCTGATTTTTTATCCAGATTAACCTGCATGTTGCCAATATAGCGTTCAAAAGAGAAAGTGGCGGCCGCATCGCTGCGACCGCCACTTCTATTTCCCTCGAAGTAGGAATAATTAACCGATCTTTGCTACTTGAGCTAATGACTTAGCAAGAAGTGCTCCGTCGATAACGCTAAAGCCAAGGGCAGCACCAACATCACCTGAGCACTTAGAGCTCAAGATATAGGTTGCATATGCCTTAACTGCAGCTGCAGTTGTCTTTGATGGGTAAGCAGTGTCTGCAAGTAGGTAAGAGACGATACCCAGTGTGTAGGCACCTGCCTCCTGAGTGTCATACTTGAATGTTAAGAAGCCGTTTACGTCTTGTGTGGCAGATGCAAGGAATGCACCAACACCAGTCGAGTTTGGCGCAACTGATGAACCAGCTGGGTTAATAACATTTGCAATCTTTAGGTTGTTTGCAACCGCGTAGTTAACTTCAGCATAAGTAATTGAATAAGCTGTTTTTCCAGCAAGTTGTGCAACGCCAGTCGATGATGCGGCGCCAACAACACGGCCCAAGTTAGCTGCAGAGTTGATGTCTCCTGGGAAGCCATCCTTGAAAACTTTACTCTTAGCCTTAGTCCAAATTGTTGGAGCTGACTTGTTCATATAGTTCGTGAAGTTCTCAGATGTTCCAGATGAATCAGAGCGATAGATAACCGTGATTGGCTGATTTGGAAGTGTATAGACACTAGTTACTTTTCTAGTTGAAAGAACAACTGGATTACCCTTTGCATCTTTCTTCGGGTTTCCATTGGCATCTAGCTTGTACTTAACAACAGTAGTTGTGCGGTTGTTATCAGCTGCGATGAGTGGATCATTCCAACGTGTAATTGTTCCGCCGAAGATTCCTGCAATTGTCGCTGCTGATAGCTGCAGAGTCTTTGTAGATTTCAAGTTAGTTAGAACTGCAATTGGAGCAGCAACTAGTGGCACGTGAATAAGTGTTGAACGCTTTGTCGCTGCAGTGTAGGCACCGTCTGACATCCAGAAATCACCGATTGACTTATCTGAGTTTGCTTGGCCAGTTCCTGAAGATGATGATGCATAAACATAAGAGTTAGCTCCACCATTGCTAGCAGCAAAGCCAGCCTTACATGCTTCAATTAATAGGGCTGGGAATGATGCACCAGAACCCTGCAGATCAACTGCGTATGCAGGAGAACCTGCAACTAAACCAAACGCGAGTGCAAGTGATGCAACTTTCGCGAGCTTTGAAATTCTCAATGTATTTCCCCTTTTTCGGTAAGTTTTAACTACGAGGTAAACATATGGAGGGTAAATGAACGAAGAGCGTTCAGAATCCAAACGCTCTTCGACTTCTAAGTGAACAACAGGTAAATGACTATCCGAAGCGCCCAGTGACATAGTTTTCAGTGCGCTGATCCTGTGGGCGCGAGAAGATCTCACTCGTAGGTGCAACTTCGATCATCTGACCTGGGCCACCATCGGATAAGAAGAAGGCGGTGTAGTCGGAGACGCGCGCCGCTTGCTGCATATTGTGAGTCACGATAATGATTGTCATAGTGTCGGATAAGTGACGAATCGTCTCTTCGATACGAAGAGTTGATCCAGGATCAAGGGCAGAACATGGCTCATCCATTAATAAGACTTGTGGGCGCACAGCTAATGCACGTGCGATACACAGGCGCTGTTGCTGGCCACCTGAAAGTGATCCTCCGTGGGCTCCTAAACGATCTTTTACTTCACTCCATAAACCTGCACGCTCCAGGCTTTCTTCGAGCAGGTCGTCTTTGTTATCAACTTTTATTTGAGCCAACTTGAGTCCAGATAAGACATTTTCGCCAATGGTCATCGATGGAAATGGGTTTGGCTTCTGAAAGACCATACCTATCTGCAGGCGGATCTTGGTGACATCGGTACCTGGCGCATAGACATCCTTACCGTCCAGCAAAACCTCACCAGCCATTGCAGCAGTTGGAATGAACTCGTGCATGCGATTAATGGTGCGAATAAAGGTCGATTTACCGCAGCCCGATGGCCCAATCAAGGCGGTAACGGTGCCTGCCGCAAAATCTAAAGAAATATTAGAAAGTGCATGGTGCTTACCAAACCAGGCGTGCACTCCGCGCGTTTCAAGTCCCGTACCCATTGCGCGCGTCCCTGGAACTTTAGTTGGCTTAGCTTGTGCAACATCGGCAAGTGAACTTGGTTTAACACTCGTGTCCATGGTTTCCTTTTCGCTCTCGTGTGAAGTTGTCATTTCGCGGCCTTTCTAGAACCCAAGTAACGTGCCGACGTAAAGAGAATGAGCACGAGCCCTACTAACACTAAAAGCCCTGCCCATGCGCGAGTAATCGCCTCGGGAGAGCCGGCATTAAATGATTTCCAGATGTAATACGGCAACGAGCCCATCGGTCCGCTAAAAGCATTGGGATTAACCTTGTCGCCACCACCAGTGAGTAAGAGAATTGGTGCGGTTTCACCGGCTATGCGTGCAACTCCTAAGATAATCGCAGTTACTAAACCACTTCTGGCCGCCGGCAAAACAATCATCGCAACTGTTCGCCATTGAGTTCCACCCAAAGCCGTTCCAGCTTCGCGCAATTCATTGGGGATCAAGTTAAGAACTTCTTCAGATGTTCGTGCGATCGTTGGAATCATCAAAATTGTCAACGAAAGGGAGCCCATCAAGCCCGAATAAGCCTTCGTGATTGGGTAGAGGATTGCCGAGAGAATAAATAGTCCAGCAACAATCGATGGAACCCCACTCATGGCTTGCACTAAGAAACGAATGGGGCCCGTGAAGCGTCCTTTTATTTCGGTGAGGTATAACGCAGTTAAAATTCCAATCGGAACACTGAGGAAGAGCGCTATTGCAACCATCGTCAACGTGCCGGTGATTGCATGTAGCAATCCACCATTGTTAAGTGGATCTGTTGGAGTAGCTAGGGCCATATCGTGGGTAAAGAGGCTAAAACTGATGCCAGGTAAGCCTTTTTTAAGCACGGTAGCTAAGATGCTAGCTACTGGGATAACTGTCACTATCGCACCAATGGCAACTAACGAGTTAACGAACGCATCTTTTGCCGCCGCACTGCCACGTTGAGTTGCATTGAAAACAGATGTTAAGAGTGCATATGCAATAAAGAAGATCGTAAAGTAGGCGAGCTTTCCTTTCATGGGGGTCAGTGCAACCACCGCGATAGAAGCGGTTATTGCAGCTAGAAAAATCCCAGTATCCAGAGCACGTTCGCGCTTTGATGCCTGCCATGGCTTAGTCGGTACTGCTGTAATCGTGGTACTCATCGTCCCGACTTTCCAGTAGTTCTCACTATTAAATTTGCAAGAGCATTAACAATCAATGTCATCGCAAATAAAACAAGTCCTGCTGCCATCAAAGCCTTAATCTCATAAGGGCTCGCATCACCAAACTTCAAAATAATTAGTGACGCGACATTTCCACCCGCACCTAATAGCATCTGCCAGTTGATTTGAAAGACGATATTTAAAACGGTAAATACTGCAACGGTTTCACCCATCGCACGTCCAAGGCCAAGCATTGCTCCACCAATTACACCACTTCGACCATGCGGTATTACTACCGCTTTAATCATGGCCCACCGTGTTGCACCTAGCGCATAAGCTGCTTGAATACGATCAAGTGGTGCTTGTGAAAAAATCTCGCGAGAAACTGATGTAATAATTGGAATAATCATAATTGCCAACACAACTCCAGCCACAAATGGAGAGCGGGTATAAAACGGAACCTGCATTTTAAAAAATGGCATAAAACCTAAATATTTGTGCAGCAGTTTTGCCCAATATTCAACGCTAGGCATTAGTACCAAAAATCCCCAGATTCCAAAGAGGATCGATGGGAATGCAGCCATCATGTCAATAATGGTGATCATGATTCTCTTTAGCCATGCTGGTGCGTAAAAGTTAAGAAAAAGCGCGCAAAATACCGATATTGGAAGTGCGATCGCTACAGCGATAAGGGAGCAGAGAATGGTTCCAACTAGCATTGCAGCTAAGCCAAAGTGGCTGTCAAGCACATTGCCCGCATCATCAGTTGAGATTGACCAATCTGCGTGGGTGATAAAACCGATTCCCTCTTGACGCAATACCTCAAAACCGCGGTAGCCTAGAAACAGGGCGATTAGACCTAGAAGTAATAGCGATGAGAGTCCACCAGTTGTTACTACACCACGAAAAACTTTATCCGAGAAACGAGGCTCGGTCGTGATTTCTCTGGGCTTTGGAATTACCAACTCTTGAACTGACATTTTATCAAGCAAACTTTCCTGTGACTAAAAAGTAAACCCGGCGCGAAATTGAAACTGCATGATCGGCATAACGCTCGTAATAGCGTCCCAAAAGCGTTAAGTCGATTGCCGTTTCAATTCCATGCTTCCAGGTTGGTTCAATAAGAACGCTGATGAGTTGACGGTGCAGACCATCAATTTCATCATCATCGCGCTCGACCTCAAGTGCCATTTCGGTATTGCGTGTAGAAATTACAACTCCTGTTTTATCAGTAATTTTAATCGCAGCCTTTCCCATAGCTGTGATTATTTCTACCAACTCGGTTGGAACGGCAGAGTCCGGGTAACGCATGCGAGAAATCTTTGCAACATGGTGGGAAAGATCTCCCATTCGCTCAAGATCTGATCCCATTCGTAGGGCAGTGACTAAAGCTCGCAAATCCGATGCAACGGGTTGCTGCCTTGCAATAATGTCAATAATTCGTGAATCGATATCGTGCTGAAAATCATCGATTTTTTCATCTGCAACGATAACTTCTTCCGCAAGTTTTAAATCACAGGTTAGAATTGCCGTCGTTGCTTTTGACATGGATTCTGAAACCATAGAAGTCAAATCAACTAAGGATTGAGATATGCCGTCGAGCTCGTCTTGAAAAACGGATCTAATAAGGGCCATGGCGCAAAACCTATGTGGAGATGATGAATAGAGACCCACGCTTAGGTGAACGGAAGGTAAACTGGCGTTTCAAGCCTATAGAGTTCGGATATGAAGTTCTTGCGCAGGGACTTAGAGGAGCCAAATCCTAGGGACCTGCCCGAGATGCTCCTTGAAACGCTGAGCCAATTAGACGGGGATTCAATGATTGTCGCCCCTGGCGAAGTCCCACTGTTTATCACCCCTGGTATCGAGGCTCTAGGCATTTTCAAAGATGGCAAAATTCAAAGCTCCGAGCTTCTTGCAACCGTTCGAGTAGTTCGTCGCACCAATAATCAACAAGTTGGAAAAATTGAAATTCCTCGCGGCCCAATTGGTGAAGGCAAACATGAACTCACAGTAAAAGTCTTACCTTTAACAAAAGATGATTTGGTACTAGTACTTGTTAGTGATGAAAGTGAAGCACAACGAGTGCACGATGTACGACGAGATTTTGTTGCAAATATATCGCATGAGTTGAAGACCCCTATCGGCGCACTTTCACTATTGAGTGAGGCGGTCCTAGGATCAAAAGATGATCCTGAATCCGTCGTTAAGTTTGCAACCCGTATGCAGGCTGAAGCTAAGCGACTTACTGATTTAGTGCAAGAGATTATTCATCTCTCTAGAGTTCAAGACTCTGATCCACTTCAACTTGCGCAAGAAGTCGGCGTGGAATATTTGATTCGTGAAGCTATTGATCAATGTCAGATTGCTGCTGATAATCGAAAAATTACTGTCACGTATGCCGAATCAACATCAGCAATTGTTTTAGGTGATCGTGATCAGTTAATCATGGCACTTCATAATCTGGTAGAAAATGCCATCAACTACTCCCCTGAAAATACAAAAGTTTCTATTTCAACCTCGGCAGAAAATAATGTAATTAGCATTGCAATAACCGATCAGGGAATTGGAATTTCTGATTCAGAACAAGATCGAATCTTTGAACGTTTTTACCGTGTTGACCCAGCGCGCTCTCGTCAAACTGGTGGAACTGGACTTGGTCTTTCTATCGTTAAGCACGTTGCCGCTAAACATGGTGGTGAAGTTAAAATCTGGAGCGTTGAAAACGTCGGGAGTACTTTTTCTCTTCGATTACCCATCTACTTACCACCTACGGAGAGCACAGCATGACCAAAATATTAATCGTTGAAGATGAAAGCTCTTTTTCGGAGGCTCTTGCATTTCTCTTAGGAAAAGAGGGATTTGAAGTCAGTGTTGCTGAAGATGGCCGTGCAGCACTCACAACCTTTGCTAAAGAAGGTGCCGATTTGATACTCCTAGATCTCATGATTCCTGAAATATCTGGGGTAGATGTTTGTCGCACTATTCGGACTACTTCACAAGTTCCAATTATTATGTTGACGGCCAAAGATGCTGAAATCGACAAAGTCGTTGGTCTCGAACTTGGTGCCGACGATTATGTAACTAAGCCTTATTCCTCACGCGAATTAATCGCTCGCATCAAGGCTGTTCTTCGTCGTGGAATATCTGATGCTGATTTAAATGGAGATTTAGAAGTGATCTCAGTTGGACCTATCCGACTAGACACTGCACGTCACCAAGCATCAATTAATGGAAATCCAATTGCGCTTCCATTAAAAGAGTTTGAGCTTCTTGAATTCCTAATGCGCAACTCTGGTCGTGTATTGACCCGTTCACAGTTAATCGATCGCGTCTGGGGTGGCGATTATTTTGGTGATACTAAAACACTGGACGTTCACATCAAACGCTTGCGTGCAAAGATTGAAGTTGATCCAGCTAATCCAGTATTAATTCAGACTATTCGTGGTTTAGGTTACAAACTAGAGAGTTAACACTGAGAGTTGGCACTCACTACCTTGTTATGAGAGCCAATCGAGACACTTGATTTGGACATTGAAATTAAGATTTATGCATGACTTCCTTACAAGATATCCGCGCAGTAGTAACCGATCCAAAGTTTACTTATCGTCAGCGCGTTTCGGCACTTGCACAATTAGCTGAAAATCTTCTAGATCCACCGGCCGTGCGCAAGCAGTGCAGTGATGCGCTCACAAATCGAATTATCTGCGATATGTATGAGGGCCATGCTCCATATCGCCCACGTTACTTATTGCCCGATTACAAGAAAGTACTCGTTAACGGTTCCTCCTTTCTGGAAATCCCCGCGGCTAAAGATCTAGATGATGCCCTAGCTTTTCTATTAATTATGTACTCATCGACTCCATCGATAACAGGTTATCCGGTTTATTTCGGTGATCTAGATTCACTGCTACTTCCTTATATCGAAGGCGTTACCGATGAGGATCTGTATTCCAAGCTCAAGCGCTTCTGGATAAGCCTGGATCGAATGTTTCCTGATGCCTTTGCTCACACCAATTTAAGTCCAGTCTATAACCGTGTCTCAAAGATGATTTTTAAATTGGAGCGCGAATTGTTGCAAGTTGTTCCAAATATCTCACTGAAAGTAGACCCAGTATTAACGAGTGATGAATATATTTTGGATGCAGTGAAGACTGTCTTTGAATGCGGCAAGCCACACTTCATCAATGACGTCATGATGAAATCAGATCTTGGCGAAAACTATGCCGCAGTCAGTTGCTATAACTCACTTAAAATTGGTGGTGGCGCACATACCTTGGTTCGAATAAACCTCAAGGCAACGGTTGAGGCTGGTTGTGGTGGAGTCGAGAGTTTCTTTGAAGCTACGCTTCCTTATTACTTAGATTTAACCGCTGAATTAATGGAGTCACGAATTATCTATTTGGTTGAAGAGTCACACTTCTTTGAATCAAACTGGTTGGTTGCCGAAGGACTTCTTGACCTCGATAAATTCTCTGCGATGTTTGGCATCTTTGGTTTAGCTGAAGCAGTAGATATTTTGATGCAGCAAGAGGGTGTCGAGGGCACGTACGGCCATAGTATTGCCGCCGACGACCTTGGCTATCGCATTACATCTTTCATCGCCGATTGGGTATCAAAGCGCAAAATGCCTTACTGTGATGGCAATGATGGCTATGCGTTTCTGCATTCACAATCAGGTATTGATCTAGATATTGGCGTCACCGCTGGAACTCGAATCCCCATTGGTACGGAGCCTCCACTAATTGCCCATCTAAAAACTGTCGCTCGTCACCATCACTTATTCCAATCAGGTATCAGTGATGTTCTATCCTTCGATGAAACCGCTGTTAAGAATCCACAAGCAGTCGTTGACGTAATCCGAGGCGCCTTCAAGAGTGGAATGCGCGATTTCACCTTCAATTTAGATAGCAATGACTTCATTCGAATCACCGGCTATTTAGTACGCAAATCCGATTTAGCAAAAATGCCAGCTGCACGACATGGCAGTACCTTCCTTGGCGCAGGCTCAGTCGCCGATTCACATGTCGATCAGCGAAATGTAAAGCGGGTGACCAGTGCCGAAAGCTCCCCAAGCTCAAGTAGCTAGCATCATTCCTTTTTCGTGGGTCGATGGCCCAGGAAATCGCTTCGTTCTCTTTTTACAGGGATGTAACTTCAACTGTCTGGTGTGCCATAACCCTCACACAATTCCGCTTCATACTCCGCGGGCAAATGAGATGAGCGTGCAAGAAGTTCTTATTGAGATTAGAAGTGCGATGCCATATATATCTGGCATCACTGTCTCGGGTGGTGAAGCAACACTGCAACATGAATTTGTTCTAGAACTCTTTAAAGAGATTAAGAAACGCTCTGAGTTTGAACATTTAACGACCATGATTGATAGCAATGGAAATGCACCGCAAGAAGTATGGGATCTTATGGCCCCATATACCGACGGTGTAATGCTGGACCTTAAAGCCCTAGATGATGCCAGTCATATCGAGCTCACCGGAAGTTCCAATACAGTAGTTTTGGAGTCAATTAAATATTTGGATTCGATTAATAAACTATATGAAGTCCGCCTGCTCTTGGTTCCAGGCCACAACGACTCAGATGAAGTGCTAATCACGACTGCCTTATGGCTCAAAAAAGTTAACCCTAATATGAAAATTAAGATTAACGCCTTTAAAACACATGGTGTGCGAGCTAGTGCTCGCGAATGGCCTGAAGTAAGTGATAGAGATTTAGTTCGCTATCACGCCATCATTGATTAAATCGAAGCGAAAGCCTCGTCTAAAACGCTCATAGCATCAAGTAATAATTCATCAGAAATTACTAATGGAGGCAAAAAGCGGACTACGTTGGAATACGTTCCAGCAGTAAGTACGAGGACGCCCTTGCTTTGGCAGTACTTAACCACGGCATTCATGGCAGCTGTATTTGGATTCTTAGTTCCAGCTTCTACTAATTCAATAGCCTGCATTGCACCTCGGCCGCGAACTTCACCAATAATTGGATACTTTTTGGCGAGCGCACGTAGTGAATCACTCAGAATTGTGCCGATATGTTGGGCGCGGGCAACCAAGTTTTCAGCCCCGATGGTTTCAAAAACGCCAAGAGCTGCCGCACATGCAAGTGGATTTCCTCCGAAGGTTCCCCCTAGGCCTGATGCATGAACTGAGTCCATCACATCGGCTCGGCCAGTAATGCCTGCAAGTGGCAATCCGCCTGCAATTGCCTTAGCCGTGACAACCATATCTGGCACAACATTTTCTTCTTCCATAGCAAACATGTGGCCAGTACGAGCAAAGCCAGTCTGTACTTCATCGGCGATAAAGAGGATTCCATTATCTGATGAGTATTTTGACAGTGCGGGAAGGAAACCCTTGGGCGGAACGATGAAGCCACCCTCGCCTTGAATTGGCTCGATTAAAATCGCGGCAACGTTATGCGCACCAATCTCTTTTTCAATTTTATGCGTCACCATCTCAATTGCATCTTCAGTAATCGTCGCCTGATTGCCAACCCAGTGGAATGAGTACGGCATAGGCACTCGATATACCTCGGGGGCAAACGGACCAAAGCCCTCTTTGTACGGCATGTTCTTGGCAGTCAGGGCCATGGTTAAATTAGTGCGGCCGTGATAACTGTGTTCGAAAACAACAATCGCTGGACGCTTCGTGAAGTGACGCGCAATCTTGACTGCATTCTCAACAGCTTCGGCACCTGAGTTAACTAGCAACGACTTCTTCTTATGGGTTCCCGGAGTGAGTTCATTTAATTTTTCGCATACTTCGATGTAATTCATATACGGTGCAACTGTGAAGCATGTGTGAGTAAATGCCTGCACTTGCTCAATGACCCGATCTACAACGCGGCTGGCGGAGTTACCAACGCTGACCACACCGATACCTGAACCCATATCGATAATCTGATTACCATCGATGTCCAGCAAGATCGCATCACTGGCACGTTCAATAATTACTGGAATCGCAATTCCCAATCCCCCTGATGTCGCCTCACTGCGACGCTTGAGCGCCTCTAATGATTTTGGTCCTGGAATAGCAGTGACCAGACGGCGTTCTTGGGTCAGATTAGTCAGTGTGTTCATGGTTAAAGTCTAAGCCCATATTTCCCAAGCAAAGCCCTAAAAGTTAGGCTAAGACCATGAGTTCACTGAGAGTTTCGGCACCGTTATTAGATGCCTACCTTTCTTACTTTGAGAGCAAGCGAACTCCTTTCACGATCCCTGGGCATAAGCAACGGGCATCACGCTTAGATGCTGGGCTTGGACAGGTTGTAGATAGCGACACCCCTCTCTACGGCGGCTTAGATGAAATTAAATTAACGCACCAGGTTTTACGAAAAGCTGAAAGCTTGGCGGCCACATTATGGAACGCTGACTACGCCAGGTTTTCAACTGGTGGATCTACACATGCCAACCAAGCGATCATCTTGGCTCTTGGTAAACCTGGCGACAAAGTTGCACTCTCACGAACTGCCCATCGCTCAGTCTTAAGTGCATTGGTGCTTGCTGGCCTTGAACCAATCTGGCTATCACCCGATATTGATGCGGCAACTGGAGTCCCAATTGGAATCTCTGTGCAAGAGTTTGAAAAAATTTTAAATCAAAATCCAATTGCGCTGTTGCTCACCGAGCCCGGTTACCTTGGAACGCTCTCGGATTTATCTGCACTCATCACATCTGCGCATTCACTTTCAATTCCCGTCATCGTCGATGCTGCCTGGGGTGGACACTTTGGTTTTTCTCAATCAGTGCCCGCGCACTGTCTTGCCTTAGGAGCCGATGCATTAATTACAAGTACGCATAAAGCGCTTCCTGGATACAGCGCTTCGGCAATCTTGCTAGCACAAGGAAAATATTTAAATCTAGATCGCATCGAGCAAAGTTTTGAGACTACTCACACAACGTCTCCGGCGGGTGCCCCGCTTGCCTCAATCGATGGCTGTCGTGCGCTTTTACAAACTCGCGGAGAAGAGTTAATTCAAGAATTAGTCACTAATGTCGAGAAATTTAAGAGCGATGTCCAATCTAATTTTGAAATCCCAATCTTCTTAAACACATCGGATTTTCCATTAGGCCGTTTTGATCCAACAAAGATTGTTCTACGCGCCAATCAATTGGGTGCATCTGGCGTGGAAATTGAAAAAACTTTACAGCTCAGTAATATCCGCGTAGAAATGGCCGATAGCGACACGGTAGTCTTCTTAGCAACCTTGGCCGATTCCACCCCCGAGTTTGATGAGCTTGCCGATACATTAACTCCGATTCTCAAAGCTCTTGCCACATCGCCTCGAGCTAGCGCGACATCACTAAGTTGGTCCGTATTGCCCCAAGTGGGAGTTTCAATGCGCCAGGCTTACTTTGCCGATACTGAAATGGTTGTGGCCGCCGATGCAACCGGCCGCATTTCAGCCGACTTAATTGCCCCATATCCACCAGGGGTCGCTGTTGTAGCACCGGGAGAAGTATTGACCTCAACTATTATCGAAGGCTTAGCTACAACAAAGGCGGCCGGAATACGCATTGCCTATGCCACCGATCCCACACTATCTACATATCGAGTAGTTAAAAGTTAAAGATGTTCGAGTTTCATAACCTCGCAATTGCACTATTTCTTTTTCTTGGAGCGATTCTTTATACCTCTGTCGGGCACGCCGGAGCATCTGCCTATATTGCAGTAATGACTCTCTTTGATCTACCCGCCGTAGTGATAAAGCCAACGGCGCTCACGCTCAATATTTTCGTCTCTTTCTTTGCTAGCTGGCGCTACATAAAGCGAGGGCTCTTTAATAAGAGACTCTTGATCTACCTGAGTATCGGCGCGATACCTGCAGCGTTTATTGGAGGCCGCATTGACTTGGCCGACACAATCTATAAACCCATTATTGGTGTGTTGTTACTTTTTTCAGGCCTGCGCTTTGTTGTGCAATCTCAGCAAGCAGATAAAACTAAGCGAGAAGTAATTCCTGTCTTGGCGATCTTTATCGGCGTTTGTGTTGGCTTATTATCTGGAGTCACAGGTACCGGAGGCGGCATTTTCTTGTCCCCCCTCATTATTTGGCTGGGGTGGACAACCGTGAAATCGGCAAGTGGAACAGTGGCCGCCTTTATCTTTCTCAATTCGCTCTCGGGCTTGTTGGGCAACTTCGCTTCTACTTCTTCACTTCCCCCAACGTTGCCGTTATTTTTAGTGGCAGTTGTACTCGGCGCCGCTATCGGGACACAATATGGAACTACTCGTTTTTCACATAGTGGAATCAAACGGGCTCTAGGTTGTGTACTAATCATCGCAGGAATAAAGTTTTTGTTAGTACTAGCATAGGCACATGGCAGATAAAGATATGTGGTCAAAAAAAGCGGCCGCTTTTACATCCGATGCAAAGATTTTTATCGATGGAAAATACTGCGATGCTGCATCTGGTAAAACTTTTGACAATATTGCTCCAGGGCAAAATCGCACTATTGGTAAGAACGCGTCAGGAGATACTGAAGATATAAATCGAGCGGTGGCTTCGGCTAAGCGAGTATTTGACGCTGGAACCTGGCGAGATATGAATCCACGGGATAAGAAAATAATTATGTTGCGCTGGGCGCAGTTATTGGGTGAAAACCGTGAAGAGTTAGCTTTTCTTGAAGCTATCGACACCGGTCGTCCTATTAGTGATGCGTTATCCGTTGATGCGCCTAATTCAACGCGTGTAATTCAGTGGTATGCCGAGACTATTGATAAGACCTATGACGAAATAGCGCCTGCTCCACGCAACGCGCTTGCCATGATTACTCGTGAGCCGTTAGGAGTTATTGGCGCAGTAGTTCCGTGGAATTACCCGATGATGATCACTAGTTGGAAGTTGGGCCCGGCAATTGCCATGGGAAATAGCATCGTCGTTAAACCTGCTGAAAACTCTTCACTGAGTGCACTGAAGATGGCAGAGCTGGCAACTGCCGCCGGATTACCTGATGGCGTCTTTAACGTTGTTCCAGGTTTGGGCGCAGAAGCCGGTCAAGCTCTTGCTCGACACATGGATGTTGCCAAGATCGCATTTACTGGCAGCGGACCAACTGGGCGCAAGATGATGCAGTACGCCGCCGAATCAAATATGAAAGCAGTATCTCTTGAGCTCGGTGGCAAAAGTCCACAAGTTATTCTGAAGGACTGCGTTGATCTACAGGCTGCAGCTTCGACTATTGGGTGGGCGATTTATTACAACGCCGGACAAACGTGTAACGCTGGTTCACGAATCATTATTGAAAAAGAGATTAAAGAAGAGCTCTTTCAACACCTGCACACCTTCTTAGAAAGCTTTGTTGTTGGGGATCAATGTGATCCAGCTACTCAGATGGCAGGCTTAGTCTCGGAGATTCAACGTGACCGCGTAAATTCATACTTAGATCTCATTGGCCAAGAGGGTGAAAAACTCATTTTTGGTGGAGAAAAAACTAGTGGTAATGATTTATTAATCAAACCAACGTTAGTTGATAACGTAAAACCAGATTCGCGTTTAGCTCAAGAAGAGATCTTCGGCCCCGTGCTTGTAGCAATAGATGCCAACAATGAAGACCATGCGCTGCAGCTAGCTAATAGAACTGAATACGGTTTAGCCGCATCAGTCTGGACAAGTGATATCGCCAAAGCCCATAAGTTTGCGCGCAAACTTCGTGCCGGAACCGTCTGGGTAAATACCTTTGACATGCTAGATGTCATCACGCCCTTCGGTGGCTTTGGTGCATCTGGTGGAGGCCGCGATAAATCTTTACATGCCCTAGATTCTTACAGCGCTTTAAAAACTACGTGGGTCGATCTTAATTAACCATCACTACTAAGCAAGAGGAGTACGCGAGAGTGAAAATGAAAGCGGCAGTTCTAGATGGCGTCGGTTCAAAGTTCGATGTTCGTGAAGTTGATTTAGATAAACCTAAAGCTAGTGAGTTGCTCGTTAAAGTTGCTGCCAGTGGATTGTGTGCCAGCGATTTAAATGCCGTCGATGGCAAAAGAAAGTTAGTTCCATTTCCGGCAGTCATCGGACATGAGGCAGCAGGTGTCGTTGTCGAGGTCGGCGTTGACACATCTGGTTTCAATGTTGGTGATCACGTGATCATGTCGATTGTTCCTAACTGTGGAACCTGTGACTACTGCCAATCTGGTCGCCCTAACTACTGCTCTACCGCTGGAAACGCTATGTCAGTGGGCGGATTATTTGATGGCACCAGCCGTTTGAGCCAGAACGGTGAAAAATTAAATCACTTCTTAACCGTTGCATCTTTTGCCGAGTACGTTGTTGTGCCAGCTTCAGGTGCCGTAGTAATTCCTAAAGAGATGCCACTGGATCGTGCAGCGCTCATTAGTTGCGCAGTTCTCACTGGCTATGGCGCAGTAATGAACACCGCCAAAGTTAAGGCAGAATCTCGAGTCGCCGTTTTTGGTTGCGGTGGAGTTGGTTTAAATATTGTGCAAGGCGCACGAATGGCTGGGGCGACAACGATCATTGCCGTTGATGTGACAGATGAAAAATTAGAGCTCGCACGCACAGTGGGAGCAACGCATACGATCAACGCTCTAACAAGTGATCCCGTGGCCGAAGTTAAGAAAATCTGCGGTGGCGTGGACTACGCCTTTGAAGCGTTGGGGCGCGAATCCACAATCCAGCAAGCCTGGGGCACAGTCGATGTCGATGGAGGGTTGATTTTGGTGGGGCTGCTCAAAAATGGCGCCACGCTCACGCTCGATGCTGGCCCTTTTGTGAACGAGCAGTACATCAAGGGCTGTTATTTTGGCTCGGCAAACCTGAAAAAAGATGTGCCAGAGTTAGTTAAAAGTTATCTAAATGGACACCTATTTCTGGACGAACTTATCTCAGAACGGATAGGTTTAGAGGGTCTTAATCTAGCTTTTGATCGTTTGAGAGCTGGAGAGGGAGCGCGAAACGTCTTGGTCTTTGACTAAAGGTGGATCCGCGTAAGTAAAAATTCTATTTACTTGCAGTCAACACGTGTACTGCAAGATAAATGGATGTATGAAAATTACATACCACTTACCACTTAACACATTAGGGGGAAATCAGTGAAGTTTTCAAAACTCACTACTGGATCCGTTGTTGCAGCTGTTGCTGTAGCACTCGTGATACCAGCAGTTGGAATTACACCAGCTTCTGCAAAGGTTAACTACGCAACGATTACTTCTGCCTCACAAGGCGGAGGAATGACTGCACTAGCTGCCGCTTGCAAGAAGGAAGGACAACTCAACGTGATCGCGCTGCCTCATTACTGGGCAAACTACGGTGACATGATTACAGGATTTGCTAAGACATACGGCGTCAAGATCGATGAAGCTAACCCAGAAGGATCTTCTCAGGAAGAGATTGATGCCGCAGTAACAAATAAGGGCACAACTCGCTCACCTGACGTCTTTGATATTGGTCTAGCCGTTGCCGTTAAGTACTTAGGCACAAAGACATTTGCACCATACAAGGTCAAGACATGGAACTACTTGCAGTTTGCTTCAACTGTAGATCCAACAGCTGAAGTAACTCCTAACTACACAGGAACCATGACAATTGGTTACAGCGGAGCACTTGGCACAATCACTAAGCTCGATGATCTATTGGATCCAAAGTTTAAGGGCAAGATTGCTCTAAACGGTGACCCACTAGGTTCATCTGCTGCTATGAACGGTATCTTCATGATTAATAAGGCACTTGGTGGAACTTTTGATGATGTCACTAAAGGCGTTGCTTTCTTCGCTAAGTTGAAGGCTGCCGGTAACTTCATCAACGTAAACCCAACTGAGGCCACAATCGCATCTGGACAGACTCCAGTTGTTATTGATAATGGCTACATCCAAGCGGGCGTCGTAAAGCAGATGGCAGCGGCTGGCAAGGTATGGAAGATGTATACCCCTGCTGCAGTTGGTTCTACTTACAACATGGCAATTTCAGCATGGGCACCACATCCAGCATGTGCTCGTCTCTGGATGGAGTACACACTTGGTGAAATAGGTGCAACAGTATTCGCAACTGGCGGAGCAACACCAACGCTGTGGGTATGGCTAATAAAGACTGGCCGTGCATCTGCAGCAGGTATTGCATCAATCGGTAACAGCAAAGTAGTTGCTGAAAAAGCAACTTCTGATCAGACAGCAAAGGCTCGCGTGTATCTTAAGACTGCGTGGCCAGCAGCTGTAGGAACAAGCTAAAAACTAAGATCAATTAATTGACTCAACTTCAATACAAGGGAACCGGTTCTGCCAATGGCAGGACCGGTTCTCGGTATTGGCGCAGTAAAACTGCATATCTTGGAGTGCTACCCTTTTTACTTTTTAGTGGACTCTTTCTTTTATATCCGACCTGGAACGTTGTCTCTGGCGCAGTAAAAGATAACAACAGTAAGTTCAGTACCACCGTTTTGAAAGAGGTTTTCAACTCCCCTGTTGCTCGACATGCATTTGCTAACTCCCTTGAACTATCGGCAAAGACTGCAATCGTTGGTGCTTTGCTAGGTGGATTGTTTGCTTGGGCGATAGCTACCGGAAAACAAGGTGGAGTTTTTTATAAAGTCTCTGTCGCGCTCAGCAGTGTGTTAGCTCAGTTCGGCGGAGTAATGTTGACCTTTGCTTTCTTGGCGACTTTTGGCTTTAACGGTCTTGTGTCGAGTCTGGCAGTAAAGTTCTTACCTAATACTTTTTTAGCCGATTCAACGTGGCTCTACGGCATGACGGGCTTGAGTATCCTCTATACATTTTTCCAAATTCCACTCATGGTTCTAGTCTTCTTGCCAACGTTAGAGAATTTAAAACCTCAGTGGCGCGAGGCATCTGATGCTTTAGGTGGCAAAGCCTACGAATACTGGTTACGCATTGGAATACCAATTTTGACGCCATCATTTGCTGGTGCCGCGCTCCTACTTTTTGTGAACTCATTTTCAGCGTATGCAACAGCAAATACGTTGATCAATCTTTCAGACTTCTTAACTCCGCTTGAGATCGCTACCGCCCTAACAAGTGAGACCGGTGGATCAAACCCCGCCGAAGCAAAATCTCTATCACTATTCATGGTCATCGTTGTCATTATCGTGATGAGTCTTTACGCACTGCTTCGTCGAAAAGTCAGTAAGTGGGAGCAAAAGCGATGAAGCAATCAATGGGTGTGCGCTTATGGCGCTGGACAATTATTTCATTCGTTGCGCTATACCTTTTAGTGCCGTTGTATGCGATGTTTGATTTTTCTACTAAGCCTTTTGGTTTTGCCGATAAAGGTCGTACTTTCCGTGCCTGGACAATGATTGCATCGCAACCAGATCTTTTGGCTGCAATTTCACGCTCTTTAATTACAGCAGCAATAGTCATGGCACTGATTTTATTTATGATTGTTCCCACAGCAATCTGGGTTCACTTAAAGCTTCCGGTTCTACGCCGACCATTTGAACTCTTGTGCTTACTACCACTTGCCATCCCCGCTATTGTTATTGTGGTAGGAATCGCTCCACTGTACCGATGGATCTCAATCAACATCAACGAGTCACCGATTACTTTAGCTGGCGTTTACTCCATGCTGATTCTGCCCTACACGTATCGCTCATTGTCAGCCGCCCTTGATGCCGTTGATATTCATACGTTAGCTGAAGCCGCCACTACTTTGGGCGCATCGATTTCACGGGTAATTTTTGGAATCATCATGCCAACTATTAAAACTGGAATCGTTAATGGTTCATTTATCGCGATCGCCTTAGTGCTTGGCGAATACACAATTTCAAATATTCTTAACTTCAAGACGTTCCAAGTAGTCATTGCTCAAATTGGCCGACAAAATGGCAACGTGGCGGTTGCAGTTTCACTTGCCTCTTTGCTCTTTGTTATCTTCTTGTTGCTCATCATCCCTACCAAAAAACGTCAAGGCGCCGTCCTTGATGTTGACATCGCCTAAGAGATAAGGACCCATACGTTGAGCTCATCAGCATATGTACAGTTAGTAGATCTTGTTAAGCACTTTGGCAAGGTCAAAGCTCTCGACGGCTTAACTATCGATATCGCCGAAGGCGAACTCGTGGCTCTGCTTGGTCCTTCTGGCTGCGGAAAGACAACTGCCCTTCGTGCACTAGCTGGACTTCAAGGGTTAGATCGCGGTCAGATGATTGTGGATGGTAAGGATGTCACTTTCCAAAGCGCTAACAAGCGTGGAATGGGTATGGTTTTTCAGGCTTACTCCTTATTTCCTCATATGACTGCGCGTGAAAATGTTGAATACGGCTTGAAACTTCGGGCAAATAAAATAACTACCGACAAGCGCAAAGCGCGCTCAGGTGAGTTATTAGATTTAGTTGGCCTATCTACCCACGTTAACCACTATCCATACCAATTATCGGGTGGACAACAACAGCGCATTGCACTTGCTCGCGCCTTAGCAATATCTCCAAAAGTTTTACTTCTAGATGAACCGCTCTCGGCCCTGGATGCCAAAGTTCGCACGCAGCTGCGCGAAGAAATTCGTCGCATTCAAGTGGAGCTGGGCACCACGACTCTATTTGTAACTCACGATCAAGAAGAAGCGCTTAGCATCGCCGATCGAGTTGGTGTCATGCGCAATGGTGTTCTTGAACAAATTGCAGCACCGGCTGAACTCTATGATCGTCCAAATACTGCCTTTGTCGCTGAATTCGTTGGTTTAACTAATCCGATTGCTGGAAAAGTAAGTAGTGGGACAATTGAAATTCTTGGTGGGGTTGTAAAAACTCTACCCGGCTCCATTACATCTGGTAATGGAATTGCTCTAGTACGACCTGAAAGCCTTGATGTTGTTGCAAGCAAATCGGGAAATGCAACCGTCTTCTCGGCTAGTTTCTTGGGTGCTACATGTCGTTTAAGTATTTCGCTCAATGACGGAACCCGCGTTACCGCCCAGTTGCCAAGTCCTGACGCCGCTGGACTTGGTGCAGGTGCACCAGTGAAAGTTTCACTTCTAGATATGCCAGTGTTTGTAAAGGCTGCTGGATAATGTTCGGAAAAATCTCGTCGCTCGAGACTTTTACCGATGAGTTTGTTTGCTTTGTAAAGGTTACTACAACCGATGGACACATTGGCTGGGGTCAAACTTCAAACTACAACGCTGACATAACTGCCAAAGTCTTTCATCGCCAAATTGCGCCATGGGCGATCGGTAAAGATGCCTCGGATATCGGTGCCTTAATTACGCTTATCGAAGCCAAAGAGCATAAATTTCCAGGTAGCTATCGGTGCCGTGCAAATGCCGGGCTAGATACGGCGCTGTGGGATCTGCGTGGCCGCGCCGAAGGTAAGCCAGTTGTCGAGCTGCTTGGGGGCGTTCCAAAGAAACTTCGCACGTATGCATCGTCTATGAAGCGCGACATCACACCACAAGAGGAGGCCGAACGCTTCGTAAAGTTACGTGACACGTATGGCTTTGATGCATTTAAATGGCGCGTAGCTGCAGAGTGCGGAAATGATATCGATGAATGGCCAGGACGCACAGAAGAAGTTGTCCCAGTAGTTTCTCGCGCACTAGGCGATGGAATTTCAAAATTGGTCGACGGCAATAGTGGTTTTTCACCTAAACGTGCAATTGAAGTTGGTGTACTCCTTGAGGCCGAAGGTATTACGCACTTTGAAGAACCATGTAAGTACTGGGAGCTTGAAGAGACCAAAGAGGTTACCGACGCACTGGCCATTGATGTAACAGGCGGCGAACAAGATTGGGATTTAGTTACCTGGCAACGCATGATCGATATGCGAGCTGTAGACATTTTACAACCAGACATTATGTATATGGGTGGAATTTGGCGCACGTTAAAAGTTGTAGAGATGGCCAAGAAAGCTAATATGTCAATTACTCCGCATAGCGCCAATCTTTCACTTGTGACAATTTGCACTATGCATCTTTTAGGTGCAATAGATAATCCAGGAAAATACTTAGAGTTTTCAATTGAAGGCTTTGATTATTATCCATGGCAAAAAGATCTATTTCTTGGTGATCCATTTGCTATTGAAAGTGGCAAAATTCAAATTCCATCAGGGCCTGGATGGGGTGTAGAAATAAATCCAAAGTGGCTAAGTAATGCAACTCACCAAGTGACATCACTCTAAAGCCACGCCATACCCCTTTTAAATTAGCGTTTTCGAAGTTTTTCACATAGATTCATGACATGTCAACGGAGTCAGCTTTCGAAACTGCGCGCGCGCAATTACGCACGGCAGTAGATCAATTAGGCCTTTCAGAAAATGATTGGCAAACACTGTCCACACCTCGGCGAATCTTAGAAGTCGCCGTACCTTTGCGTCGTGATAACGACAAAGTAGAAATGTATAAGGGATATCGAGTCCAATACTCAACAACGCGTGGTCCATCCAAGGGTGGAGTTCGCTTTCATCCACAAATTGACCTTGAAGAGACAATCGCACTAGCGATGTTGATGACATGGAAATGCGCATTGACTAACCTGCCCTTTGGTGGGGCTAAAGGCGGTATTGCAGTAGATGCCGCCACGTTATCTGACCGTGAAAATGAGCGCTTAACGCGGCGATATACATCGGAGATTTTGCCCATCATCGGACCCGAGCGCGATATTCCAGCACCTGATGTTGGAACTGACGAGCGCAATATGGCGTGGATGATGGATACGTACTCAGTCAACGCCGGTTTTTCAGTACCTGGAGTTGTGACTGGAAAGCCGATCGTGCTTGGTGGTTCATTAGGACGCAACTCAGCTACCGGAGATGGTGTTGCAATTTCAACGTTGCAAGGGTTGAGAGTTCGCGGAATTAATCCAATCGGTGCAACTGTTGCAATTCAGGGTTTTGGAAAAGTTGGTTACTGGGCTGCCATCGCACTTGAAGGCATGGGTCTAAAGATTGTTGCAGTCAGCGATGTCAATGGAGCGGTCACAGGCTTTAAGAGTGTGAGTGATTTATGGGAGCACTTCTTGGTTCATAAGAATTTAGATGCACCGGGTACCGATCGTCTTACAAATGAGGAGTTACTGCATTTAGATGTCGATGTGCTGATTCCCGCAGCGTTATCGGATGCAATTACCGGCCACAGTGCATTAGGCATTAAAGCCAAAGTTGTCGTTGAAGGTGCAAATGCTCCAACATCACCTGAAGGAGATGCGATATTAAATGAGAAGGGCATCTTGGTTGTGCCCGATATTTTGGCTAACTCGGGCGGTGTAATTGTCTCGTACTTCGAATGGGTGCAAGATAAACAAAACTATGCATGGGATGCTAGTGAGGTAAAAACTAACCTCAATCGCATTATGTTAAAGGCCTTTAATGAGGTTGAAGGGATGGCTACAACTCGTAAAGTCACATGGCGTGAAGCTGCGCATATGTTAGGTGTTGCTCGTGTTGCTGAGGCACATAAGTTACGTGGTCTGTATCCATAAAACATTAAAAATAAAAGAGGGCGTGAGATTCTCACGCCCTCTTTTATTTGAATACCTAGATTATGAAGCAACTGCCTTCTTGAGCTTTGTTCCAGCACTTACCTTGACGCCAGTGCGTGCAGGAATCTGCAGAACTGCGCCAGTTTGTGGGTTACGTCCTGAACGAGCTGCGCGAGCAACTGCCTCGATTGAAATGAAGCCTGGAAGAACTAGCTTCTCCTTGCTCTGAAGCATTGAAATAGCTAGACCTTCAAGTGCCTCTAGCACTGATGAGACAGCACTCTCTGACTGCTTTGAATCTGCGGCTAGCTTTGCAACGATCTCTTTTTTATTCATAAAGGTCTCTCCAGTACTGGGTTGAAGTTAATACAGCAATCTTGCCAGCAAAGGGGTTGCAAGCAGGCATAACCACGCATTAACGGGCAGAAATTCATGAGATTTCTCGCTTTTTTCTCTCATTTCGCCCCTTTTTTCATCTGGGATGGCACCTCAAACAACTCCCCTGTGGCACCTACCGAGGGCGTGCTTTAAAGTGTCGGCGTGAATAAAACTATTGATGCAGATTTTCTTAACCTTCCATTAACCGCAGTCTCAGATGCGGCCATTGCAGCCGCAACGAGCGCTGGAGCATCGCATGTGGATGTTCGAATCGAGCGCACTCGCACAGGCTTACTAGCCCTACGTGATGCAAAGCCAGAGACGCAGAGCGATGAAACACTCGCTGGCGTCGGCGTACGCGTCATTGTTAACGGTGCTTGGGGCTTTGCATCTAGTCCAGAGATTTCAGTAAAAGCCGCGCAACAACTGGCACGCACTGCAGTAGCCATGGCCATAACTTCTAAACCGCTTTCTACGCAAGAGATCACCCTTGTCACTGAGCCTGTCTATGCACAAAAGACATGGGTCTCTGATTATGAAATCGATCCATTCTCAATATCTGATTCAGATAAGAAAGATCGCTTAGCTCAGTTAAGTAATTCACTTTTAAAGAGCAACAATGTTAATCACACGTCAGCCCACGCCATGTACGTAAAAGAACAAAAGCATTACGCAGATTCATATGGCACCAGTACGACCCAGCAACGTGTTCGCATGCAGACGCAAATTGAGGCGATTTCAATCGGCGCAGGTGGCTTTGAGTCCATGCGCACACTTGCCGCCCCTTCAGGTTTTGGCTGGGAATGGATGGGAAATAAGCATTGGAATTGGGATGCTGAGATTGAAGAACTACCAACATTGTTGGCTGAAAAAGTAGCCTCCCCCTCAGTTGTACCTGGTCGATACGATGTTTTAGTTCACCCATCTAACTTGTGGCTGACAATTCATGAATCTATTGGCCATGCAACCGAACTTGATCGCGCAATTGGTTATGAAGCCAACTACGCCGGTACATCATTTGCCACCCCCGATAAGTTAAACACCTTAAAATATGGATCACCACTTATGAATGTGACAGGTGATCGCAATACTCCTCATGGTTTAAGCACGGTTGGATTTGATGATGAAGGCGTCGCAGCCCAACAGTGGGACATTATTAAAGATGGAATCTTGGTCGGTTATCAATTGGACCGTCGAATCGCAGCAGCGGTTAATCGCGATCGAAGTAATGGCTGCGCCTATTCAGACTCCCCCGCACATGTGCCAATTCAGCGAATGCCAAATGTTTCACTTCAGCCAAATCCGACGGGGCCGACTTACGATGAGATGGTTTCATCGATGGAGGATGGAATTATCATCAAGGGAGATAAGTCTTGGTCTATCGACATGCAGCGCTATAACTTCCAATTTACCGGACAACAGTTCCATCGCGTTAAGGATGGGAAAATCGTTGGTCAGTTAAAAGATGTTGCATACCAAGCTACAACCACAGATTTCTGGGGCTCTATGAAGGTCGTTGGAGGTCCATCCACGTATGTTTTAGGTGGAGCTTTTAACTGCGGCAAGGCCCAACCTGGTCAGGTTGCAGCCGTTAGTCATGGATGCCCGGCAGCGATATTCGACAAAGTTAATATTCTCAACACTGTTGCGGAGGCCGGAAAATGATTTCTGCTCAAGATCTAATTGAAAAGATCACATCAGAAGCTACATGTGATGACTGCATAGTTGTTGTTAAAGATAAGACTCAGGCAAATCTTCGCTGGGCCGCAAGTACATTAACAACTAACGGTGTTATTACCGAGCGCAGCGTGACCGTCATAGCTTTCGTTGCGTTTGAGGGTGGAATGGCATCTGGTGGTGTTACACGTACCGATGTCAATGAAGCCGACATTCCAGTGCTGCTAGAACAAGCCATTGTGGCGGCAAAAGCCGCAGGTAAGGCGCAGGATTTTGCGCCATTGGCTAAGGACATTTCGATTGGCAACTGGGCTGCAGAGCACGTTCCTACTGGACCAGAAATCTTTAAGAGCTTTGCTCCAGCCCTTGGTGACATGTTTGCACAATCAGTCAGGGATAAAATTGAACTCTTTGGTTACGCCGAACACACACATGAAACAACGTGGATTGGCTCAAAGGGTGGAATGCGTCTGCGAAAAGACTCACCTGTAGGCCGCGTAGAGATGACCGGTAAGTCCCACGAGCGTTCTCGCTCTACCTGGTCTGGTATCGAAACTCGAGATTTTAGTAACGTCTCGGTTCCACGTATCGATGCCGATATTCGCCAGCGCCTTAACTGGCAGGCAACTAAAGTAGATCTGCCTGCAGGTCGCTATGACACAATTTTGCCCTCGGGCTCTGTGGCCGACCTCTTCACTTACATGATGTGGGTCTCTGGAGCACGAGATGCCTTTGAAGGCCAGAGCGTTTTTTCTAAGAAAGGTGGCGGAACTCGCGTCGGAGAAAAGTTATCCAACGTTGG
>Ga0194060_10000451_pt1 | contig 30092 bp, 27 predicted proteins | sample SepL225m_MetaG_FD_163427 | JGI IMG/M metagenome (GOLD analysis project Ga0194060, IMG submission 163427) | Anoxic zone freshwater microbial communities from boreal shield lake in IISD Experimental Lakes Area, Ontario, Canada - Sep2016-L222-5m | ecosystem: Environmental > Aquatic > Freshwater >...
CCCACGATTTTTTTGTACTGCACTTTCACGAAGTACAGAAGGCAATCCACCTGAAACTATTCTCGAAAGCCTAAGCAATGCAATAATTGTTGCGGGTCCACATTTTCCATCGTAGGTAATTCCGGCGGAACGTTGGAATTCTTTTACAGCGCTCTCTGTACGTACTCCGAAAATTCCATCGACTCGGCCGCAATCAAAACCCATTTCTGTAAGTCTTGATTGCAGAGTCGCAACATCATCACCGCGCATCAAAGGTGTTTCTTGTAAGTAGAGAGAACGATCTCCAAGTTTCCAACGTGCCTCTTCTAGCGCGCGCGCAGTTACTTCATCGATAAGACCAGTGATGTTGAGACCACGCTGTTGTTGAAACGAACGTATCTCGTCAGGAGAGAGCTCTTTCATTAATTCTCTCCTTTAATTCCAGAACCTATTAAATAAATCCTTCAAGCTCTTTGAGTAGAGCTGGCTTTGGTTTAGCGCCAACAATTGATTTTACAATTTGGCCATTGTGAAAAAGATTCATTGTAGGAATTGATGTAATTCCATACTTGATTGCAATGGCAGACTCTTCATCAGTATTGAGTTTTACAATCTTGATTTTGTCGCCATGTTCATTTGAAATTTCTTCAAGGATTGGTCCAACTGCTCGGCATGGCCCACACCATTCTGCCCAAAAATCAACAAGAACTGGGGTCGTGCTCTTGAGTACAACTTCATCAAAATTAGCTGTCGTTACTGCAGTTGTGCCGGCCATGATTGCTCCTTGGATTTAGATGTGTCTATGGATTGAACTTTAGTGGTGAGAGAGAAACTTTTCAGCATCAAGGGCTGCCTGACAACCTGAGCCCGCAGCAGTAATTGCCTGGCGATAGGTGTGATCAACTAAATCCCCGCATGCAAAAACCCCTGGGAGATTTGTACGCGTTGATCGACCCTCAACTTTTACATAACCTTCGCCATCAAGATCTATTTGAGAAGTTATTAGTTCGCTGCGAGGGATATGTCCAATAGCAACAAATAGGCCAGTGAAATCTCGAGTACTTACTGAGCCATCAAGTGTGTTTCGTAATTGAAGTGCTTCAACTTTATCAGCGCCTAGAACGTCTGTGACTTCTGTGTTCCACAAGAATTCAATTTTAGGATTTGCATGCGCACGATCAGCCATAATTTTTGAAGCACGTAAAGAGTCACGACGATGAATCAAAACAACTTTATCTGCAAACTTTGTTAGAAATGTTGCCTCTTCAATTGCAGAATCACCACCACCTACAACGGCGATTGTTTGATTACGAAAGAAGAAACCATCACATGTGGCACACCATGAAACACCGCGACCGGATAATCTTTTTTCATTTACTAATCCAATTTCGCGATAAGCAGAGCCCATCGCCAAAATTACAGCTTTTGCTTTTACGACATTTCCAGAACCATCTTTTAATATCTTGATCTCACCCGAAAGTTCCATTTCAACAATATCGTCGGTAATAAGTTCGCTCCCGAAACGTGCCGCTTGTTTACGCATTGAATCCATTAGATCAGGACCCATCACGCCATCAACAAAACCAGGAAAATTTTCAACTTCAGTTGTGTTCATGAGTGCACCACCTGCGGTGACTGAACCTTCATAAATTATCGGTGAGAGTTGGGCTCGGGAGGCATAAATTGCAGCGGTATATCCAGCTGGTCCTGAACCAACAATGACAACTTCTCTTACATCACTCATATATTCACCATAACCCTAATTTATCTCCTTTTATTCCACACTCTTGTTACGACCCATAAAGGAGGCAACAAGCTCTTTACCCATAGATACCTCTTCGATATGAAGTAATCGAGCAGTAAAGAAAAAACCAACAAAACTAATAACCATCACAAAAAGAAGTTCCAACGCGCGAATTCCGGAAGAACTATTACCGCCAACCCAGTCAAAGTAGTAAGAGATTAGAAAAAGAGGAACCATTGCAATAAGTGAGGCAAGAAAGAGGCGAGTATGTTGCGGTGCAAAATCTCTAAGCGCCAGTTTTCCAATATGGCGCTTGAGAAGTGAGAGAGTTACAAAAAGGCCAACTAAATAACTAATAGAGAAGGCTGCACCAAGTCCTACTGTGACCCATCTATTTTGAAGAGTAGATAAAAATAGATATGAGAGCGCAACAGAGATTACATTTATGACAAGAATTGAGCCCACCTGGGTGCGAGTATCTTCAAAAGCGTTGAAACCCCTAATCAAAATCAAGTTGATTGAAAACGCAACAAGTCCAAAACTAAGGGCAGATAAAACATAACCGATGTAGCGAGAATCTTCTGATCCGATACCAAAAAAGAGTACCTCGGTAATTAGTGGGCCGAATAGTAATAAAGCAACAGCGCTTGGCACTGTAATAACTCCAACCATACGAATGGCGCGCACTAACTGTTCACGAACTTCATCCACTTTTTTATCTATCGCAAGACGCGATAAATGAGGAAGCATCGCCGTCACGATAGAAATTGTGACGATCGAATACGGCAATAACATAATCAGGTACGCATTACTAAAAGGCGTAACTCCAACACCTGTCGTAACCCCATCTTTTGCACTTCGAACTGCGGCGCTCGTAGCAACATTAACTGTTACTAAATATCCAACTTGTGAAATGAATACATAAAGCAGTGTCCAACCAGCTAACGTAAAGGATTTTCCTAATCCCTGAATCCCCCACATTGGTCGAATACGAATTCCAGATCTGTAAACAACAGGAATAAGAATGAGTGCTTGTACAACTATTGCAAAGGTTGTACCCCACCCCAATATTTGTATTTGAGCATCTGTAATTGTTGCAACAGTCAAAGCAGGTGAGTAGTAGAGGACGGCGCTAAAAATTACGATACCCACAATATTATTAGCTATTGGCGCCCACATGAGAGGACCAAAAGAACCACGTGAATTAGCTACTTGGCCCAACATTGTAAATAAACCCAAGAAGAAAATTTGTGGCAAGCAATAGCGAGTAAACGCAATTGCTATATCGCGCTCGTGTTCAAATCCAGGTGTAAAAAATTCAGGCGCATATAAACGAACTAAAAATGGTGCAAAGATAACTCCGATTGCAACAAGAGCTAACAAAATAATAGAGATAGTAGTAACTAGGCGAGAAGCAAATGCATGCCCACCATCGTCATCATTGAATGAACGCACAAGTTGCGGAACAAAAATTGCAGTAAGTGCACCACCAACAAGTAAATTATAAAGAATATTAGGCATCGTATTTGCAACGTTGTAAGTATCAGCTAATAACGCGGTACCTAAGACAGCAACAATAAGTAAACCGCGGATAAATCCAGTTATGCGCGAAAGTATTGTGCCAATAGCCATAATGCCGGATGCGCGATAAAGGTCATGAGATTTCATTTTTTAGACCTCCGAATCCTTCGAACGCTTTGTGCAACAGCGGCAAGGAAGAGAATAATCGCCGCTCCGGTTGTAAACCACGCCACTCGCGTATCTATAACAGTGAGGTTTAGCGAGAGCATTGCTGCTTCACCAACATTATTGCCTTTGCTGTCAGTGAGCTGGGCTTCAACATTTGTGTTTCCAGGGGCAACGACACTGACATCCATTGATAGTTGCAATTTTGAATTTGCAGGAATGGTAATTTCGCGAATATTGGGTATATAGACCTTGAAATTATCAGGTGTAAGCCACAAATCCACCGTGACCGGAACAGGATATTTATTTGTGACAGTTACCGGAACCTTTACTTGTGCGGATGTGAGCCTGTATTTACCTTCGTTGATCCGGATTTTACCAACCTCATTCTTTACAGCTTTTACTGCTTGTAAAGAAAAATAATTACGGTTTTCGCGATTGAGAGTAGGCGATAAAAGTATTGCCAATTTTGCTCGAAGCGCTTTTAGATTACTGTCATCGACAATTCTTGATAACTCTGTGAGGCGCTGCCGATTTTTGGTATAGCTAACCTTCTGTGAATTACTCAAGCGCGATACTGTTTTTATAGGCGTATAACTTGGACGAGTTGAAACCAAACGAATTAGGTTTTTACTTAGTGACTCATTGCCATACGAGTAATACATCTTAAGCTCACTAGGAGCTAATCGTTTAGCAAGTTTTATATCTGGATTTCCATAGGGCAGAGCAATTACCTGATTGCGCGATGTTACATATCGCAGTTGTGTGATCCAACTAAGGGCTATATCGCTACCAGCCCCAAGGGACTTGTTTTCCAATGAGTATTTATTGCTCATGGCAACAACCTCATCAATAAATGCGGGGTCAATTACCCATATTCGATTAGTTTTAATCGGAACATATATAAGTTGTCCAAGTCGCCCACTCGGTACCAACATTTGCGACAACGAATCATCTCTAAATACCCCATCAAAATTTCTGTGTGTAATTTCCGTTATTACAACAATTTGATTTTCAACTGCTGTTGCAGGCGGAATAGAAATACCGACAATCAAAAAAGTCGCGAGAAAAACAAATAACTTTTTCATAAAACTAATTCCCCGCTGCGGGCGATCAATTTCTTTTCATCTGGATAGGCTAATTTCTCAACAATTTCTGTTAGCGGAAACCACGCAACCTCATCAACTTCTGTAATTTGTGCTTGCAAAGTTCCGCCTACTTCGCGGAATAGAAAATGATGAACAGTTTTATGAATTCTCTTTCCGCCAGCCATAAACCAAAAATCGATTACTCCTAATGATTTTGCAATCTCTGAAGTAATCCCTGTTTCCTCTGCAACCTCACGAATCGCGGCTTCTTCTGGAGTTCACCTTCTTCTATATGTCCTTTAGGTAGCGACCATAACAATCGAGTCCCGGTGAGATCTTTATGATCAAAGCGTCCAATGAGCAGGCCTAACGTTCCTGTGGAATCGATAACCAAACCACCGGCACTAACTTCATCTACACGCTTGGCATAAGGTTTTGCGGCGCTCTTCTTCGCACTTTTAGGCGCGCTTGAACTTTCAGCGCTCGTCGTACTCTCACTACTTTGGGGGCTGCGATGTGCGGGCTTTCGTCGCCTGCGTTTTTTCTTCGTGCCTTCGCTGCCCGCACCAGGTGCCGGGATCATGAAGTAAGGGTACTGCTCTAGCCTTATCTATTGTGAAGAGTGCATTAGGAGCCGCGGGCGAATTAGCTATCCGCTCCCTCATCGAGAAGGCGCCACTGGCGAGCTCGCTCGCGCATGCTTTTTCGGCAAAGGGATACACATTGGCTTTAGTTGGCGGCCCCGTTCGCGATGCAATTTTAGGACGATTGGGAAATGATTTAGATTTCACAACGAATGCAAAACCAGAAGAAAGTAAAAAAATATTACAGGGGTGGGCGGAACATGTCTGGGATACAGGAATTGCATTTGGAACAGTTGCCGGAAAATTAGGAGATACAACTGTCGAAGTTACAACATATCGAAGTGATGTGTACGAAAAAGATTCACGTAAGCCAGAAGTTTCCTACGGCGACACCATTGAAGGAGATTTATCACGTAGAGATTTTCGTGTTAACTCGATGGCACTCGAACTTACTGGACCGACACCGCAATTCATTGATCCCTTCGATGGATTAAGTGATCTCACTAAAAAAATTCTGCAAACTCCAGGTACACCGGAAGATTCTTTCTCTGACGATCCATTGCGCATGTTGCGTGCTGCGCGGTTCGCGAGCCAACTAAATTTTGCAATTGCACCCAATGTTCTAACTGCAATGAAGGAAATGTCATCTCGCCTAAGCATAATTTCTGCTGAAAGAATTAGAGATGAATTATCTAAAATTCTTATGTCACAAAACCCACGGCTCGGAATAACGATTCTGGTTGATACTGGCCTTGCTGAAATTGTTCTTCCAGAGATTCCTAAATTGCGTTTAGAGGTAGATGAACACCATCACCATAAAGATGTATACGAACATTCGATAACGGTATTAGAACAAGCGATCGAACACGAGGATCGATTAGGTGGGCCTAATCTTGTTATACGTCTTGCTGCCCTGTTACACGATATTGGAAAACCAAAGACTAGAAATCTCATTAAAGGTGGCGGAGTTTCATTCCACCATCACGAAGTTGTAGGTGCACGTCTTGCAAAAAAACGGTTACAGGAGCTTCGTTTTGATGGGCACACTGTTGAAGATGTAGAAACTCTTATCGCTCTACATCTGCGTTTTCACGGTTATGGTGACGGCGAATGGAGTGATTCCGCGGTACGCCGCTACGTTCGCGATGCAGGGGAATTATTAGTTCATCTGCATGTGCTAACTCGAGCAGATTGCACAACACGCAACAAAGCAAAAGCCGCACGATTGGCGGCGACGTACGACAGTTTAGAAGCGCGCATTTCGGTACTAATGGAGCAAGAAGAACTATCAAAGATTCGTCCAGATTTGGATGGCGCCCAAGTAATGGAAATACTTGATCTCAAACCTTCACGCGCTGTTGGCCAAGCAATGGATTTCCTCATGGAGTTACGCTTAGAGAGAGGGCAACTTGGCGTTGAAGTTGCTACAGAAGAATTATTAAAGTGGTGGCGCGCTAAGTAAGTTGCATAAATTTTGAAGGGCGAAGCAAACGAATTGCACCAAGAAAATATGCAAGAGTGACGAGCAGCGGAACAACAGTAGAAATTCCTGAAACCGGAAGTAACGTCGCTGCGATGAGCGCTCCTAAAACAATAGCCCCATTGACAATCACATCGTAGAGTGCAAATACACGACCTCGGAAATAGTCATCGATTTTTGATTGCACAAGAGCATCATTTGTAACTTTCAAATTCTGCCCACAAAAAGCTGTGAAGAAAGCGGTAACAATAAGAGTGATCTGACTTTGGTGAATCGCTAAAATAATTGGGAAAATAGCACTTGCAAGTAATGACAATCGCATCCACTTGTGTCGCCCGAAACGCGCAACCCCATAAGGTGCAAGAAATGCACCTAAAGTAAGGCCAACGCCTGCAAAGCTAAGAGCAAAGCCAAATCCAGCAAGACCTTCTTCTGGCTTATTTGGATCATGAAAAGTATTTCTTTCAAGTAAAAGCGCAGTCAATGTAAGAGCCGTAAGTCCACCCCTGTGAATTGCAGTTGCTGTAATCCCGCGAGCTGCATCGATATGTTCCTGAAGAAAGCCGATGCCTTCGCGCATTTCACGGATTCCACCCAGAAAACTTGCTGCTTCTTGCTCGTGAGAGAGTGGCCCAATCTCACTTTTGTTTAGTCGAGTTGTGAGTAGTGCTGCGGTCAAATAGCCAATAGCTGCAATAAGAATGAGTAATGAATCAGCATGGTTAGCAATCGTAAATGAATCGACTAATGAGCGAACGCCAACACCAATACCACCACCTATAACAACGAGTACTGACCCGCCTGTTACTGCGATTGCATTTGCAGAGATGAGCGAACGAGGTTCTATAAGTAGAGGTAGGCCAGCCGATAATCCAGCAAGAATGAGTCTATTAATACCAAAGGCAATAAGAACAAAGATTGTTAATTCAAGCCCTGTTTTCCCACTGAAAATAAGTAAAGATACAATCGATAAATTTATTGCTCGTGCCATATTCGAATAAAAAAGCGCACGCTGTCTAGATACTCGATCTAAAATAGTTCCAACAAACGGTCCAACAATTGAGTACGGCAATAAAACGACTGCGAAACCAAGTGCAGCACTGAGTGCATTTGCTTGACGTTCAGGTGAGAACAGTACAAATGAAGCTAATGCGCTTTGAAAAAGCCCATCAGTTATTTGCCCGCTCCAACGAATTGCAAGCAAACGCGAGAGCCGAGGATGGCGCAGAAGTGCCCAGAAACTCATAGGGCAAGCGTAGTAACAAAGAAGCGATTATTCTTTACTCCTTATGAAATCTCTACGCTCCTATATCGACTATTCACTCGATAAGCGTGCGACCTTACTCGCGCTCTTCCGTGGTGCAGTCGATGCATGTGATGCGGATCCATATCTAATGCGTGCGGCTAAGTTTCATGGCGAGAAAGTAAACAGAAACTGTCCAGTATGTAAAAAACTTTCATTAGTAGAACTTAGATACACATTTGGTGATCAATTAGGTCAATACTCAGGGCGAATCAAAACCCCAGAAGAATTAGCTGCAATGGAAAGTGAGTTTGGGGAATTTCGCGTCTATATTGTTGAAGTCTGTCGAGATTGTTCTTGGAATCACCTGTGTGCTTCCTTTGTTCTAGGTGACGGTGTTGAGCGCAAGGCACCCCGTCGAGTACGCACCTTGGAAGATGACGATTGGGCAAAGGGGTAACCTTTACAAATGCTGCGTAAATTTCTCATCAGATCGGCCATCTTTATTGGTGGTTTTGGATTTATCGCCGCCGCAACACTTTTTGCTCTTGCTTATTTCACTGTTTCAATTCCAGATCCAAATGCCTATGTAAATAGCCAATCAACAATTATTCAATATTCTAATGGAGCCGAAATTGGAAGAGTAGGAACCCAGAATCGTCAAATTGTTCCGCTTGCAAAAATTCCACTCAATGTACGTCACGCAGTTTTAGCAGCAGAGGATCGCAACTTCTACTCCAACCGTGCATTTAGCGCGACAGGAATTGCACGAGCAATTTTCAACAATTTACGCGGTGGTTCATTGCAAGGTGGATCAACAATTACCCAGCAATACGCAAAGACTGCATTCCTATCTCCGAGCAGAACAATCCAACGAAAAATCAAAGAATTAGTAATAGCAATCAAACTTGAAAACTCACTTAGTAAAGATCAAATATTTGAAAACTATTTGAATACTATTTATTTTGGACGTGGCTCATACGGTGTTATGACGGCCTCGCAGCAATATTTCAATCGTAATGTTGAACAACTCACGAATTCTCAAGCAGCTGTCATTGCAAGTATTTTGCGCTCTCCTGGTCTTTATGACCCTGCATATCAAAAGGGAAACGAGGCCAGACTCAAAGCTCGATTTGAATATGTAAAAAATGGAATGGTTGATGCAAAATGGTTGACTAAAGAAGATGCAGCAAAGATGAAATATCCAACTGTTGCACCTCGTGCAACATCGGGCTCACTCAGTGGTCCAAAAGGACATGTGATTGAAGCAGTCCAAAAAGAATTAGCAAAGCTGGGATTTTCACAAGATCAACTTTTAGTTGGTGGATTAGTTATTCGAACAACAATCGACCAAAAAGCACAACAATCTGCAATTGATGCAGTAAATAAATTGACTCCAAAAGGAGCTCCAGAGAACTTACATATCGGTTTAGTTGCAATACGACCTGGTACCGGTGAAATCATTGCGCTATACGGCGGTGCAGATTATTTGAAGCGACAACTCAGTGATGCAACACAATCAATTGCGCTTGCAGGGTCAACCTTTAAACCTTTTGCATTAGTTGCAGGACTTGAAGCCGGGATCCCACTTACATCAATGTGGAATGGTGACACACCTCAAACTTTTGATGACGCTGGAAAACCATATGAAGTTTCCAATTACGGTGAAGAAGGTTGGGGCCAAATCTCATTGATGGAAGCAACGAAGCACTCAGTAAACACAATCTTCGTTCCCTTAGGCATCAAAGCAGGACCTGACAATGTTGTTGATGTCGCCAGACGCGCTGGAATCCCAGAAAGCGTTGCAATGATGCCAACACCTTCAGTTGTACTAGGTGTTGCAAGCCCTCACGTCATAGATGTCGCAAATGCGTATGCGACATTTGCTGCGCAAGGAATTTATTCAAAACCGTATTTAGTAGCTCAGGTAATGGGTTCAAACAAAGGAATTTTGTATGAAGGCAAATCCCAAACTCAAGAAGTATTTAGTAAAGAAGTTATGGCCGACCTTACATATGCACTCAAAGGCGTAGTCAATGGAGGAACAGGATCAGCGGCGCTTGCACTTGGTCGACCAGCTGCAGGTAAAACAGGTACTAGCCAACAAAATGCATCAGCATGGTTTAGCGCATATGTTCCACAACTTGCAGCATCCGTTGCATTATTTAGAGATAGCGCGAGTGAATCACTCAACGGTATTGGCGGACTCACCTCTGTTACAGGTGGAACATTTCCGGCACGTATTTGGACAGCATTTATGAAAGGCGCTCTTAAAGGTGAACCAGTAATGGACTTCCCCGCCCCATCAAATATCGGAGGGCTAGATCCAATCGAAATGACTTCTGGTGGCGTTCAAACCATCAAAAAGAAGAAGTGACGCTTGCGCCCAGCGGCTCGAGTTCTGATCGCACTTGCGATCCTCGCTTCACTTTTTTCCTTTCTAAAATTTAGTCATTGTGAGAGCAAAAACTGGGCAACGCCAGATCAATATGTACACGCGTGCTATTCAGATTTACCGTCATTATTTGGCGACCGCGAACTCAATAAACATAAATGGGCATATGTAGGTACAGAAAAAGCAGTTGAATATCCAGTAATTACAGGCCTTGTTATGTATGCAACCGCCGTGATCACCCCAACGAATTCACATAGCGCTACAAATTATTTTCTAATCAACGCTTTTCTTATCGCACTTCTTTTTGTATTCATTGTTGTTCTTATCGCACATATAAAACCAAAATATTGGTATCTACTACTCACCGCACCGGCGATGATTGCATCTCTTTATATCAACTGGGATCTTTGGGCGATTACATCAATGCTTATTTCTATCTATTGGTTCGATAAAGAAAAATACAAATGGAGTGCGATTGCATTAGGTATTTCAATCTCAACAAAATTTATGCCGATATTTTTGTTATTACCAATATTTCTTATTTTGTGGCGAAAGAACAAGATTCGTGAGATCGCTCAATACTCGGGAATTGTTATCGCATCATGGCTAGCGATAAATTTGCCAGTTGCACTCACAACGCCACAAGGGTGGTGGCGTTTTTACGAATTGAATTTATCGCGTGGCGCTGATTGGGGATCGCCATGGTTGGCATTTTCAATGCTTGGATTACATTTAGGAAATTTGAATTACCTTACGATTTTGGCACTCCTTGCAGGGCTCACAATAATTACATTAATCTTTTTTGAATTTTCCATCACTCCAACATTGGCACAAATGAGTTTTATCCTTCTTGCCGTAGTAATGATTGTTAGCAAGGTCTATTCACCACAGTATGTTTTGTGGCTAACACCGCTTGCAATTCTGGGGCTAAATAAAAAAAGCGTTCATGCATTTTGGATCTGGCAAGGCGGAGAAATTATTTATCACGTTGCGATTTGGCAACACCTTGCAACAGTGACAGGTGCACATTTCGGCTTACCGGCTACGGGTTATGCTCTTATGACCCTTGTGCGCATCGCGACGACGATCTACTTGATTGCCGCAATTGCCCGAAATGCCATCAAGAATTCACGCACAGATGAGGGCCATCCACACACCCGCCTCTTCGATTTTCTCTTTGAGGCCTCTTCAAGTTACCCTTAGCCCTCCTCGGATAACCCATGTGGGAAGTTCGAGGAAGCACTAACCCTCCTGTCACGGAAATACCGTGGCCGTCTTAGTCCAGAGGAGGTCGGGTTACGCATGCGTCACTATGAATTAATGGTCATTCTCGATCCAGAACTTGAAGAACGTACAGTCACACCAAGCCTTGAGACATATCTCAAAATCATTAAAGACAGCGGAGGCCGCGTCGACAAGCTCGATGTTTGGGGCCGTCGTCGTATGTCATTTGAGATTTTAAAAAAAGGTGAAGGTATTTACGCAGTTGTAGATATGCACTGCGAGCCAGCTGCCATCAAAGAGTTAGATCGTCAACTCAATTTGAATGAGTCAGTTTTGCGCACCAAAGTTATTCGTCCAGAATAATTTAAGAATTTATAGCACGGACCTAAAAGAGATTAGAGGATAAAAAATGGCAGCAGGCGATACAAACATCACTCTCATCGGTAATTTAACTGATGATCCAGAGCTACGTTTCACCCCTTCTGGTTACGCGGTTGCAAACTTTACGGTTGCATCTACTCCTCGAAATTACGATCGCACAACAAATACTTGGAAAGATGGAGACACTCTTTATCTCAGATGTTCTATTTGGCGCGAAGCGGCAGAGAGCGTTGCAGAGTCACTTACAAAAGGAACTCGTGTAATGGTTACTGGTCGTTTGAAGCAGCGTTCATACGAAACAAAAGAGGGCGAAAAGCGAACTGTCTTTGAGGTAGAAGTTGATGAAGTCGGTCCATCACTTCGCTACGCAACAGCAAAGGTCACACGTACCCAACGCCAAGGCGGAGCACCAGCAGGTGGAGGATTTTCGCCGCCAGCAGGAGATTCAATCAACGATGATCCTTGGGCTGCAGCATCTTCAACGCCAACTGGCGGAGGATGGGCAACTACAACTAACGACGAACCACCATTTTAAAAAACTAACCTATCCATCCATTCCTAACTTAGAGCCACTCGTGGCAAAAAATTAGGGCACCCGATAAGGAGCACCACAATGGGAGCAAGAAATAACAAGGCTCTACGCGAGCCAAAGAATAAGGGCGCAAAAGCAGCTGCCCTCAATAAGAAGTTCAAGAAGAAGCCTTGCAGCTTCTGCCAGAACAAGGTGAGCTATATCGACTACAAAGATATTGCAACACTTCGTAAGTACATCTCTGATCGCGGAAAGATTCGCGCTCGCCGAGTAACTGGTGCTTGCACACAACATCAACGCTCCATTGCAACTGCTGTAAAGAACAGCCGTGAAGTTGCATTGTTGCCTTACACATCAACAGCTAGATAAGGAGCGAATCAATTATGAAACTCATCCTTACTCGTGAAGTTGCAGGACTTGGTTCTGCCGGAGATGTTGTAACTGTAAAAGATGGCTTTGCTCGCAATTTCTTGCTGCCACGTGGCAATGCAATTGCTTGGTCACTCGGTGGCGAAAAGCAGATCCAGAGCATCCGTCGCGCTCGTTCTGCTCGCGAAATTCGCGATATCGACCACGCAAAAGAGATCAAGGCAAAGCTTGAATCATCAGCAATTACCGTAAAGGTAAAAGTTGGTGCAAAGGGCGTTCTCTTCGGTTCTGTAACAGATAAAGATGTAGCAGCTGCAATCAAGAGCGCAGTAGCAATTGATATCGATCGTCACAGCATCAAGACAAAGGGCCACATCAAGAAGATCGGAAACCACGAAGTAAAGGTTTCACTTGGTCACAACGTTGTTGCAGCAGTGAATGTAAGCGTTGTTGCTCAATAAATAGTTAGTAATAAAGAGCCCGTCGCACTCGCGGCGGGTTTTTTATTTTTCTGTAACTTGGATTAGAGCCTTTTCGAAAGCACTGCTTGTAAATTCAGATTGAGCTAATTCAAATTTAGCCATCCCCCATTGCCAGAAATCGAAATCTAATTCAGAGATCGAAGATTGGATAGATGCCCACAACGTCCATCCATACTTGGCCATTAAAGCTTGTAGCCAAGCTCGGGCTATTTTTTCTGGGCGATGCTTTCCGTAATAAGCAGTGACAAGCTCTTCTAACCGTTCGTAATCCAGAAATGCCTCAGCCCAAATATTTCCAAGCTCAAAACAAGCGTCATTGTTGCCTGAATATTCGTAATCTATAAGCCAAATTTTTTCGCCATCGTCGATGAAATTACCCGGCAATAAGTCGTTATTACAGGGAACTAATCCAACATCAAGAACTTTCATCGCCCTATTAATCTCTTCCATTTGTGGAGCAAAATCTAAATAGTGTGCTGGGAGTCTAAATCCTCGCTCTTGAACTATTGAGAGGTAATTCTTTTGAATCTCATACATTGTGAAATCTCGAACAAACGGTTTTCCAGAATGAAGTGCACGACAACTTGCTGCAATGCGTCCCAAATTATTCTCAACATCTTTAGCGTTAAAAGTCTTTCCTTCTAGGAAGGAAATAACTAATAGACCTTGTCCTGGGAGGTAGTCTAAAACTTGAGCACCACAGCCACTTTCTGCTGCTAATTTTGAATTGAGATATTCAGATTCTCGATCTATAGAAAGTAGTTCTGATGAGTTACTCGATATTCGGGCGACACAGTAGCCATTAGGTAATTCCACTTTTAAATTTCGATTAGTTATCCCACCAGATAGTTCAATGAGCGAACGGCGATTATTCAATCGGGGAACCTTGTTGAGAAGAGTTCCAAATTCTTCTTCAAGAGTATTGGAAGAGTTCATCGCTTCAGGATACATTTGCGGGCGTGAGTACAACAGTCTTTCCAACAAAAGCTCGAATAGTCATTATCGGTGGCGGAGTTGGCGGGACATCGGTTGCCCATCATTTAGCGCAACTTGGCGAGAAAGAGGTCGTTCTTTTCGAGCGCAGTGATCTGACAAGTGGATCTACCTTTCATTCTGCTGGCCTTGTTGGTCAATTACGTGCCGATCCAACACTTACCAAAATGAACATGCACTCCGTAGATTTATATCGCTCTCTAGAGAAAACGGATACGCCGGCTAGTTGGCGCGAATGCGGAAGCCTTAAGCTTGCTTCAACTCCAGAGCGCATGGAAGAAATTCGCAGACAAATCGGTTGGGCTCGTACATTCGGTTTAGATCTCCATGAAATTTCACCGCAAGAGGCGCAAAACCTTTTTCCACTCATTGATCTAGAAGGAGTGGTTGGCGCTTGTTATATGGCCTCCGATGGTCAGGTCGATCCATCTCAACTCACGATGGCCATGGCTGCAGGTGCACGCAGAAATGGTGCACAGATATTTACACATACTCGAGTTCTGGAAATTAAAACTAAAGACGGTCGTGTGACACATGTTGTTACCGACAAGGGCACGATTGAGTGCGAAATTGTTGTCAATTGCGGCGGAATATATGCAGCGCAAATTGGTCGGATGGTTGATGTAAGAATTCCAATTGTTCCTATGAGCCATCAGTACCTCATTACAGAAAATTTCTTACCTCAAGGCGAAAAGATGCTTCCATCATTGCGCGATCCTGACTTACTAATCTATTTCCGTCAGGAAGTATCTGGACTACTTATGGGTGGATACGAAAGAAATTCAAAAGCATGGAGCGCTGATTTCAATAACTTTGACAAGATCCCAGAAGATTTCAATGGCAAGTTACTTGCCGAAGAGTGGGAGCGATTCGAAGAGATAGCAGTAAATTCGCAACGTCGTATTCCAAAAATGGGCGAAATTGGGGTTAAGAATTTCATTAATGGCCCAGAAGGTTTTACTCCGGATAACGAATTTTGCTTAGGGGAAACATCTGTTGGAGGCTTCTTTGTAGCCGCTGGTTTCTGTGCACATGGAATTGCAGGTGCAGGAGGAATTGGAAAAGTTGTAGCGGAGTGGATTGTTGCCGGTGAACCAACAATGGATTTGTGGCATATGGATATAAAGCGTTTTGGAAATTCTTATAACTCTCCAAAGTTTACGCTCGAGCGGATAACTGAAAATTATGAGGCGTATTACGATATTCATTACCCGGGTGAAGAACGTCAGAGTGCGAGACCTGAGAAAAAATCACCAATTTACGATTGGCATAAGGCACACGGTGCAAGTTTCGGTGAAAAAGCTTCGTGGGAGCGAGTTAATTATTACTCAACACATAAAGGTGATGAAGCACTTCGACCAATTGGGTGGGCAGGTAAATATTGGTCTTCTGCAGTTCAAATAGAACATCATGCAACAAGAAATTCAGCTGGAATATTCGATGAATCAAGTTTTGCGAAAGCTCGAATAACTGGTGCCAGAGCAGCAGAATTCCTTAACTATGTATGTGCGAATGATGTCGTAAAAGGAATTGGCAGAACCGTCTACACCCAAGCACTCAATAGTCGGGGTGGAATTGAATCAGATTACACGGTCACGCAAGTAAGTGATACAGAATTCCTTATCGTTACAGGAACTGCATTTTCAAACCATGATTTCGGTTGGCTAAAAAAGATTGCACGCGAAAAAAATTACGATGTATCAATAGAAGATATTACCCAGGAGCTTGCATGTTTTGGAATTTGGGGACCACGAGCACGTGACATTCTTTCAAAACTAACTTCATACGATCTGTCACATTCTAATTTCCCATTCATGCATTCACGGAAAGTCAGTATCGCTGGTAAAGAGGTACGAGCAACTCGAATCACATATGTTGGTGAACTTGGTTGGGAAATATACGTGCCAGTCTCAGATGCTCTATTTGTTTGGGAAGCGCTTATTGCTGCGGGAGAAGAATTTGAGTTAATGCCATGTGGCTATAAGGCAATTGAATCACTTCGACTTGAGAAGGGATATCGAGCTTGGGCAGGTGAGATAAATACGGAGACAAATCCCTGGGAGGCGGGCTTAGGTTTCGCTGTCTCACTAAAAAAAGAAAATTTCCACGGCAGGGCGGCGCTTCTACTTGCTAAAGAAAATATCAATCGCCACCTTGTAGCAATTACATTTGAAAATATCTGTGACGTACCCCTTGGTAACGAAGCGATTCGATTAGGAGAGAAAATTATCGGAAGAATAAAGAGCGGTGGCCAGGGCTACACACTTGGGAAGGCGATTGCTTATGCCTACTTAGAGAATTCTTTTACAGCCGCGGGCACGACACTTGAAGTAGAGTTATTTGGTCGTTGGGTAGATGGAACAATTTGTGATGAGCCACTCTTCGATCCAAAAAATGAACGAGTAAAGAGTTGAATCTCAACTAATGAGAAGTAGAAAAATACTTTCCTCCACAGGTATGTGAAGTGTTTTCACCGGTATGACCTGCACTTTTAGTGAGAGGTAACCCCTCGGAGCAAAGTTACCCACAATGCATCCACCGCTATTTACACAGGAATACGGCTTTATCCACCTAGTTACCCACAACCTTATGCACACTCACACGGGGTGATATTCGCTAACAATTGAGCGTGCACCTACGGTTACGCCATCGGAAAGTACGCGGGTTTACGCGTAAATGTCAGTGCGTAATGAGAGGGTGGTCGATGTGAGCATCGCAGAATTCCCCTCCCAAAGTAGCAACCGCAATCAAAATATAAATGCAGTTGGTGCTGAATTTGAGCGTACTCCCCCACAAGATTTATTAGCAGAGCAGAGTGTTCTCGGCGGAATGTTATTGAGCAAAGATGCAATCGCTGACGTTATTGAAATTCTGAAAGAACGTGATTTCTATCGCCCTGCACACGAACTTATTTACGACGCAATTCTTGATCTCTACGGTCGCGGTGAACCAGCCGATGCAGTAACTGTCTCAGCTGAACTTACAAAGCGCGGAGATATTGCACGCGCAGGTGGTGCACCATATTTACATACACTTATTTCATCTGTACCAACTGCTGCAAATGCTGGTTACTACGCAAAGATTGTTCGCGAACATGCAATCATGCGCCGCCTTGTTGAAGCAGGCACAAAGATTGTGCAACTTGGTTACACAACTGAAGGCGAAGTAGATGATGCAGTAGATCAAGCGCAGGCCGAGGTATATGCAGTAACAGAGCGTCGAGCATCAGAAGATTATGTGCAACTCTCAACACTTATTCCTGCAGCACTTGATGAGATCGAAAACATTTCTAAAGGTTTAGGTGTCGAAGGCGTCATGACAGGTTTCAAAGATTTAGATGCACTTACTCATGGTCTACATCCAGGAAACATGATTATTTTGGCTGCTCGTCCTGCAATGGGTAAATCAACACTAGGTCTCGATATTGCACGCCATGCATCAATTCACAACGGTCAAACTTCTGTGATCTTCTCACTTGAAATGTCGAAGTCGGAAATCACAATGCGTATGCTCTCTGCAGAGGCACGCGTTGGCCTCAACAATATTCGTGCAGGTACTTTGAGTGATGATGAATGGGCACGTCTTGCTCGACGCATGGGTGAAATCAACGAAGCACCTTTATTTATTGATGATTCACCTAACCTTTCCATGATGGAAATTCGTGCAAAAGCACGCCGTCTCAAGCAACGCCATAACCTCAAACTCATTGTTATTGACTATTTACAGTTGATGAGCAGCGGAAAGAAAGTTGAAAACCGCCAGCAAGAAGTTTCAGAATTCTCTCGTCACTTGAAGTTGATGGCTAAAGAGTTAGATATTCCGGTTATCGCTATCTCACAGCTCAACCGTTCTCCAGAACAGCGCTCTGATAAGAAGCCGATGCTCTCTGATCTTCGTGAATCTGGTTCTATTGAACAAGATGCTGACGTTGTCATCATGCTTCACCGCGATGATATGTACGATCGCGAAAACCGCACTGGTGAAGCAGATCTAATTGTTGCTAAGCACCGTAATGGACAGACAAAAACAATCACTGTTTCAGCCCAACTTCACTATGCACGCTTCTTTGATATGCCACAGAATCCAGGCAGCGGTGCAGACTTTACTCAAGGACGCGCGCAAGAAGAATAAGAAAAACTAGTGCGCTTGCATACGTGCACGGTCTGCAATAAAGATTCCAATCAAAACAAGAACTCCACCGAAAATTTGAATTGGCAGCCATGCTTCACGCAACCACCACCATGCAAATATTCCAACGAGTACTGGTTCAAGCATTCCGATAACACTGCTTGTTGATGCGGATAATGTTTTGATTCCGGTGACAACACAGAGGTAAGGAATGATTGTCCCAAAGACAACAATCCAAAGAATCAAAACCCAACCGTAAGAATCGTAGCCGGAGAAAATTCCCTGCATATTAATCTTTTCGCTAAATACTTCAAATGGAAAATTCCAAATAGGCAAAATTATTAGCCATGCCAGAGTTGCAAAGGCGAAGCCGAAAAAAGTGAGAGATTCAATATCTCGAGTCTTTGTAAGTTTTTCACCCATGAGAAAGTAGATACTTAGAGCTATTGCATCAAGTAGAGCGGCGATGAGGCCGACAGTATCGAGAGTTCGCCCCTTCCATACTTGAGCGATAAAGAGAAGACCTATGAATGCAAGGAAAATTGCCACCCACATATCCCGCGGTACAAAGCGTTTTTTCACATATTTGATCCATAAAACAATCCAAATAGGAGCTGTAAATTCAATAATGAGAGCGAAGCTGACGTGCATGCGTGAAATTGCAATGAAGTAACCGAACTGAACTGCGGCAATACCGATTGCACCAAAAAAAGCTAAATTCGGAATTTCACTTTTTGTTATGCGTAATTTTTCGCGTGAGCGCAAATAAACAAGAAAGAAGAGAATAATAAAAGCACCAGTTGAACGCACTTGAGCAAGGCGAAGTGCGGATAAAGAGCTAGTGAGAACTAATTTAGAGACAATGCCATTGAACGAGAAAAGAATGGCTCCGCCTAAAAGAAAGAGTTCGCCTCGGTGCTTTTGCAACATCGGGCAAGGCTATCTGATTAGAAAGCAGATTCAGCAATCTCCATGATTGACCCATCAGTTGATTCAACTATCTTTCGATCAGCGCTGATGTGTGGAAGATAGTTCTGTACAAAGAATTTTGCTGATGCAATCTTTCCTTTGTAGAACTCTGCTTCTTTGCCCGGGTTTCCTGCAAGCTTTTCAACACAGATATCTGCCTGACGTAGTAATAGCCATGCAGTGATTATGTCTCCGACTGCCATAAGACAGCGCGACGTATTGAGGCCAACAACATAAATCTTTTCCGCATCAGTCTGCGATTCCATGGCATGACCAACAAGAGTTGAAACAATTCCATTGAGGTCGCCAAGTGCTGTAAATAGTGCAGCTTTCTCACTTGCATGAGAGCCACCAGACTCAGCAAATTTTTGAATCTCTTTACCGAGTAAGCCAATGGCGTGACCGCCATCTTTTACAATCTTCCGGAAGAAGAAATCCAGACCTTGGATTGCGGTTGTACCTTCATACAAAGTATCAATCTTCGCGTCGCGCACATATTGTTCTAGCGGCCAATCGCGGGTAAATCCTGCTCCACCAAATGTTTGAAGTGATTCAGTTCCAAGAAGAGTCCAAGACTTTTCACTTCCGAAACCTTTTACCACCGGCAGCAGTAAATCATTGAGAGCGATGAGGTCAGCTTGGCGATCTGCATCATCGGCTAACTCCGCCAACTCAATTTCATCTTGAATTGAAGCTGTATAGAGAACTAGCGCACGCATTCCCTCCGAATATGACTTTTGAACCATCAAAGAACGGCGCACATCTGGGTGATTAATAATGGTGACACGAGGACTCGCCTTGTCATTCATTACTTTCATATCGCCACCTTGAATGCGTGTCTTTGCATATGCGAGTGCTTGTTGGTATCCAGCAGATAACGTTGCAATAGCTTTAGTTCCAACCATCATTCGAGCAAATTCAATAATTTTAAACATTTGCGCGATTCCTTGGTGAACATCGCCCAAAAGATAACCAACTGCAGGCTCGTGCTCTCCTAAATTAACTTCACATGTTGCAGAAACGTTCAAACCCATCTTGTCTTCAAGTGCCGTTACATAAACACCGTTTCGCTTACCCAATTCTCCTGTTTCAAAATCAAACATGAATTTAGGAATTAGAAATAGTGAAAGTCCTTTTGTTCCTGGTCCGCCACCTTCACGGCGTGCAAGTACAAAGTGCACAACGTTTGGATAAAAATCGGCATCACCTGATGTGATGTAACGCTTAGTTCCAGTGATGTGCCATGTTCCGTCACTTTGTTGTACCGCTTTCGAACGACCTGCACCAACATCGCTGCCCGCATCGGGTTCAGTTAGTTGCATCGTCGCACCCCAGTGTTTTTCAACCATGAGCTTTGCAATTTTCTTTTGCTCCGCTGTTCCAAGAACGTATGCAACGTGTGCAAAAGCGTAACCAGAAGCGTAAATATGAATCGCAGGGTTTGATCCCAAAACCATTTCTGCCATAGCCCAACGCACTGATGGTGGAACTTTCATTCCACCAAGATCTACTGGAGCATCAAGACGCCACCACTCGCCATCGACATATGCTTTGTATGACTTCTTAAAACTTTCTGGCAAAGTGACATTGCCAGTCTCTTTATTTAATAGTGCACCAACGCGATCTCCTTCAACGAAAGAGGCTGCAAGATCGTTTTCACACAAACGTTTCATCTCTTCAAGCATTCCTATTGCAGTTTCGCGATCAACTTCTTCATATGGATTCGTGCCCATAATTTTGTCGCGGCCCAATAGGTCAAAGAGGCAAAATTCAATATCGCGCAGATTGGCTTTGTAATGGCTCATGGTCCAATAATGCTACTGACCAGTAACTTATTCAAGCCAGTAGAGGCTGATTTCGCTCCCCCCGCGTGAGGAATCTTCGAGATAGGCTCCCCGCGTGCTACTAAGTGATCGCGATATCCGAATAGAGATTGCTGCAAACCGCGTCGGGGTTGAACCTTTCGAAGAGGCGATGATTCAGCCTTCTAGCGTTGATGTACGTCTCGATAAGTTTTTTCGTGTATTCGAAAACCATAAGTACTCAGTCATTGATCCATCGATTGAACAAGCTGAGCTCACTCGCGAAGTTATTGTTGAAGGTAATGAGCACTTTATTTTGCACCCAGGTGAATTTGTTCTTGCAAGCACGTACGAAGTAATTACTCTGCCTGACGATATTGCCGGACGCCTAGAAGGAAAATCATCTCTTGGTCGCCTTGGACTCCTCACGCATTCAACTGCAGGATTTATCGATCCAGGTTTCAGCGGACACATCACGCTCGAGTTATCTAATGTTGCCAACCTTCCAGTCAAACTCTTCCCAGGAATGAAGATAGGGCAACTCTGCCTGATCAAACTCTCTTCACCTGCAGAGCATCCATATGGCAGCGCCAAGTATGGTTCGAGATATCAAGGACAGCGCGGACCTACCGCTAGCCGCTCCTTCTTGAACTTCCATCAATCTAAGATTAAGTAAGTAAGCGGGAATTTCACCCGCTACAAAGGGGTTGAATTAGATATGAAGACAATCATAGTTTTAGGAATTCTTGCACTTATCGTTCTATTCATTGTTGCTCAATACAACAAATTAATCCGCCTCAATATCAGTGTTGATGAAGCATGGGCTCAAATTGAAGTTCAACTCAAGCGCCGTTCAGATCTAATTCCAAACCTTGTTGAGACCGTAAAAGGATATGCAGCGCATGAAAAAACAACACTCGATGCTGTCATCGCTGCGCGCGCTAAAGCAACAACTGCATCAACTGTCGCTGATGTAGCCGCAGCTGATGGAATGGTTACTCAAGCACTACGTGGATTGCTCGCTGTTGCTGAGGCATATCCGGATCTGAAAGCTTCTGCAAACTTTTTATCATTACAGGAAGAGCTTTCTACAACTGAAAATAAAGTTGCTTTCTCACGTCAGTTCTACAACGATAATGTGCGCTCGCTCAACACAGCTGTAAAAACAGTGCCCACTAATCTCTTTTCAGGTATTGCAAAAGTGACAGAGCGTGAATTTTATGAAGTAGAAGATTCGCAATCTCGTCAGGCACCAAACGTTAAGTTCTAAAATATGAACTTTCGTACGATGCAAGCGACCAATCGTCGCAAGACTATTGGTCTCCTTGCTGGCATGGGCCTACTTACTGGACTAGTTGTTTATGCAGCACTTACATATTTTGGTTCCAGTGGAGCAGCGATAGTTCCCTTTGCTGTTGGTATTGCACTATTCGGTGTGTGGGGTTCTTATTATGGCTCTGACAAATTAGTACTAACTATGACCGGTGCAAAGCAGATTCAAGAAAGTGATAATCCAAAACTCTTTGGGCTTGTACAAGAGGTCTGTATTGCTAGCGGCTTGAAACTTCCTAAGATTGCAATCGTTGTGGACCCTGCTCCCAATGCATTTGCAACAGGGCGAAATCCTGAACATGCCCTCATCGCATTTACTACAGGAATATTAGATGTGATGGATCGTGATGAGCTGCAAGGAGTTATCGCTCACGAGATGTCACATGTTGCTAATCGCGACACATTAGTTTCTGCCGTTGCCGCAACTACCGCTGGTGCAATCGCAATTCTCAGCGATGTGCTCACACGAATGATGTGGTTTGGAGGCGGTCGCCGCGACAGGGATAGCAATTCAAATCCACTGGCAATTGTGTTTTCTCTACTTATTTTGATTTTAGCTCCGATTGCAGCAATCCTTCTCAAGTCTGCAATATCTCGAAAGCGTGAATCTTTAGCAGATGCAACAGCGGTATCTTTCACTCGAAACCCTGCTGGATTACGCGCAGCGCTAGAAGTCCTGGCACGCGATTCAACTGTTGTGCAACAACGCTCAACATCTGTTGCACATATTTGGATTGAATCACCACTTGATGGAAGTTCGGTATCAAAACTTTTTTCTACGCATCCACCAATTCAAGAAAGAATTGCGGCGCTCAAAGCCATGGAGTCACTGAGCTAGAGGAAAAAAGAGAGTAAAGGTCGCACCTTTTCCTTGCTCAGATGTAACGCTTACTCGTCCGCCATGCGCACGCATAACAGCATCAACAATTGATAGACCTAGACCACTTCCTTCAGAACTATTTCTTTGACGTGAAGGATCAACTCGGAAGAAGCGTTCAAATATTCTTGCTTGGTCCTCATCGGTGAGTCCATTACCGTGGTCAGTAACTGCAACTGTAACCCCATCATCAGATTGCTTGAGTGCAACTTCAATAGAGGTTCCAATTGGAGTATGTACTCGAGCATTTGTAAGCAAATTAGTAATAACTTGATAAATTCTTGTTTCATCACCTAAGGCAAAGACTTCATCAACAGATGATGAAATTGTAATTGGGTGAGTGGGACCGGCTGCTCTTGCAGATGCAATACATTCATTGACAACCTTAGAGAGATTTACTGGTTTCAACTCCACTTGTCGTGATTGATCTAAGCGAGCAAGCAAAAGTAGATCCTCAACAAGAGTGCCCATGCGTACTGATTCATTTTCAATTCGACCAAGTAATTCTTTTGTTGGCTCGCCATCTGCGACAGCGCCTTGACGATGTAGTTCAGCGAAGCCGCGAATGGCAGTCAGCGGAGTACGGAGTTCATGGCTTGCATCTGCAACGAAGCGACGCAACTTACTTTCACTCTCTTCTTTAATGGTAAAAGATTCTTCGATTCGTGTAAGCATCTGGTTAAGGGAAGTAACTAATCGACCAACTTCTGTATCGGGTTTTGCATCAGGAAGACGAGCAGATAGATCACCGGCGGCAATTAGTTCAGCTGTTTCTTCAACATCTTCTAATGGTTTGAGACTAATACGAATTACTTGGCGAGAAGCGGCAGCGATAACAATAAGCACGAGTAAATAAATAAAGAAGAGAATAAGTCCAACTCGGTGTGTCGTTTTATCAAAATCAGTTAGCGATTGCGCAACAACAACGCTACCTAATGCAGAAGGAAGAACACGAGTGACTACGCGAAAATCAGCACCAGGCGCTTCGATAGTAAAAGGTTTATCTCCATTAAGCGCCACTTCCCCTGGCAATAAACCCTTGATGTAATCATTGATTTGATTGGTATTGAGGTCACCGCCAATTCCACCAATAATATTTCCGAAGGGATCAATAAGTGTTACTGATGTTGATGTAGGTACGCGAGTAAGTGGAGCTAGGGGAGCCGAGGCTCTCTTTTGCGTAGCGCGATCTTCTTCATTTTCATGATTTGGTGCGTTCTCGTTATCATCTCCAACAATTCCAGCCCGATCAAGTCGTAGCGTCGTTCCACCCATAACGCTAAGTAATTGCTCATCAACTTGTCCGATGAGATAAGAGCGTAGAGAATTTTGAACTGCGAAACCAGAAGCGGCAAATGCGATTGAAGATAAGAGCAGAACTCCAACAGAGAGGCGATTTCGCAAGCTCGATTTACGCAGTGGAGATCTCATAATAATGAAGTGTAAAGGTTGAACTTACTTCGGCGGCATCCGAAGGCGATATCCAACACCACGAATTGTATGAATTAATGGCGGATCAAAGATATCAATCTTCTTACGCAGATATGAAATATAAGTTTCCACGATTCCTGCATCGCCTCGAAAATCGTATTGCCATACATGATCGAGTATTTGTGATTTCGAAACAACTCGGTCGGCATTGATAAGGAGATAACGAATAAGTAAAAACTCGGTTGGAGAAAGATCGAGAAGTTGACCAGCGCGGCGAACTTCATGAGTTGCCTCATCGAGTTCGAGGTCTGCAAAACGAATTTTCTCTTCGTCTTGATCAATCTGCGTTACACCTGTGCGACGTAATAGCGCACGAAGGCGAGCAACTAATTCTTCAAGGCTAAACGGTTTTGTCATGTAATCATCGCCGCCAAGTGTGAGGCCTTTGACTTTATCTTCCATTCCATCTTTAGCTGTGAGAAATAGAACGCCAGTCTGAACACCTTCATTACGAATTTGTTTACACACTTCAAAACCATCGAGATCGGGGAGCATGACATCGAGCACCATCGCATGTGGTTTGAACTCTTCAGCAATCTGTAGCGCTTGCGCACCATTTGCCGCCGTGCGAACATCAAAACCGACAAAGCGCAGACTTGTAGAAATTAGATCACTGATACTGGATTCATCGTCGACGACGAGAATTCGTTGTGCATTTTCAGCTGTGGCTGTTGCCATTGCGATCACCTCTTGCCCAGAGAATGCTCCCACAGGCTGAGAGATTGCTGAGAATTAGCCTTATTCAGCCTTTGATTTCACGCTGCGTAGAAGAGCCTGGGCGACATCGAGCACCTCAACCTTGGAATCACGAGCGATAACGCCATCCCCAGTCATGACTCGACAGAAAGGACAGGCGACTGCAATCTCTTGTGCACCAGTTGCAATTGCTTCATCAACGCGATTGAGATTGATACGTGTACCAATTTTTTCTTCCATCCACATGCGACCACCACCGGCACCGCAACAAAATGATCGCTCTTTATTGCGAGGCATTTCAGTAATTGTTACACCAGTTGCACCAAGTAGTTCGCGGGGTGGTTCATAAATTTCATTGTGACGTCCGAGATAGCAAGGATCGTGATACGTCATAGTTGTTGTGCTCTTGTTGATAGGGACTAATCTCTTTTCGCGCACTAATTGATTGAGTAATTGCGTGTGATGAACCATGACAAGTTCGAAACCACTTTGTGCGTAATCGCGACCAATTGTTGTGAAGCAATGAGGGCACGTAACAACGACTTTCTTTGTTCCCTTCTCAGTGCGTGCAGCAAATACTTCATTGAAGGTTTCAATATTTTCGCGAGCAAGAATTTGATATAAGAATTCATTGCCAGCTCGGCGTGCAGGATCTCCCGTACATGTTTCGCGCTTTCCTAGAACAGCAAAATTAACTCCTGCCATATACAAAAGTTCTGCAACAGCTTTAGTTGTTTTCTTAGCGCGCTCTTCGTATGCACCGGCGCACCCAACCCAGAATAAATATTCGACATCATCTGGAAGCTGACCTTCTACTACACGAATTGGAAAATCGCATTCCGCAATCCATCCATCGCGATCTGCGCGATTTGCACCCCATGGATTTCCTGCTTTTTCCAAATTACGGAATGTTCCACCAAGTTCAGTTGGAAATTCTGATTCAACTAAAACTTGGAAGCGACGCATATTGACAATGTGATCAACATGTTCGATATCAACTGGACACTCTTCGACGCATGCACCACATGTTGTGCATGACCATAAAACATCGAGCGCAATAGGGCTTAATTCACCTACCAAAGACTCTGTTTCAACAACTTTTGCCATTGCATGATCGCGCATAGCCATGATTAATAATTTCGGAGAGAGTGGTTTATCTGTGTGCCAAGCAGGACATTGTGATTGACAGCGTCCGCATTCGGTACAGCTCGTCATATCGAGCAGACCTTTCCACGAAATATCTGAACGTGCGCCTAGGCCAAAGACATCATCTTCGCTTGGATCTTCGAAATTGATTGGCTTACCGTGTGAAAGCATCTCAGGCAGTGGGCCAAGTGAATTTTTTCCATTGCTATTGCGACGGAAATAGATATTAAAAAATGCTAAGAAGCGGTGCCATGCAATTCCCATTGTTAGATTCTGTGCAATGACAATAAACCAGAGCATTGAAACAACAATTTTTAGAGCAGCGACCCATTGGATGTACGTAGTAATTTGCGTAAGAGTGAGCGCTTTGAATTCTGATGCAATAAACCATGTTGTTATATGGTGGCGACTCCAACTAGTCTCTGATGAAAGTGCGCCTTCTAAGCCTCGCAGTGCGATTACACAGAAGACGATGAGAACGATAGTTGCTTCGATGTAATACGCCTTTTTCATCCCTGAACCAAAGAAGCGCGATGTTCGGCCCTTCTTAGCAAGTCGCGTGAATTGGCGAATCCCAATCAATGTCACTATTCCGATACCAGTGAACCAAGTGATTGCTTCTACGAAATATTCATAAATCCACCAGTGACCAATAAAGGGCAATGAAAAATATGGATTGAGAAGTTGACCATATGCAGTTACAAGAGTTCCAAAGAGCGCACCGAAGCCGATCATTACAAACCAATGTGCGATTCCAGTACCGGTGAAATTGAGCATCTTTGTATGGCCTAAAACTTCACGAGTCATATTCCAAAAACGTGAAGCACGATTATTGCCACGAGTTGGGTCCGGCTGGCCTTTCTTATATATGGCAATCAGTTGGCGTACTCGAATTGCAAGCAAAACCAATGCAGCCACAGTTATTCCATATGCCAATACGACCAAAAGGAGGTTCATGTGCGTAAGAGTATCTAAAAACCCTTTACGGTCGCTCTCTCGCCCTATAAACTAAAAAAATATTTAGGGAGAGAAATGACTATAAATAATCCAGAAATTTCGCAATATGTCCTTCCAGCAAATGCGCAGAAATCAGATGACCATAGTGCCATTACCTGTGTGCGAAAGGGCAACGGGGAATCAGTTGAAGTCACCTCATTTATCTCTAAAGATGGTCGTCTACGTTGCCGCGTTCCTGGTGATAAGAGTGAATGGGTTAGCATCAATAATCACAACGGGGAAGATTTAGATTTCGAAAAGTCCTGGAAATTTTCTCAAGTTGGGATAACGGGTAAATCCAATTCTTCAATCTTGCATGATGATAATGACAATGCATTTTTGTGGCTTGCAGACACTGTTTGGTTTGGTCTAACCGATCGTATTTCCAATAGCGAATGGAAAGCGCTTATGGAGAAGAGAACAAAACAAGGATTCAATGTGATGCAAGTTGTCTCTGGATTATTACCAGAGGCTGCATTTGGTGAACCATCAACATTGCTCGATGGAGTCGCATCATGGACATTAGACAAAAAAGAATTAGAAAAACGTTGGTGGGATGCAGCTGACCTGAGAGTTATTGATGCAGTTCAAGCGGGACAAATGCCTGCACTCGTTGGCGCATGGAGTTACTACATTTTGGAATTTGGTGCTGAACGGCTAAAGAAACATTGGTCAGAAATGATTGCGCGATGGTCTGCTTTTCCAGTTTTTTGGTGTGTTGCAGGCGAAGTTGGATTGATGGAATACAAAGACCTCTTCACTAACGATATGCAAGAGAAAGCGCTTTCGATTCAACAAATGTGGAAACCTGTAATTTCGCATGTTCGAAATACCGATTCCTGGAAGCGACCAATTACAGTGCACCCATGTCCAGCATTTAATTACTCATCCACTGAAGCGTTACAAGGTGATGAAAACCTTGATTTCATTTGGCTTCAGACGGGACATGCCGATGTCAATGTTATAAAGGCAACGCTAGGTGCTCTCAATAAAGCGCAACGTGACTCAAAACTTCCCGTAATAAATAGTGAAGTTTGTTATGAAGGAATTGCAGGTGGATCACCCGCAATGTTGCAGCGCTATTTATTTTGGACGCACTTACTTCAAGGTGCTGCAGGACATACATATGGGGCACAAGGAATTTGGGCTTTTCATGATGATGAAACAAGTCCTGGTGCAATGTGGGGCTGGGTTCCTTGGCAAGAAGCGTCACTGCTTCCTGGCGCTACCCAATTAGGTTTAGCAGCGCAATATTTAAGATCAATACATTGGAATGGTTTTACACCCGCTAACGATTCTATGAAAGTAAATGCAGACCTGGACCACCCATATCGTCCGTGGGCCGGGAAAACTGGCGATAACCTAATTGCATATTTCCCGGCAGTGAGCATGGCACCTGCTGATATGGGAATTTCTTTTGAACTTGCAACAATCGTATTTCAAAAGTTGAAAAAGAATTCTGCATACTCAATGGAGATTTTGAATCCTCGAAATGGAAAAGTTGTAAGGACAGAAAAAATTACGAGTAGCGCTGAAGGGGAATGGCATTTCACTAGTACAAATATTGCTAGCCCACTTCCAACAATGGAAGATTGGATTATCCATCTGAAGCTATTGCCGTGAGCGAGAATAGTTCTCTAGATGATGCCGATATTGATGCCTTTGGCGTTCCTGGATACTTAGGAAAACCAGCAGGTGAAATAAGGCGAAAGAGTGAGCCTGAAGGTTTCAGAGATGCTTTTTGGGTGTCAAACCCCACTCGCCAATCAGATTTACATGTTCTATTTGTCTCAACAGTAGACACAGATGCAGGACTGTACACATTTGATATTGCATCAAGTGGAAATTTTCAGTTGATAATTGATGGAGAAGTAAAGGTTCGAGGCCCTGTTCGCTTCTCATCACATTTTCCCGAGTTTTACTCCGAAAACTTCTCGCTTTCAAAAGGTGTTCATACGATTTCGATTTTCGCTCACGGTGAATTCCTTAAGACTCGGACGATGGCCCCACTTCCCAATTTTGTTTGGATGCGTCTTTCTAAAAACAGCGTCCCAATTTCTATCAATTGGAAAGCACGAGAAATCCTTGAATACGCTGCAACAGGGCTGCGAATTAGCGCACTTTTAGGCTGGGTTGAATGGTTAGAAGAGCCAAGAAGGGATCAAGTAACGTGGAAAGAAGTTGGCCCGGTTGACACTTTGTTAGAGCTAACTGGACCGCTCACGCAATCAGAATTACGTATTCCGCAACTGTCAATAATTATTCCTAATGAGATGGCGCGAGGAACATTTAGAGAGACATTTACTGGATATAAATATGACGATCTTGCGTCACAATATTTATTGGCCGACCTCAACCCAGATCCATGCGATGACGCCGATGGCATTTGGGTGCGCTATGACTTAGGAAAAATCCGTATTGGTTATTTCAGTGTTGTGATTGAGAGTGAATTTGGCGCAGAAGTAAAGATTGCAT
>Ga0194060_10000453_pt1 | contig 30028 bp, 21 predicted proteins | sample SepL225m_MetaG_FD_163427 | JGI IMG/M metagenome (GOLD analysis project Ga0194060, IMG submission 163427) | Anoxic zone freshwater microbial communities from boreal shield lake in IISD Experimental Lakes Area, Ontario, Canada - Sep2016-L222-5m | ecosystem: Environmental > Aquatic > Freshwater >...
AGATTATTGGCAATATATAATATTATTATTCAAAAAACATCGGTATAAGTAACGTAGATTCATGCGAACGATTACGCAGGACATCTGGCAAAGGCAAAGGCAAAGGCAAAGGCAAAGGCAAAGGCAAAGATAAAGTAAAACACAATAAATTCCGCGGGGTTCTCTTTGCCTTTACCTGTTCCTTAGTTCGCTTAAATTCCGCTAAGAAACTCCCTTAACCTGTCCGGTATCCCGGTTTTCTTCCATGCGGGGAGGTCGATAAAAACGTGCACAGCTTTAACTGTGGTACAAAACTCACCGGCTTCATTGCGGAATGTATATTTCATCTCGAATGAAGTTTCTTTTATGGCAACTACTTCAACCTCTGCCGTTACTTTTGTGTTGGGCAGTATCGGCTTCCTGTAGTCAGCTTCTGTATGGATAAGCGGAACGGCGTATTTCTCGTTGAAGAAATATTCTTTGCCGATGCCACTGTTCTCCAGCATTTCTTCGAAAGCCGAATGCGCCAGTCTGAAGATGTTACCGAAGAAAAGAACACCTGCCGGGTCGGCATCATAGAAATTTACTCTGAGTACGGTTGTGAACATAATAAAACCTGTTTTGTTTATTTTATTGGTATCTGAAAAATAATGTTAATTACATATAAAAGCATGGAGCGGATGAATGATGCAGTTCATCATCAGGAATTACATTCATTCTGTATTTATTTAGAAATAATACATAATAAATCTACTAAAATATAATTTCATTTTTCCTTAACTTTGTACTGACTTTTACACATTTTTATTGATTTGAGAGGCAGACGCTTTAAGTTTATGAATAAATTCAGAATAGTCTTTATCACTCTGTGCATTACATTAATTACCGGACTCCCGCTTCCGGCTCAGGGAAAACAATATGACGTTAAATATACATACTACGACAACGGCAAAGTAAAGACTGAAGGAACATATCATTACGGCAGGCGCGAGGGTTCATTCCGCGAGTTTTATCCTGGCGGACAGCTTTGGAAACTGTGGTATTTCCATGAGGATAAGGAAGACGGTAATTCGCTATGGTATCTCGATAACGGTACGCTTAGTATGGAATGGAATTATTCTGACGGCAGGCTTGAAGGCATATCGAAATGGTATTATGAATCGGGGCAGCTCTGGGCGGAACCAAACTATGTCAATAATATTCAGGAAGGCATTACCAAAACTTATTACCGCAGTGGCAAAGTTATGGGACTCTGGCTTTATCATAACGGACAACTGAACGGATTGTCTAAATCTTACTTCGAAAGTGGCAGACCTGAGTTTGAAAAGTATTACGCGGATGACAAACTGCAGGGCATCAGCAAAACATTTTATGATAATGGTATGACAGCTCTTGAAGCTAATTATAAAGACGATAAGCTCGATGGCACCTCGCACCTTTATTATATAGACGGCACCGTTAAGGTAATAGATACTTACCAGATGGGACAGATAGTTAAGCGCGTCCGCTATGGCATTGATAAAAAGTTCGATAAGGCTGAGGAAAGTTTTAAGGATTACTACGATAACGGTATTCTGAAATCAGAGGTAAACTTTAAAGACGGACTTAAACATGGAGCGGAGAAAACTTATTACGAAAGCGGATACCTGAAAGGCGATCTTCATTATTTATTGGGGAAACTACAGGGCATCTGCAAAACTTACCATGACAGCGGCTGTGTGGCTCAGATAGCTGAGTATGATAAAGGCATAAAGACCGGCAGGGAACAGGAGTTTGATAATCAGGGAAGAATCCTGACAGAGAAAAATTATAATAAGGGACTGCCCGAAGGACTGGCAAAGTTCTATTATCCTGGCGGGAAAGTGGAGTCAGAGGTTAACTATAGCGAAGGACTCGCCGAAGGCAAATTCCGCGGTTATTATCCTGGTGGCAGGCTTGCTTATGAGGGGAATTATCGCCGTGGCAAATTAGATGGACTTAAGACCTGGTATTTTGAAAATGGCGAAATATCAGAGTATGCGTTCTATAAAGCCGGACAGATTAACGGTGCGCACATTACTTATCACACAAACGGCTTTGTTAAAAACGAAGCTAAATACGACAACGGAAAGCTTATAAGCCAGCGCATTTATGACGAAAAAGGACACACATCAGACAGGTAGAGATGCACTGCCGTGCGTCTTCTTCTGTTGCCGTGCGTCTTCTTCTACCGTGCGTCTTCTGCTTAAAAATCAGTTCCCAGCGAGAATAAATATCTTGGTTCGCTGAATGAATTAAAGTTATACGCCCAGGCAACATCCATTCTGACGAGGAAGTATAAGAGGAACATTCTCGCGCCGAAGCCCGTGCCTGCCAATAAATCCTTTGTAACCAGCCGTCCGTTTTCATTATCGCCCGTCAGCCTCAGACTCTTATTATTCGTCCACGCCGAACCGGCATCAATAAAAGCCACACCAAGTATATTCTGGAATAACAGCGGCAACGGACCCGTAACAAGATACCTTATCAAAGGCATTCTAAGTTCAAGGTTCATCAGAGAATACTTTGTACCTGTCTGTTCGGCATAATTATAACCTCTAAGCGGCATTGCCGGAGTAAGGAAAGCAAAATCGCTGGCTGAGTTAAGAGGAATTTCGCCTGTAGAGAAGGTGCGGTTAATCCAGTTATCCGTACCACCAATAAAGAATCTCTGCGGATTAGCTCCGTCAGAATAGCCACCTGAAAGTCTGAAAACAAAAGTATTATCGTACCAGAAGCGGTTGTAGTTCCTGAAATCAAAGGTCATTGAGTAAAAACTTAAATTTCTATTCCCGATTCTGCCTTTAAGCGGATTGCCAAAGAGCGTAAAATTATATCTTGTGCCGTCAATAGGCGAGGTGTAACCCTGGATAACATTATCATGAATAAAGCTAAGCGATGGTATTACATAGCCTATCTTTTCAGTCGGCTCATCAGTATTGTCGAGGTTTTCCGATGATACATTAAGCCAGCTTAGAGAGCCGTCCAGTCTGTAAAATTTATTAAGCGGACAGCTTGCCGAGAATGTAGCTCCATAGTTTCTGAACCTGAAAAGATTACTCGTATAACCCCCATTGCGTGTAAGGTAAACAAAGCGTGCCGTATGAAACCCGCTGATGCCATAGTCAATTCTTTTAGGCAGATAATAATAAGCAAGACCGTAATCACTGTTTTTAAGGTCCATCTGAAGACTTGTAATGCCGGTCAGCCGGTGATTGCCGAGCACATCGCTGAAAGAGAGCTGCGTAGTTCCCAGCAAACCGTAGAACGTGCTGTAACCGGCGCTGGCATAAACAATATCAGGTGAAAAGCTGACTTTGTATTTATTGACAAAATAATCCCCGTTTTTATCGAGGTTTTCCTTTGGATTAAATTTAGAAGTCTTAGATGCAATAATAGTATCATTTATCAGGTCATTATACCCGCCGAAGATGTAGTGGCTATATTTATTCTCTGAAGAATCAGTCTTTGGCGTATCAACAAACTGACCTGTAAATATCAGACTGTGTATGGTGCCTGATGTATCTTTTTGAGTTTCTGCCATTACAACTGATTTTGCAGGTTCAACGCTGTCCTTTTCAGGATTAAGCATTTTCGCAATATAAGCCGTTGGCTCAAGAATTTTCCTGGTTGTCTTCGGTTCAAACGGGTTATTCATAAGGAAAATATTATAAGCCGCGTCATAGTAAGAACTGAAAACAAGCTTTTTGCCATCCTGAGATAAAGATAACTGATAAATACCGTTAAGCGAATTTGTAATCGGAACAAGCTCCGCCTTCTCTATTGTCCGCCCCGCCTGAACGTCAAACTTTGCCTTATAAATATTATAGATACCATTCAAATCCGAGGCAAAGAGAATTTCATTGCCTTCGGGAGATACAACCGGAGAAGTTACGCTGAAGTTTGGATAATCTGTAATCCTCGTAATCTTCTTTGTCTCAATGTTAATGGCAAACAAATCAGCCTTATTATAATTATAACGCGCTATATTAAATGTATCGGTAATAGCGGGCGGAGCTGTATATTCATTCCGGTCGGAGGCAAACAGTACGGTCTTATTATCAGGATCCCAGGCGGGGGATGAATCCGTAAAGATATCGTTTGTCAGGTTGGTAATCTGTTTTGAATCAATGTTATAAATGTACAGGTCCGATTGCGCACCGTTATGACCGACAAAGACAAGGTTCCTGCCGTCAGATGAATATTTCATTGAGGAAATACCGTCAAGCTTAATAGGCAGGGTTTCTTTTTCTTCGGACTGAATGTCAATAATGTAGGCTACATCATAGCCACTGCTTTTAGCTGTCAGAACAATTTTACTGCCATCGGGCGACCATGCAAGTCCCGGAGCAAGTATGTTTAATTCCTCAAACTCATTTGTACGGTTGCCGGCTACAAGCTTCTTAATAATTTTGCCATCAATGGCGTTCATCAGATAAACGTCAAAGTAGAAGTCCCTGTTTGAGATAAAAGCAATCTTATCGCCCTGCGGAGAAATAGCGGGTATTGTATTATACGAGCCGCCTTTTTCTTTTTTCTGGTCGGTAAGCTTTTTGGCGAACTGGTCAGGGTCATCTCTTGTGGCAATGTCAGGCCAGAACTGCTTCTTAAGTTCTTTCTTCCAGCGTTCATTAAATTCCTCATAGTTCAGCCCGATTGATGCTTTCATAGCTTCCTGAAGGTCACCCATGCCTTTTGTTTTATTAATAATCTCGCTTATCTTTTCCTTACCATACTTCTGCGAAATATAATAAAACACAGACTGACCGCCACGGTAAGCCATATAACCGTTAAGTCCGTTGATATCCGGGAGATACTCATTAATTATGGCATCTCTGATAAACATATCAGTATTAACATCCCAGCCGAGTGACTCATATTCAGCAATTCCCTCACTAAACCAAAGAGGCAGCTGCATACTGATATTTCTGGAAATAATATTCTGTAGCGACCCGCCGTATAACATATCATTAATTACGGCATGAGAAAGTTCATGATGAATAACATGCCTGAAACTTGCATACGACCCGTCAAAGGGAAGAACTACTCTGTTCTTGAACAGTTCGGTAAAGCCGCCAATGCCTTCATCGAGATACTGGTCGGTTACATTAGTCTCCTGGAAATCGTTATGACTGCGGTAAACGATAATAGTTATTCTGTTACTGATAGAATAGCGGAAGCTGCTCTGAATTGAAACCAAAGCATCTTCGGCAGCCTTTGCGCAGAATTCAGCGATTTTTTCTCCGCCATCGGAGAAATAAATATCAAAATGATGTGTCTGGATATAATACCAGGAATAATCTTTGTACTGCACCTTATTCTGCCCGAAGGCACCTTCCTGCGCACGTATAGATGAAAGGGCTGTTAATAAAACCACAAGTATAAAAAATATTTTATTTATCATCTTATGCTCATTCTATTTATAATTAAAATGAAAAAAGTAGCCTGGATGGGAATTCGCCCGTCAAAGAATAGAAACAAAAACCAATCTCCCTGCTCATAAACTCAGTTCTTCTAAAGGATAAGGAAATCAATCTCCCGCCTTTCAGGGTTCACGCGTATAAGCCGCACATTAACCTTATCTCCGAGGCGGTAAACCTTATGATTTTTCCTGCCGGTTAATGAATATTTTTTCTCATCATAAATATAATAATCGTCATCCATATCCCGCAGGCGGACTAAGCCCTCTGCCATACTGTCCGTAAGTTCTATAAAGATTCCGAAGTTGGTAATACCGGAAATAATACCGTGAAAATTCTCCCCCACATGGTTCTTCAGAAACTCAGCCTGTTTCAATTTAACTGAAATCCGCTCAGCACTTACAGCGCTACGTTCGGTTGCGGATGTATGTTCGCATATTTCTTCAAGCGTTTTATATTGATAAAGACTACGTCCGTTGCCTTCTATATACTGGAAAAGCATACGGTGAACTATCAGATCAGGGTACCTTCTGATTGGCGAAGTAAAATGCGAGTAATACGGGAAGCCGAGACCATAATGCCCGATATTATCAGGAGAATAAACAGCTTTTGCCATCGAGCGTATAGCAATCGCATTTACAACGGCTTCTTCTTCGGTACCTTTAACTTCTTCGAGTATTTTTTGGAACTGTTTTGATTTATTGGCTGAATCAGGGTTAAAAGAATACCCCAGAGATTTTACAAAACCGGCGAAATCCTTAACCTTTTGTTCGTCCGGTAAATCGTGAACACGGTAAATAAATGGAAGCTCTGCTTTCTTTCGCGCAGAACCGATATGTCTGGCTGTAATCTGATTTGCAAGAAGCATATACTCCTCGATAAGCATATTGCTTTCCCTGACTTCTTTCTTCGTAATTTTTACAGGCATACTGTTTTCATCGAGTTCGAACTTAACTTCAGGACTAATAAAGTTAATACTCCCCTTACTCATTCTTTTCTTTCTTAATGTAGTGGCAAGCTTATTAAGAAGTGTCAGTTCATCGACAAAGTCGCCGGCTTTAGTCTCAATTATTTCCTGAGCCTGTTCATAGCTAAAACGTCGCTTACTGTTGATAACAGATTTTTTAATCTCATACTTCTCAATTTTACCGAGCTTTGTCAGTTCAACAATTACTGAATAAGTAAGTCTGTCTTCAAAAGGGACAAGTGAGCATATACCATTAGAGAGTTTTTCGGGAAGCATAGGAAGGACTTTACCTACAAAATAAACGCTGTTGCCTCTTGCGCGTGCTTCCTGGTCAAGCATTGAACCGCTGGTTACATAGTGGCTGACATCAGCAATATGAATACCCACCTGATAATTGCCATTGGAAAGTATATCGATTGATACGGCATCATCGAAATCCTTGGCATCTTCAGGGTCTATAGTAAAAATAACTTTGTCCCTTAAGTCGAGACGGCTACTTAATTCCTCAGATGATATTTTCCCGTCAATATTGCCGGCTTCGTCTAAAACACCTTGCGAAAAGACGTAAGGCAGGTTAAATTCACGCGCCAGAGCTGAAATTTCAGCGTCATAAGCTCCGGATTTGCCGAGAACTTCCTTTACTGCTCCTTCAGGATTAAGGTTAGGATTATCCCATCTGAACTGGTGAACAACAACTTTGTCCCCGCTCTTTGCTCCGTTTAAATCTGATTTAGCTATATATATATCGCGATGCAGGTCTTCATCATCCGGTTTAATGAAGTAAAAAGATTTCGTTTTATTCAAAGTCCCGACTATTTCATCGCGTTTTCTTTTTACAATATTTACGATTTGTCCTTCTATATTCCTTCCTTTGCTTCTGGCAAAGAGAGATACTTCAACAGTATCCCCGTTTAAGGCAACACCAAGATTTTTTGCAGGAATAAAGACATCCCACATATCGGAATTCTTCATAGCCACAAAGCCGTATCCGCCTTCGGTAAGACTTAACGTACCAATAAGCTTCCCGTCTGAAGTTGCATTGAGGCGGTAACGCCTGCCTGCCTTTGTCAAAAATTTCTCTTCAACAAGCTCATACAGGACTGCTTTAAGCTGTTCTAATTCATGTTCATCAGTAATCGCGAGGTCTCTTGCAACCTCGCCTGATCTCAGGCTTTTGCCGGGGTTCGATTTGAAGAAGGCTTTAATTTTCTTTTTCATAATAGATTAAAATATAAATTTATAGCGAAGTGATAATTCTGTTATTTTTTCATTGAGCGTGCTGGTTTCAGTAACAGGGTCTTTTCGTTCGACTCTGACGGAAAACCTGTCGTTAAATGGAATTTCAATCCTTAAATTGGCTTTCGTAAAATCCTGCAAAGCTTCGGTTGATCCGCCGATTGAGTAACGGATATTTTTAACCTTCCCGCTTACCCCGAAGTTATACTGCTCGCCTGTTTTTTCAAGTTCAACATCTTCAACAGCATCGCCAAGCTGTGAGTTTACAAAGCCTGATATCAGACTGCTTGCGATTGATGTGCCATAGCCGGCAACATCAATTGCTACTTTCTTTTTTTCAGTAGCCGTCAGCTCGCTTTGAAATTTTCCTGAAATAATAAAAGACATAGCATCAGCAATACTATATTCCGGCGATGACACGCCGTTTTGAATATTTTGATCACCAATATAAATCGCGATATTTTCTTCATTTGCCGCAAGGTTCTTTTCAATTTCCTGTAAAGTTCCTTTAAGAAAAATCTTTACAGCAACTTTACCTGAGTCGCTTGCTGTAGCGCCATCATGATTTGCAGTATAAGTCGCTTCTATATCAAGCCTGGGGTCTATTATATTGCTCTCAAAGTATATTGTACCGGTTGCCGTAAGAGTCTTAAAGAGAAAAAGATTTGAACCTTTCAGAAGATTAAACTTTCCCTGAGCCATACCGTTACTGCCATAGATAAGTTCGCCATCGAGTTTCGCAGTCAGCTGTGACTTTAATTCCGGACTTATGACATAGGTTACCGTTGCCTGATCAGAATTTTTAATTTTAACTCTTGTATTAAAATCAAACTTCGAAGCTTTTGCAGTAACTATCTTTTTACTTTCCGCATACTTCTTTTTAGAATCTATGACCTGATTGATTTCCGCCTGTTTTTTATCAATACCTGAAGAATCGATAACATAGTGATAAATAATATCATCCTTCCTCGCTCCATAAGACGACTGAACCGGCACAATTGTAACATTTGTCTTTTTCAGCAGGACAGTACCATCCAAATTACTGGAGCCATCGTTATATGTAAAATTCCAGTTTCCGTCAGACTGGATAATCAGATTCCCATTTACAGGCAGACTGCCTCCTTTTACAGAAGAACTTAATAATGCAAGGCTACCTGAAATAGTAACATTAATATCTTTAAGATTCATACCGCCAAAATTAATCTTTCCGCCACCGGATAATGTCCCGTTATACATTGTACCTCCCGCATTTCTTAACGCTATATTTTCTATTTTAATAGTTTCATCAGCAAGGCTTACATCAAGGTCCATCTCATAAGGAAGATTATTCTGCTTTGCAATGAAAGAACCATTGTTAAGTTTAAGATTCCCGCCATAGTTTAATTTATCAGTCATACCGCTGATGGAAATATCAGCATTTAATTTCCCTTTAAGCTGACTAACCTCCGGCACAAAAGCACTTACTACTGAAATATCAAAGTCATTGGATTTCATCCTGGCATTTATCGGCGCTCCTTTCAGAACTCTGTCTTTGACTCCCATAAAACCGAGGTCAACAGGGAAACTGCCGGTCAGAGTAAATAGCGGTTGTAATGAATTATATGATGTATCTAAAAACTGCAAATTAGTTTTGAGCAGTTTCTCTGCATACGCCAGATCGCACCACATACTGCCAAACGGATTTTTATATGCCTTAACGCTGTCTGCATCAAACCTTAAATTTATTGTTGGTTTATCTAAATACCCGTTCGCTTTTGCTGTAAGATTAATTTTACCTTCAAAATTTGAAGCAAGTCCTGAGAGTCCTCTTAAAGCAGCTACATCAAGATTTTTTATTTCAAGCCTGGCATCTTTAAGCATTCCATTGCTTAACATACCACCCAGAAGATTTATCTCTGTTCCATTTCCTGCAAGGGTAAACTTCTTCACTTCAAAAGCATCTTTTGAATAAACTCCGGCTAAAATACTGCCATTAATCCATTTAATATTGTTGTAATCAATGAAAAACTTATCAACGGCAAACATAAATTTATCTGTCGTCATGTCCACATTGCCGGTAATCTGAGCTTCCATGGTAGTATCCATATCAGCCTGAAGATTATAACTTAGTATATTCTTCTTCAGGTTCATGAGAATGGAAATATTTTTCAAATCCGTACCTGAAATAACCCGTTCAGCCGTAAACTGCATATTTGCCACGACATTATCAAAAAGTATCTTATCATTAGAGCGGCTAATATCCAGATTAAAGCCAAGATTGGAAATATAGCTCAGATTATCATCCGTTAAAAGCTTAAGGTATTTGAGATTAATATTGTTAGTCGCCTTAAAGCCTGCTTTATCGTTCATAACAGTTCCGCCAATCAGACCATCCATATCAATCCTGTTGATGCCGGTAAATTGCGAAAGTAATTTAAAGTCTTTTATGTTCAGGTCGTAAACTATATTCATACTATCGCTCAAGGCTACCGGAACCGGAGTTATTGCAAGCTTTGCCCACGATTCAAATTCCTTTATCTTAAGTGAATCATTCACTAAAAATACCGGATTGAACTGAGAAACCTTTTTCATTATTGACTGAAAAAAACTATTGTATTCATAACCGATTATTGATGCCGCATCATCAATCGAAAAATTGCCGCGAACGTTCATGTCAGCAAAATCGGAATTCAAAGCAATCAGTCTTTCATCAGATGCCGGCTTTGTATAAACAAGGCGGAAGTTTGTAGGTTCAATCTTCTTATTCATAAAATTTGATTCATTCAAAACAAAATCCAGTTGGCTTTCCATTTTATGAAAGTCAAAACTTCTTCCTGTAAAGTTAAAACCGAAGTTCAGACTGGAAGGTGTCATCAGAGTATCAGTAATCAGCCTTTTAATATTCAGATTCTGAACATCGCCTGTAACCGCATAGACCGGATTTCCCAAATCAGATATATCGAGATTTCCATCTGCGCTGAGCAAAGCATTCATTGCAAAAGACTTTAACCTCATTAACATTCTGCCATTATCAGCACCGATGTTCAGTCTCAAAGAATCAATCTGATACTGCTTTATCCGCGAAGAACCAAGTGCAATATTGATATTAGCGGACAACTTATCCGGCTTTGTCCCCCGCCCGTGAACTATAACATTAGAATTTAATAATGTCTTTAGATTTACCACAGGCTCAACATTAAGCTTTGAAGTCTGCATCTCAACATTGTACTTCATCTCATCGCCTGTAAAATCAAAATCAGCTTTTGCCTGAATGTATCCTTCCGGTAAATCAGTCTTAAAAACCGTCTTAAACTCAAGAGGCCTGCCTTCATAATCAATTTCAATATTCTTAAACTGAAGCTTCTTGTATGCCGGGATTTGGAAAACCGGCATAAGTTCAGCAATATCAGGCTCGTTGATACCGGAGTTTAATACCTTAGCCTTAATAAAAAGATCTTCGGGAGAATGCAGGTTTTTAATATTACCCGTCAGATTTAGCTGAGTCCGGAGATAATCGAGACTCAGCTTTTCGATATTCATATCTCCAAAGGTACCGGTTACAAGAATCTTTGTCTTTAATGTACCCTTAAGAAAACCAGTAGATTCTGTAAAATGCGCGAGATCGGCAAAGTCAAACTGCCCTGCATTCAAATCGACCTTTACCGGACAATCTTTAAGTTTAGCTATGTTTAATTCCTTAAATATATTAACCTGATCCATTTGGGCGGAAAGATCAACATCTGTCGTACCGGACTTAATGACGAGGGATTCAACCTTAAAGTTATGCTCTGTAACAGAGAAGTTACCCATCAGGTCCTTAAGCCTGAAATTTTGTAAATTAACTTTAGCACTTAAGCCACTTATCCTTACCTGATAATCATTATCGTTAATACTGGCAAACGCATCCAAAGCAAGGTAAAGGCTGTCCACTCTGAGATTATTCATATTAAGCGCGGGATAAGAGGAATCGACATCTCTCTTATTATAATCCGCCATCCGGAAGCTGATATTCTTAAGTTTGAAGTCGGCAATGATAATTGTCAAAGGGAAAGAGGAGCTTGTAGTATCTTCTTCAGATTTTTTCCTGCCGAGCCTGCTGATATTTAGAACCCCGCCGGAATCCATCAGCAGACTGACTTTCGCGTCCGAAAGTTCAAAGTTGCGAACGTAAATCCTTTTAAGCAGAAGCTGCAAAGGACTGGTTTTAAGCTGTATCCTGCCGACAGAAATAACCGTATCACTTTCCATTGTAAGAACAGCATTCTTAATAGTCAGCGAAGTAAAGATTGTCCCTTCTATTTCTCCGATATTAAGCCTGCCGTTAATGCCGGCATTTACCTGCTTAACGATTTCCTTCCTCAGCAACTCATGAAATATAACAGTCTGCGTAAAAATAAGAAAGATTATAATAAGCCCGGTCAGCCCAATGAAAGCTATTATAAATACATTCACAACTTTGTGGAATGTACTCCTCTTAGGTTTTACCGACATCTTTTTGTTCATTATTCCCTGAATCTTTCCAGAACGGTTTTTATAATATTTGTAGTGGACTGATTATTAACAAATTCCACCGTCTTAACTTCGCCGCCGTTAGATTCTACAACTTCACGCCCGACAATCTGGTCTATTTTCCAGTCGGCACCTTTTACAAGAATATCGGGAATAAGATAGTTTATGAGTTCTTCCGGCGTATCCTCATCAAAAAATGTAACATAATCAACACATTTCAAACTGGCCATCAGGAAAGCTCTTTCATGCTGTGGAACTATCGGGCGGAGCGCTCCTTTTATTCTTTTAATCGAACTATCGCTGTTCAGACCTATGATTAAAACATCTCCCATTGCGCGGGCTTTTGTCAGATAATCTGCATGTCCTGCATGAAGTATATCAAAACATCCGTTAGTAAATACTACCTTCTTGCCATCCGTCTTAAGCTTCTTGCGGATTTCAAGCAGTTTTGTTTTATCTGTGAATATATTTTCCAATTACTTTAACCTCTTAAATACTATAATTTACCGGATGCATGATAAATTCCCCTTTTCTTTCATACTCATAATCTTAATCTTAATCATACTCATTTTTCCTGAAGCAGTCATGATTAAGAAGAGAATTTATTGTAAACCCAATCTATTCAATTTCCTTTTCAACTTCTGCAAACAACTTATCCTGTTCAATCGGGATAATACCTGTCTCTTCGCAAACCAGTCCGCCTGCAAAATTAGCAAGATACGATGCTTCGCCTATATCAGCGCCGGCGGCGAGTGCTACTGTCAGCGTAGAGATTACAGTATCTCCCGCTCCTGATACATCGGCCACCCTGCGTGCTTTAGTCGGGATTCTCCGCTCCTGCCGGTCTTTCTCAAATATTGCTATCCCCTGTTCGCCAAGCGTAAGCAGCGCGTACTTCGAATTAAGTTTTTCAAGTAACTTAAAACCCGCATCCGTAATATCCTGTCTGGTTTTAATCCTCAATCCAAAAGCATCCTCGGCTTCCTTGCGGTTAGGCTTAAAAACCGTTACGTCCCTGTAATTAAAAAAATTATTAAACTTTGGGTCCACGTTTATTATAACATTATTAAACTTAGCAAGATTTATAATTTCCTGAATAAGAAACGGAGTAAGCACGCCTTTGTTATAATCCTGGAGGATTATGCCGTCAAGCGACTGGATACTCTCTTTCAGAAACGATAGTATCTCTTCCTCAATCTGCCTGCCGATATATTCCTTACATTCCTGGTCAATCCTTACAATATGCTGATTCTGCGCTATGACTCTCGTCTTAGCAGTAGTCGGGCGCGAATCATCGGTTATTATGCCGGAGTTATTAATGCCCGCTTCCTCCATAAGTCTTGTAAAAACAGAACCATGGTTATCGCTTCCGATAATTCCTATTGGCAACGGAATGCTGCCAAGCTTTTGGATATTCAGCGCGCAATTAGCTGCACCGCCGAAGCGGTAGAACTCATTATCAATCTCAATAACCGGCACAGGAGCCTCAGGCGATATCCTTCTGACATCCCCCCAAAAATAACAATCAAGCATCATATCTCCGATGACTGCTATCTTCTTTTCATTAAAGCCTTTCTTAAGCTCCGCAAGCCGTTCTCTGGTTATCTGAATCATTTTTCCTCTTAATAACTTTAGAATTTTTCGTAGTAAAAATATTCATATTTTTTGACAAATACCCGTTTTTTTACTCAGTTCCGTAGTTTGTTCAGAAATTATATAAAGGTTAACAGAAAGGGAAATAAAAGTTATTCAATTAGTTTTGGGCAGATATTTGAGATATGCTTTTGGAGTATGATTAAGATTAAGAGTATCAATGATGGTGTAATCATACATACTCTAATTATCCTCAATGCACCTGATGCTGAAGCTGACAACCTTATCATAGTAGTTCCAGTATATGTTGCTGTCATTATAATTTAATCCTATGGCGTATGCATACGCAACATCATACTCCGTGGAACTCCAATAGTCAGTATAGAATGATATATCGCCAAAGCGGCCATTACTGTCGCGGTAACCCGCAAGCAACGCGGAGAAACGTCTGGTATCTGTGCCCTCTCCTCTTTCTGTCCCCTGCCCTTTCGCCTTTAAAGCATTACTATTCTCTGCTGATACTATTGTTAATATCTTGAGTTCTGCTTTTGTCGGTATATGCCAGCCATCCGGGCATATACCTTTTGTACCGGAGGTTGTGCTGTATGCCATTGCTTCTTTCCATTGATATAAACCGCCATATTTCGCACAATTACCGGAGTCATTACCATAACAATACTTCTCTATTCTTCCATTATTGACTGCGTCCTGTTTCCCGTCTATCATCGTACCTGCATCAAGATTTTCTTTTAACCAGCATCTGCCACCTGTCTGTACTATTTTGTATATTTTACCCTCGTAGGTGATTTGTGAACCGCAGACTAAGGATGAAGAACCTGCTTTATCCATATTCTTTAATGCTATCTCTTCAGTCGTTGTCTTACCTTTCTTTATTTCTATATACTTGGAGCTTCTTTCATAACCACTCGACTGCGCTTCAAGAGAATAACTTCCAACTAATAACTTCCGTATTATTTTGGATCCTTCCCACTTCTCAATTACCTGTCCGTCTTTCAGCAAATTTACCTCCGCCTCAATAGGCGCTACCTTTACCCTCAGACTTCCGGTTACCGGTTCAAGCGTAATTGTTTTTGTAATCGTCTGTCTCAGCTCAATTGCTATTGTTTCTTTTGCTTCTATGTACCCGGCTTTCCTTACCACAACCAGATGACTGCCAGGAACAAGTTCTATCTCCCCTGCTTTTGCATAACTTTTACCATCGATCTCTATCTCCGCGCCGGGTGGATTTATGTTAAGCATCAAAGAAGATATATTTTTAACAAGCGGGGAAACAAACTTATTAGCCGCCCCTTCCTTTACTTCAATTTCCTTTTCAACATCAAGATAGCCGGGCTTGGTCAGCCACAATTTATACTTGCCAGGAGAACGAAATAACTGGGCATTTGTTGTTCCCTCCGGTATTTCATCCAGATAAATTATCGCTCCATTTGGATCCGACCTGATTTCAACTAATTGTTCTGCTTCGCCGGAAGCCCGCATTTCGGAAAGTTCCTGTGCATGACTGCTAACCGGCAGAACTATCAAAAACAGAAGAAACATCGTCTTAATCATAAGTCAGAAATTCAATTATTATTATTATTGCATAACAGTACGGGTTTTAACCCAAATATTTTTAATAACTCATGCCATGTAAAATTCATCCGGAGCTATGATTTGTATAATTCTTATGATAACGTAACCCGCACGAAATAAATCATAGCCCCGGATATTTTTACATAAAATATAATTAACAAAACAAAAATATCTTTATTACCAAAAAAAAACAATCTGACTGATGAATATATGTTAACAACCTTTACATATTTAACTGTTCTGTATTGTTCACAACGCCGGAATGAAATATTATCTCCTGACCGGCACCAGCAGAACAGGTTTCTTAATTGATTTACAAACCTTTGCTGTAACGCTACCCGACCAGAACGCTTCCATAGCAGACCTGCTGTGTGTAGCAAGCACGATAATATCTGCATTAATTTTAACGGCTGTGTTGATAATAGCATCCTCCGGGTCTTCGCGGATAGTCTCAACTGTAACTTCTGAAACGGATTTCTGTAACTCACTTTTAACCTTCCAGAGATAATCATCAGACTCTTCAGCCATCATTTCAAGCATTCTTGTAGTCGTGCCGGGTAAAAGTTTACTGGAGGAAGTCCACTGACCTGCAAGATTTCCAAAAAAAGGAACAGCCATAATAAGGTGAATCACCGAGCCACACACTCCCGCAATTTGTCCGGCTATGTCAATACTCTGTGTATGTTCGGGATTACCGTCCAGCGGGATAAGCATTTCTTCACACTTAAAATCGGTTACGGACTCTTCCGGCGAAGGCTGTATTAACAATACGGGAGTTTCCCCCAGCGCGATAACCTGTCTGGCAATCGAGCCGAAGAGTATATCACGCATACCGCTTTCCCCGTGTGAACACATTATTATTAAATCCGGCGTAAATTCCCCTGCATGTTCGGCTATGCTTTTTGCCACATCCTTCACTTCTGTTTCATGAACGTGCAAATTAATATTTTTATTATCAGGGAAATAAGTTTTTGCTATATCATTTAAATACTTTTCGGCATCGCCGGCATTTGTCAGATGCTTTTGACCGTGCACTTCGCTTGGTGCGCTTTTTTCAACGACATGAATCAGCGTTATTAACGAATTTAATTTCCGGGACAGGTATCTGACCGCAGGCAAAACTGATTCGGCTAACTCCGAACCGTCAAGCGGGACTAATAAATGCTTTATCATTTTGTTAACCTAAATCTGAAATAATAAAAATACGTTCAGCGCTGTAATTAAACCGGCTATAATCCAGGCTGTTATGGTAGTGATCTTTTTATTAACAAGAACGCCCATTATTTTTTCCCTGCTGGTAAAAACTACAAGAGGAATAATTGTGAAGGGAAGCCCGAAGCTTAAAACTACCTGACTTATGACAAGCGTCCTTGTGGGGTCAAAACCCATAGCTATCACAATGATGGAAGGAAAGATAGTTACGAGCCGACGCACCCAGACCGGGATATACATTTTGACAAAACCCTGCATCATTATCTGCCCTGCTCCGGCTCCGACCGCAGATGATGAAAGTCCTGATGCAAGCAATGAAAGACCAAATATCCAGCCTGCCGCTTTACCCAGCAGCGGTTCAAGCGTAAGATGCGCTTCTTCAATTGAGCCTACGCTCGTAAAACCTTCTTTATGGAATGTCGATGCCGCCATTATTAATATTGCCATATTGACCATGCCCGCGATGCTCATTGCAATGGTTATGTCCATTATCTCGAACCTGAAGAGCTTCTTAAGCTTTTCAGGGTCGCGGACAACAATCCTGCTTTGCATTAAAGCCGAATGAAGGAATATCGCATGGGGCATCACGGTAGCACCAAGTATGCCTGTTGCAAGTATAATACTTTCTGCGCCTGAGAACTGAGGAACAACGGCATGATAGAACACGTTGCTCCACTGAGGTTTATCAATTATTGTTTCTATCAGATAACAGACGGCAATAACACTGACCATTGAAGCGATTATGGCTTCAAGCGGGCGGAAACCATAACGCTCAAGTCCGAGTATTAAGAACGTGGCAATCCCCGCAAGCAACCCGCCAATAATAAGAGGAATGCCAAAGAGCAGATAAAAACCTAATGCGGCTCCAAGAAACTCCGCCAGGTCAGTCGCCATCGCCACTATTTCCATCATAATCCACATGGAATATGAAACCGGTACAGGAAAGTTTTCCCTACAGTGTTCCGCCAGGTTTTTCCCCGTAGCTATTCCAAGTTTGGCTGAAAGGCTTTGTATCAGCATAGCCATAAGGTTGCTTGCAACGATAACCCAGAGTAGCGTATAACCGAACGCGGCACCACCCTGAATATTGGTGGCAAAGTTGCCCGGGTCAACATAAGCTACGCTTGCAATAAAGGCAGGACCAAGAAAGGGCATCAGACGCGGAAGCCACCCCTTTTTTGAACTGCCGGAAAGCGTTGCTTCTGCCGATGTTCTTGTTTTAGTATCCGACGGGAAACCGTGATTATTTTTCTTAGTCATATATATAAATAACCCGCGTTATAAAAATTCATCAGGGACTATGATTTATATGATTCTTATGATAATTTAACCGGCATGGAATGAATAACAGCCAGATCACTTAATCATAAAAATCACAGCCCTGATATTTTTTCGTAACATAATAAATAAGTAAACACATTGCCTATTTCAATCCCGGCAACTGGAGTATCATATTATTATCGGAAGCGCCGCTCATTACGGAAGGCACCTGCCCGTTCCAGCGGGCAAGAGCTTTTTCATTAATTTCAAGACGGCGCCATTCAATCAGCTGAGCTGAAATTGAAGAGGTAAGAAGTCTGTTGGCTTCAGCTGCACCTTTTGCCCGTGTTATCTGCTGGGCAGCTTCGGCTTCCGTCTGACGAAGTATATTTTCCGCTTTAATAGCATTTTGTGTAGCTTCAATCTTTGCATTAAGAGCATTAAGAACATTTTCAGGTATCCTCAGCGCTCCGATAAAACCAAATTGTTCTATCTTAATGCCATAAACAGCAATACTGTTGTTAACTCTTTCCTTAACTCTGGTAAGGAATACCTCCTTTTTAATACCGTAAAGTTCTTCAACCGAATAATTAACAGCTTCTTCATTAAATGCGTCCCTGGTCAGGTTTCTCATAATCCCATGCGTAAAATGCTCAAGATTATCCTGTCTGAACTTTACATAAAAATTAGGAGCGAGCTTTTCATCAAGCTGATAGGAAAGATTTACATCGCCTGAAATTACAAGACCTTCCTTGGAGTTAAATGTAATTTCTTCATTTGTTGACCTGCCTTCATCAATACTTCTCGTCCAGATGGCGGTCTGAACAAAAACAGGGTAACTTACAATCATGGTTGTTAAAGGGTTATAAAAAATAATGCCGGTTTTTAACGTATAAGACTGAACGCCTTTATTCCCGCCATAAAGATCAACTTCAATTCCGACATAACCCGGGTCGATACGCCTGGTGCATGTAATAAACAGGGTTATCAAAAGAGCAGCCGTTGCAAGGGAAATAACAGCTTTTTTAGTAAATAACTGGTTCATTTTAAGTTCCTCCTGATTTAATAATAATAAAATACACATTTTTATTTGTCTTACACAATGCTAAAACATTTACTCCTAAATTACAGTAATAACCGGTAACTTACCCTGTTGCCGGCAATATTTCGAAAAAAAATTCATATAAAACCCGGGCAGAATTTATCCGGGAGGATATTTTTCAGAATATTTTTATGAGCGGAAAATATTTCAGGGACAAAGTTGTTACCGTTGCAGGGAATGTAAATATTTTTATGCAGATAATTTATTAAACAGGATAAGAAGTTATAAAAACAATAACTCAGTTATCTGACAATAAGGCATTAACAAAAATAATTTACCCGGATTATAAAGGTATTTCCAGAAAAGGAATACCCATAAGAAGCCGTGTATATATTATTTCCCGGTTTTCCGTTACCTTTAAGGATAAAATTTCCGGATATTCCTGAAATTTGTTCTCTTCATCCGTATAAAAATATTTATATTTTCTTATTACCGGTTTTACACTCGGCATTGTGGGTTTTGCACAAGCCTCTGTGTGTTTTACACTCGGCATTGTGGGTTTTGCACAAGCCTCTGTGTGTTTTACACTCGGCATTGTGGGTTTTACACAAGCCTCTGTGTGTTTTACACTCGGCATTGTGGGTTTTGCACAAGCCTCTGTGTGTTTTACACTCGGCATTGTGGGTTTTGCACAAGCCTCTGTGTGTTTTACACTCGGCATTGTGGGTTTTGCACAAGCCTCTGTGTGTTTTACACTTGGCATTATGGGTTTTACACAAGGCTGTATGGAATATAAAAGGCTGATTCCGGCTTTAGAAACAGGTTCTTATGTAACTGCTCAGGGAGTTATAGTTAACCGGAGATGCTTTCAAGCTGAGACAGGAAGCCGGGGTTGGAAATACCTATGCATTCAAAGTTATTTATTATGCCTCCTGTGTCTGACAGAGCGGATAATATACTAAAAGCCATGGCAATGCGGTGGTCATGGAAGCTTTCAAAAACAATACTGCTGTTTTTTATTTTGCCCGATACCTCGAAGCCGTCTTCGAATTCATCTACATCAAGTCCCAGAAGCCGGAAGTTATAACACATTGCCATAATACGGTCTGATTCCTTGAACCTTAGTTCTTTAGCGCCTTCAATTCTGAAATTACCGGTGGCAAATAATCCTGCAATAGCAAGTATCGGGATTTCATCGATTATATTAGGTATGATTTCTTCAGATATTTTTATATTATTAAGAGTGCTTTCACAGATCGAAATATCGCCATAGAGTTCGCCCATCCTCACCGACTGATTCAGTATCTCAATCCTGCCCCCCATCTGCTTAAATATATTAATAATGCCGGTTCTTGAAGGATTAAGCCCGACATTTTTAATTAACAGACGGGCGTTATTTGCAATCAGGGCGAGAGCCATAAAAAATGCAGCGGTGGATATGTCAGAGGGAATGAGGTATTGCCCCGGTTTTGGATAATCCGCTTTTGACACATAAATATTTGTATAATTTTCAGATTTCTCGACCTTTAGATTAAGCAGGTTTTCAGTATGATTTCTGGTCGGGGTAAATTCACTTACCACAGTTAGTGCGTTAAAGTGCAGACCGGCAATTAAAATTGCGCTTTTTACCTGTGCGCTTGCCACCTGGAGTTTATGCCTTATCGCGTGCATATTTTCCGAAGGGAGGATAGTAACCGGCAGAGTAAATTTATCAGGTTCCTTAAAAGCTACCCCCATCAGATTTAACGGCTCCATAACGCGCTTCATCGGGCGCTTTGAAAGAGAGTTATCGCCAGTAATGGTACTTTCAAAATTCTGTACTGACAAGAGTCCGAAGAGCAGTCTGGTAGTCGTGCCTGAGTTGCCCGCATCAAGCGGAGCGGATGGTTTGGTGAGTCCCTTAAATCCCCTGCCGGTTATATAAAGAAGATTGTTCTTTTGTTTAAATAAACAGCCCGACTGTTTAAGGCAATTTATGGTTGAAGCAACATCTTCAGCGCCGGAAAGATTTTCAATTATCGAAAGTCCATTAGCCATAGAGGAAAAAATGACTGATCTGTGAGAGATAGATTTATCTCCGGGAAGCATGAGTTCGCCATTAACCGATTTTATCTTTTTAATTTGCCGTTGCATTATTTACTGCACCATTCATCTATTATGAGTTCTATTTTGTTTTCTTCCAATTCGCTTTGCCGGTACATGCCTTTGAGTGTCCGTTGTCTTTGAGCTTCATAAACTATAACTGCCGTAGCTACGGAGACATTTAGACTCTGTACCATGCCGTGCATCGGGATAATAAATACTCCGTCTGCAAGTTCCGATGATTCACTTGCAGCGCCACGGTGTTCGTTGCCCATTACAATTGCTATTTTTTCGGTAAAATCTATATCGTAAAGGTTCATGGAGTGACTGGTCAATGCTCCTGCATATATTTTAAAGCCTTCCCTGCGCAGCGAATCGTAACATTCCTTAATGCTTGTAAACTTCTCCTTATCAACCCATTTATTGGCAGAAGCTGAAGATGCTCTGCTGAGTTTCGGGAACTTCTCACTGGTATAAATCAGCGATACTTTTGGAATGCCCGCGGCATCACAGGTTCTTAATATCGCACTTACGTTATGTTTGTCATGAATGTTTTCAAGTACAATTCTTAATGAGAACTGTCTTGCTCTGACCGCTTTTGAAATTTTATTAATTCTGATTTCTGTTCTGGATGTTCTCACTAATCTGACTACGGTTTATGAAAAACTATTTTGTATATTATTTTATTTCCGGACTTTCTTGCCATGTCCATAACAAAATCAGAATGTCCGAGTTTCAGATAATAAGTTACAAGATCAAGTGCCCTGTCGATTACTTCAGCTTCTTCATGTGCCCAGCATTCACAGCCTTTAATAGTAGGGACTTCGGCGGTAAAACCATCGTCTGTCTTAATAACAATCAGGGAAAGTACCAATTAACAACCCTCTTTCTTTGAAGTTCTGCCAGTAATAATTTTGACACCTGCGCTAGTGCCAATGCGGTTAGCTCCGTATGTAATCATTTTCACAGCATTTTCAAAAGTATAAATTCCACCGGAAGCTTTAACCCCTACATCGGGGCCGACTGTGTTGCGCATAAGAGAAACATCATCGATTGTAGCACCGCCGTTGCTGAAGCCTGTCGATGTTTTGACAAAATCGGCTTTGGCTGCTTTACAAATAAGACAGCCTTTAACCTTTTCTTCATCTGTAAGGAGAGAAGTTTCAAGTATTACCTTGCAGATGGCATTATATTTCTTTACAGTAAGGACTACCTTATTTATATCATTAAATACATAACTGAAGTTACCCTGTTTTAGCCGTCCTGTGTGCATAACCATATCGATTTCCTGCGCACCATTCTGCAGTGCCTGTCCGGCTTCAAAGCATTTCGATTCTGTAGTTGTAGCACCTAAAGGGAAACTGACGACAGTACAGACTTTAACTACAGTTTTGTTAAGAAGTTCATGGCACAATGAAACATAACACGGGTTAACGCATACGGAAGCAAAAGAATATTGTAAAGCTTCTGCGCAGAGGTTTCTGATTTCGTCTTCTGTAGCTTCCGGTTTAAGAAGAGTGTGGTCAATCATTCTGGCAAGTGTACTGACGGAGATATCTCCGCTGATACCGATACCCGCTGAAGTATGTTCAGCTTCCTGCTTAATTATATTATTAACCGTTGAGTATCTGCCGGCTGATGTATCCATTGTTTTACCAGTAATATTTAGAAAATTATTATTCTTTCATAATCATACTTCTGCTTACAGCCTGATAAGATTATGAATATGAGTATGACTACAAGGAATATGTTATATTCTCCGTGTTTTAAGTGATTTAATATAAGCCAATAAAGTATTCTGTAAGAGCATTGCTATAGTCATAGGGCCGACACCGCCCGGCACAGAAGTAATAAATGATGCTTTTTTAGAGACATTCTCAAAGTCAACATCTCCTACCATTTTGTAACCCTTAGGCAAAGAAGCATCGGGAACCCTGTTAATGCCAACATCGATTACAACCACGCCTTCTTTGACCATATCGGCTTTAATAAAATCAGCCACGCCAACTGCAACAATCAAAATGTCAGCCTGAAGAGTAAATTTTGAAATATCTTTAGCGGCTGAATGGCAGACAGTTACAATTGAATTAGCAAAAGCTTTCTTTTGAAGCATTATATTGGCAATCGGCTTTCCGACTATATTGCTTCTGCCGACCACTACCACGTGTTTGCCGTTTGTTTCAATGCGATATCTTTTCAAAAGCTCCTGAATCCCCGCCGGAGTACACGGGTGGAATGTATCTTTACCGATAACAAGACCGCCTACATTGACCGGATGAAACCCATCAACGTCTTTCAGAGGTGAAATTGCGTCAATAACTTTATTTTCACTAATATGAATTGGCAGGGGCAGCTGAACGAGTATGCCGTGGAAGTCTTCGTCCTGATTATACTTCTCAATAAGGTTTAATAACTCTGCTTCTGAAATATCAGCACTCAGATTTTCAATTTTAGAGTGCATACCGGTTTCCTGACATGCCCTGCTCTTGCTGTTAACATAAGATTGGGAAGCCAGGCTTCCTCCTACCAAAATAGCAACAAGTCCCGGGACTTGTCTTCCACATGATTTCAGATTAGCAACCTTCCACTTAAGCTCATCTTTTATCTTGGTAGCTATTTCTTTACCGTCAATAATAATCATAGTAATGTCCTATTGTTTAGTTTTTTATAAATATGTTTACAAAAATAGTAAGATTCAGTTTTAATATCATTAAATTTAGAAAAATGTATGGTATCAGGTTTTCCGGTGCATAAATTCGGGCATAAATATTCTTTCTATTTCAATCGTACAGCCTGTTTCCGTATCGACTTTTATACACATACCGCATAAATGGACATCATTTTCAGCGGTTTGGTACTTTTGCGGAGTCTGGTAAATGAATCTGTTAATAGCGGCATCGGTTTTCATTCCTATAATAGAGTCATACGGTCCGGTCATACCAACATCTGTTATATAACCGGTACCTTTGGGTAAAATTCGTTCATCCGCAGTCTGCACATGAGTATGAGTGCCGACAAGAGCGCTTATTTTGCCATCGAGATATGAAGCTAAGGCTATTTTTTCAGCAGTAGCTTCGGCGTGAAAGTCAATAATAATTACTTTTGTCTCCTGTTTAATTCTGTCCAGCACCCATTCGGCAGAACGAAAGGGGCAGTCGATAGTTGCCATAAACGCACGCCCCTGAAGATTAAGCACTCCGACTTTTCCTTTTTTGCTTTGTGCAATATAATAACCTCTGCCGAAAGCACCTTTAGGGTAATTTTGCGGACGAATATACCTTTCCTCGGTCTTCAGGTAGTCTTGTGACTGATGTTTATCCCATGTATGATTGCCGCCGGTAATTACGTTTACACCGAGGTCAAAAAGCAGATGGCCTTCCTTATCAGTGCAGCCCTTGCCATCGGCTGCGTTTTCGCCATTGACAATGATAAAATCCGCGTTATACTTTTTCTGAAGTCCCGGTAGCCATGTTCTTACCATGTCCATGCCTGGCTTACCAATTATATCGCCTATAAAAAGAACATTGATAACAGCCATAAATCCTTAAACAATTAAATATCGCGTGAATGCGTGATATAATATTACATTCCATGTGGCAGCGCGTTCACGTGCCTGTACTGATTAATTTTGTTTATATAAACTAATGTGTTAAAATAAAGTTTATTAATTTATAATCAAACTTATTTTTAAAAGAGTTTTTTAATTCGGGAATAAATTAACATGTGGCAAAACTTCAGGGCATTAGTACATTCGGGATAAAAAACATTCCGGTAAACAGGGGATTCGGTCAGCGAAAGAATAAATTTTCCTGAAGTAAATCAGCTAAATTAGATTTATATTTGGGAACAATAACCGGCTTATTACAAGATATACAAATGACACAGGAAAACTTATCCAAAATTCTGACAGACGAAGCTGAGTTCTGCGTTGTCGATGTCGAAACAACCGGCATGAGTGCGGTAAACTGCCGTATTATTGAAATTGGTATAGTCAGAGTAAGAAAACTTAAGATTACAGAAACTTACCGTTCGTTTATTAATCCGGGGACAGAGGTCCCCTATTTTATTTCACAACTTACCGGCATATCAAACTCCGATGTCCGGGTAGCTCCTTTCTTTGATGAGATATCTGATATCATTGAAGAGTTTATTGGCAATGATATTATTGTCGGGCATAATGTTCAGTTTGATAATTCTTTCCTAAAGAAAGCTTTTGAAAGCTGTGGCAAGAATAAAAATGAGAATACCACGCTCTGCACCTGCAAACTTGCAAGAAAAATTTACCCTGAACTGCCGAGTAAATCACTTGGTAAGGTTGTAAAGCATCTTAAAATACGCCATGAGAACGTTCATCGTGCTTTAGGCGATGCTACAGTAACGGCTAAAATCCTTATTAAGATGATAAAGGAACTAAAGGCAAAGCATAATATTCAAACATTGCCGGAACTACTTAACTATCAGTATTTCCAGGTTACAAAAGCTTCTGATTCAAAGATATTAAAGAAAAAGCTTATAGGCGATCTGGCAAAACTTCCCGATCATCCGGGTGTATATTTGTTTAAGGATGCAAAGGATAAGGTAATTTATGTAGGGAAAGCCAAGTCCCTGAAGAACCGTGTTAAGAATTATTTTTCCCCGACTGCGCCCTCCAAATGTAAAAAGATTATCACTCAGGCGGCCCGTCTTGGTTTTGAACTGACTAACTCTGAACTTACTGCACTTATTGCAGAATCGGAACTGATTAAAATTCATAATCCGAAATTTAATATTCAGTTAAAGAAATTTGGCAGTAATTATTTTATCAAAGTTCTTCGTGATAAACCTTTTGGCTCAACTGAGGTTGCGCGTAAGTTTGATTTTGACGGCAATGATTACTTCGGGCCATATACTAACATTGATACGGTAATCCGTCTGCAAAAAGTAATTGAGAAAACTTTCCGTTTGCGGGAGTGTAAAGAGAAAGAATTTGCGCAGCATAAAGGATGTTACCTTGCTCATATTGAGCGCTGCCTAGCTCCCTGTGTCAGTGAGTCTGTTTCCGATGAATATAATCATGAATTGCTAAGTGTTTATGAATTTCTGTCAGGCAAGAGTCAGTCTGCTGTTAACCGTCTGATAGAAAGGATGAAAGATTACAGTAGTCAGCACAGATATGAAGAAGCCACAGAGGTTCGTGATATTATTAATGTTGTACTTGGACAAATACATAAAACATCTATTCTTGCTGAACCGGTAAATTCCTCAAATGTACTTATTGAAGTTAAGACAACCGGTGTCAAGGATTTTATTCTTATGGTTTCCGGCAAAATACATATTAAAGATTATATAATTAAGGAAATGGATTACTTTGATGTGGCAATAGAGGATTATTTTGGGGGAGTTGTTTCCATTCAGGAAGAAGTGAATAAAAAAGATTTGGAAAAGATTAAAATAACCTTGAACTGGCTTATCCGACACCGAAGTTCGGTCAGGGTATTTTACCTTAAAGAGTTTTCTTCCCAACAGGAATTGTACAGACATATTTCGTATGGCAATTCAAAAAAGACACGCAAGCCGGCGCTTATATCTGATATTCATAATTTAATTGAAGAATAAAATCAGTTTTATATGCGGGATGGCTGACAGACAGATATTCCTGTTAAGTTTGGTTATCATTCCTTAAGCGGAGATGATTTTGATTTAATCCATGATAGTTGCGGGCAGTTATTTCAACCTGAATACCCATTACAAGCACAATGGCAGGCGCGAAAGAGAATAAACTCAATTCGCGCCGAAGATGTAAGATATTTTAATACTCCGTGCTGGTTACTCTTTCGATTCGTGCGCCAAGGCTTATAAGCTTTTCCTCAATTCTTTGATACCCGCGGTCAATGTGGTAAATGCGAAGTACTTCCGTATGTCCCTCAGCCGCCAGTCCTGCCAGTACAAGTGAAGCGCTGGCTCTTAAGTCCGTGGACATAACCTTAGCACTTTTCAGTTTTTTAACACCTTTAACAGTAACACTATTTTCATGTATCTGGATATTGGCACCCATGCGTATAAGTTCCGGCACATGTTTAAAGCGGTCAACATAAATGCTGTCGGTAACTACGGAAGAGCCTTCGGCAAGACACATATAGGCTGTCCATTGGGCCTGCATGTCTGTCGGAAATCCGGGATAGATAGATGTATGAATATCGCATGGATTAATGTACTGAATATCCGTCATATCAATATTGACAGAGTAGCCTTTAATACTGATTTTAGCCCCGCTTTCTTCGAGTCTTGAGATAACAGAAGCAAGATGGGCCGGGTCAACATCTTCAATGGTTATACATCCTCTGGTAATTGCCCCTGCGATTAAGATAGTACCTGCCTCAATTCTGTCAGGGAGATTGGTAATATCGGCGGGATAAAGTTCATCAACGCCCTGTATTTCAAGCACGGCGGTACCTGCACCTGAAATACGGGCACCCATCCTGGTAAGATAGTCGGCAAGCAAAGTCATCTCAGGCTCTATTGCCGCATTAGAGATAATTGTAGTTCCCTTGGCAAGAGTAGCGGCCATCATGAGGTTACCTGTGGCGCCGACTGAAGAAACATCCAGATTAATTTTAGCACCCTTAAGCTTCGAAGCTCTGGCTATTATATAACCATCGTCAAGTTCGATCTCCGCCCCCATCTTCCGGAGTCCCTCAAGATGAAGATTTATTGGCCTTGGTCCCCAGGCGCAGCCGCCAGGCAAAGAAACCTTTGCATATCCGAAACGTGAGAGTAGCGGGCCAAGCACATAGACTGAAGCGCGCATTTTCTTTACATGCTCATAGGGTGCCACCTGGCTTGTGATGTCAGATGTATTTATCTTAAGCGTAAAGCCTGAATAATCGGTTTCAACTCCGAGATTATTTAACAGTTTGTTCATCGTATAGACATCGTTTACCTGCGGAGTATTATATAATATGTTCTGCCCGGCGTTAAGTAGTGTTGCAGGCATAATAGCAAGAGCGGCGTTCTTCGCACCGCTTATTTTCACATGTCCCTTTAGTGGCAGGCCGCCGTTAATAATAAATTTATCCAATTTAATCCTTATTATATTGTTAAGTTATATAATGCTACAATTTAAGAATTGTTCCGTTAACACCGACAGCGAAAAGTTTTTTATCAACAGTAACAAAGAGAGAGTTAAGGCTGATAATAACATTAGCATCGGCAGGTTCCCAGGTCAGCCCTCCGTCTGAGGTAACAAGCACTTTTGACTGGCTACCAATAATGTAGCCTGTTGTTTCATCCACAAATTTTATGCAATGAAGTCCAAAGGAATAGTCGCTTTTCACTTTATCCCAGCTTTGGCCTCCATTGACTGTTTTAAATATCTCGCCGCCTCCGCCTACGGAAAAACCGGTACTGGCATCAACAAATTCGATACTTTTAAGATAGTTACTGGTAAATGGATTAATTCTGCGCCATGTATCGCCGGAGTCATCGGTTCTGAAAATATCGCCACTAAAGCCCACGATAAAGCCGTTTCTGCTATCGGTAAACTCAATGTCGCAAAGTAAATTCTGCGTATTAACTTTGACAGGATACCAGGTTACTCCGGCATCAGCTGTTTTTAGTGCAAGTCCCTGGCTACCGATAATAAAACCAGTAAAGCTGTCGATAAACTTTACTTTAAGAAATTTTTTTCCGAAGTTATTTATACCGGACTTAACCCAGTTTTCCCCGAAATCATTAGTAACATAAAGAGAAGCCTCATCGAGCATATACCCGTGTCCATTCTTACTAAATGAAATGCTAAGGATTTCCAGTTCAGCCGGAGTAACAATTTTACGCCACGATCTGCCCGCATCGGAAGTCTTTAACAGAGTTCCATCCTCTCCGCAAGTGAATCCGGACATTCCGTCAATAAATATTATAGAGTTTAGTTTATTTTTAATCCCTGACTGAATTAAAGTCCATTTAATTTTCTTTACATCTTCCCTGCCGAAATTTTCTCCGGATACAGTTTTTTTAAATTTTATCACCAGTGGATTTATGCCGCTTTTCCATAGTTCATTTACCTGATCAAAAGTAAAATAGACCAATGAACCAAGTGCTGTAAAAATAAGAAAAGTATAGAGCAGTGATTTCAACTTATAACTTTTTTTATCTCTTTTAGCGCTATCGGGAGCCACAAGATGATACCTGTTAATTTCAGTTTCAAGTTTTTTTATATCATTAAGGAATTCTTCATAGGAAGCATACCTGTTTTGGGGCTTTTTATCCATTGCCTTTTCAATGATACGTTTGATATTAGCGGGAAGTCCTGGTGAGAGGAGCGTAATGTCCGGCGGATTCTCCTTCAGGTGTCCTTCAATAACCTTGTACTCTGTTTCATAATAGAATGGAGGAACACCGGCAAGCATTTCAAACAATGTTACTCCGAGCGAATATATATCACTCTGCACAGTAATATCCTCTCCGCGTATTTGCTCCGGACTCATATACAGAAGAGTGCCTACATTTGTACCTGTCTGAGTTACTCCCTTATCAACGATTGATTTGGAAATACCAAAGTCCATTATTTTTGTAATTCCATCCCTATTAATAATAATGTTGGATGGTTTGATATCCCGATGGATAAATCCGCGTGAGTGTGCGTAGCCTATTCCATATAGTGCCTGCCTGACAATATACATAGCCTCAAATATATCAAGCTTTACCTTCCGTTCTATAATCTGCTCAAGCGTTTCACCATCAATAAGTTCCATTACTATTCCGAGTATATCATCTTCTTCAATAAAGCCATAGACAGGAACAATATTATGATGAGACAACTTAGCCTGGTTCTTTGCTTCACGCTTAAACCTTTCATTAAAGAGTGTCTGATTAACTGAGCGGGCTTTTAAGATTTTTATAGCCACATACCTGTCGAGCTTAGTATCATAAGCCTTATAGATTACACCCATACCACCCTGACCAAGTTCAGCGATGAACTTATAGTTATTTATAGTAGTCCCTACCATAGTCTGTCTATAATTTTTCTTTTAAATAATAACTGAATTAGTCAATGACTGAATTGTTAGAAACAAAAGTAAAAATTTAATTTTCTAAACACAACTGCCAAATTTTTAATAACAGGTTTAGTTTTACTATTATGTATGACATATTGCAATGCCC
>Ga0194060_10000454_pt1 | contig 30003 bp, 13 predicted proteins | sample SepL225m_MetaG_FD_163427 | JGI IMG/M metagenome (GOLD analysis project Ga0194060, IMG submission 163427) | Anoxic zone freshwater microbial communities from boreal shield lake in IISD Experimental Lakes Area, Ontario, Canada - Sep2016-L222-5m | ecosystem: Environmental > Aquatic > Freshwater >...
TCTCCTTTGGGTTATAGTTATAATTATAACTATCAAAAGCGACAAAAACAAGGCCTATTTTGCGATAAGCCCAACTATTTTATGAGAATATGCTTCTCATAGTTATATATCGCTCGGGAAATTAGGTTATACCGGCTGCGACACCATTGGTATCAACTGCTGGTGCCCAGACGTTGTTAATGGTTGCTGTGGCAGTAACCGTGGCTGGCTTGGCCGGCTCGGTGATGGCACTGTCAGTCATCGTGACTGTAATCGTGCGGTCGCCCGGGAAGGCACTGAAATTGCTGTTCTGGTATTTGATCGCCTTGATGATATCCTGGTATTCGACCCATGTGCCTGTACCAGTGATGGTAATGTCCGTCGTCCCTGTACCGCTGATGGTGATGGTGCCACCCAGGGAACTGGTGACACTGGTTTGATCAGTCGTCAGGGTTTCATAGATGGTGTCAAACAGGTTGTCCATGGCTCCGGCAGTGATCGCTACGGTGGCATGGTCGATGGTATCAGGATGGGTGTTGTCTGTTTGATCAACATCGGTGATGGTGATGTCGGTATCGGCAATCGCCACTGCGCTACCGCGAACAATGAATTCAGCATGGTAACTCGCTCCGCTGAGCACGCTGCTGCCCGTGGCCGTACTGGAGTTGTCGCCGTCCAGATCCAGCACCGGCGCATCATTCACTGCGGTCACATCAACTGTCAGGGTGTTGGCAACTGCGCTGTAGTCGGTGCCGTCGCTGACCTTGAAGCCGATGGTTGCGTATCCTGCTCCGTTAGCATTCGCGGCCGGAGTAAACTCCAGCTTGCCAGCATCGATATCGGCTTTGGTGATCTTCTGATCAACCGTTACCACTGCTGTGCCATACTTCAGGGTGCCCGCTGTCGGCAATGTCGTGATCTTGACTGTGGTCAGTGCATCACCATCAACATCGCTGAAGCCGAAACTGGCTGCGGTCAAAACAAGCGCAGTGTCCTCATTGGTGGTCAATGTTGCGTCGGCTGCGGTTGGTGCATCGTTCACCGCCGTGACGGTGAGAATCTGGGTCGCACTGGCAAAACCATTTGCCTTGTCTGTAGCTGTAAAGGTTATACTTCGGTCACTCGTGCCGGGGGTGTCGCTGCTGTTGTTGAAGGTCACCTCCTGCGCAACGGCCTGTACCAGGGCGTTGGTGGCACTGGCATTAAACGTCAATGTCCATGCCGTTCCGTTCGACACCGATGCCGCATCAGCGGTACCAATCCCGGTCATGCCTGACATCACCTTGTTGCCGATGGTATCGAGCCAGATACCGGTTGGACTCGATGTTGTACTGAGGCTCAGGCTGTCGGCAGCCTCGTTGTTTGCAGTGATCTGCACCCTCAGCGTACCACCGTTCCAGTCTGCATCTCCATCAAGATCATTGATGGCAACACTGCTGCTGGCTGCTACCGGTGTCTGTTCCGTGAAGGGTGTCAAGGGTGGCTGAGGTGGCTGAGTTGTATTAAGCAGCAGAGAGACGGTTTTGTCGCTATAATTCGCAACAATCAGGTCGGCTTTTCCATCTCCATTCACATCCGCACTCGTCACGAATATCGCTCCGGCTCCCGTTGCGTAATCACTCTTTGCAGTAAAGGTGCCGTCTCCATTTCCCGTCAGCACCGAGACGGTTCCTCCACCAGAATTCGCAACAATCAGGTCAGTATTTCCATCTCCATTCACATCCGCACTCGTCACTGATTGCGGGTAGGCTCCCGTTGCGTAATCAACCTTTGGATAAAAGGTACCGTCTTCTTTTCCGATCAACACCGAGACGCTATTGCCAGAATAATTCGCAACCATCAGATCGGTTTTTCCATCTCCAGTCACATCCGCGCTCCTCACCGAGATCGGGGAAATTCCCGTTGCGTAAACAGTCATTGTATTAAACGTGCCGTCTCCTTTTCCCGTTAGCACCGAAACCGTATGTGAATTCTGATTCGCAACAATCAGATCGATATTTCCATCTCCATTCACATCCGCACTTGTCACTGATTGCGGTAAGGAGCCGGTTGCGTAATCAACCTTTGAATCAAACGTGCCGTCTCCTTTTCCCGTCAGCACCGAGACCGTATTGTCGTCACCGTTCGAGACAATCAGGTCGGCTTTTCCATCTTTATTCACGTCCGCAATCGTCACTGAGTTCGGGAAGGAGCCGGTTGCGTAATCAACCTTTGAATCAAACGTGCCGTCTCCTTTCCCTGTCAGCACTGATGCAGTGTTACTGAAATAATTTGCAACAACCAGATCGGCTTTTCCATCTTTATTCACGTCCGCAATCGTCACTGAGTTCGGGAAGGAGCCGGTTGCGTAATCAACCTTTGAATCAAACGTGCCATCTCCTTTTCCCGTCAGCACCGAGACCGTATTGCCGGAATAATTCGCAACAATCAGGTCGGCGTATCCATCTCCATTCAGATCCGCACTCGACACTGAAAACGGACCAGTTCCTGTTGCGTAATCAGCCTTTGCTGCAAAAGAGAGCAGAATAACGGATTTTATGCTGACGGTCGGTGCATCATTCACCGCTGCCGTTGCCACCACCACCTGGACGGGCGTTATGGATTCAGCTCCGAAATCATCCTTGGCAACAACGGTAAAGGCGTTCAAATTACCGTTCGCGTTACTTGCCGGAGTCCAATAAGCGTTATGGATGATGTCAACCACGGCATTCGTATCAGCATCCCACGCCGTCGCCGTACCTGCAGCAGCGCCAATCTTCAGCGTGCCGGTCGAAACCACCTTGACGACGAAGGCATCTACTGTGCCATCGCTGTCGGCTTCGTCGGCCAAACCTGTCAATGCTGCGAAGGTGATCTCTTGCTGAGTATCTTCAGTGCCACCGGTGACGTTGCTGATGGCGGTGAGGGTGGGCTTGCTGTTGTCTTGCTCATTCAGCACCGTAATGGTAACACTCGCACTGGTGGACGTATTGCCCGCCACATCAGTAGCTGTAATGCCCAACGTGAACGCATTCGGCAGCGTTTCGTAATCGGAGGAGGCAACCTTTGCCACAGCACCTGCCGGGGTCAGCGTTAGAACACCGTTGGCATCTATCGCAAAGAAACCGTCAGTATTACCGCTGGTGATGGAATAACTTGCCACGCCATTCGTATCCGACGCCTTCACCTGGCCAATCACAAAGCCGTTGCTCATGTTTTCCGGCAGATTGAACGCCTGGCTCGCTGTCACCGTTGGATTGGTGATATCGCGGGTATAAAGATCGCCCGTGGTGAAACCGGTCGCGATAGCGTTGGCCGCCACGTCCGCAATGGCGGTGCCGGTGGATTTCAGGTCAACACTCAAGGTGCCCGTGCCCGACACATTCGCCACCGTGACGGTATAGGTGCTGCCGCTGCCGGTGATGCTGATGTCACTGTCGCCATTCGTGGTCGTCACGCCGCTGAGGTCGAGGGTAAAGTCGCTGGCATCAACGCCCGTCACCGCTTCGCTGAAGCTGACGGTGAATGATGCGGAGCCACCGCTGATGATTGCCGCGTCGTTACGGTTGATCGCCGTTACCGTCGGGGCGGTATTGTCGATGGTATAGAGCTGCCCGGTCAATCCGCCACTGATGGCATTGCCTGCAACATCAGTAATGCCGGTGCTGCTGCTGTTGAGATCGAGACCCAGCGTGCCATCGCCGGTGATGGTATTGACCGCAACGGTATAGAGGCTGTCGGAGAGCTTTGTCACCGTGCCGATGCTGGCACCGGTGGCTGCGGTGCCGGTCAGCGTAAAGTCGGTGGCATCCACACCCGTGACCGCTTCGCTGAAGGCGACGGTGAAATTGACACTGCTGGCTGTCGAAGGATTGGCGCTGGCACGCAGAAGTGCCACACCAGTCGGCGCGGTGCGATCAATCACAAAGGTATCGCTTGCGCCTGCCACCAGTGCGTTGCCGGTGGTGTCGGTGATATCCGACGGATTCAGCGTCAGCACGTAGCTTCCCGCCGTTGCCGTCACCGTCGAGAGGTCAAGCGAGTAACTGCTGCCTGAACCGCCAACGGTCAGCCCCGTCAGGCTGACTGACTGAGCACCGGTGCCGGTATCGGCGGTAAGGGTAAAGTCACTGATATCAACATTCAGCACCTGCTCGCTGAAGGTGATGTTCACCGTCCCTGCATCGGGCTGGGTCGGATCGATGACATCCACGATGGTGACGGTCGGCGCGGTGGTATCGATGGTGCCGGTGGTGAAGTTGAGCGTTGTCGTATCGCTGATTGCGGCACACAGTCAGATTGGTCGTGCCTTTCAATGCACCGGCGGTGAACTGCACGGCATACTGATTGGTGGTGAGCAGGCTGGCCGTCGGGTTGATGGTCAGCGTTTTGCCGGTTATTGAAAGCTGACCGGCGGGGCTGGCAACATCAATGGCGATGGAGTTGGTGCCAACTCCGGTGATATCGTAGAGCGTCAGGGTGCCGCTGCTGCCAAGCTGAACATCCTGGTCAAAGGTCAGAATCACGTTACTGGTCACAGCAACGGCAGTGCTGTTATCCAGCGGAGTGGCTGACAGTAAAACAGGCGCGTCCGGCAGATTATTGATATTCACCGTAATCGTTGCGGTACTGTCGGCTATCGTGTCGGGATCTTCATCATCCACCGCCACGGTCAGGCTGTAGCTGCTGGTCACCTCATAATTGAGCGCGCCTGCCACCGTGATGGCGCCGGTACTGCTGTTGATGGCAAAAACGTTGCCGGTGTTACCGCCGGTAATTGAGTAGGTGAGGCCATTGGTGTCGCCGGTCGCGGTGACGGTGCCAACGGAAGCGGCATTGCCGGAGTTTTCGGGCACCGCGAAGGTGGCGGCGGAGATGGAGGGATTGACATCGGTAACGGTCACCGTAACCGTTACGGTATCCGTAGCAGTACCGTCGGAAACCTGAATCTGGAAGCTGTCTGTACCGATGTAGTTGCTTGTGGGCGTATAGGTAACAGCCGCAGGGGTAACTCCTGTGCCACTGGTTGCTGTTGGACTGGTGCTGAAGCCGCCCAGGGTGCCGTGGCTTGGCCCTTGACCGGATACCACCGACCAGGTCAAGGTTTGCCCACTGTCGGTGTCGGTGACAGCGAGCAGAGTTGCAATGTCGGTCGCAACGGCGTTTTCGTTGACGGTCAAGCCGGTGTCGTGCGTGCCATTATCTGGAGTGGTATCGCCAGTGAAGGCGGGCACCGCGTTAGCTGGTACATTCAGGAAAAACAGCGTATTGCCAGCAGAATTACCAACAAAAGCATCAAGATCGCCATCGCCGTCAATATCAACTAACGTCGGACGGGCACGATTACCTACATCGATCAAGCCAAACGGGTTGCTTTGTGCTGGCAGGGACGCGGCGCTGCCTGCACTTCCAGTATTCCGGAAAAACAGCGTATTGCCAGCTTGGTTACCAACAAAGGCATCAAGATCGCCATCGCCGTCAATATCAACAAACGTCGGGGTGGCATATTTACCCACATTGCTCAAGCCGAATGGATTGATTGTTGCTGCTGAAAATGCCGCGATGCTGGCACTGCCAGTATTTCGGAAAAACAGCGTATTGCCCAACTTCTCGCCAACAAAAGCATCAAGGTCGCCATCGCCGTCAATATCAACGAACGTCGGACTGGCATAAGCACCCACATCGATCAAGCCAAACGGATTGCTTGATGCTGCTGAAAACGCGGCGCTGCTTGCACTGCCCGTATTACGGAAAAACAGCGTATTGCCATTCCTCTCACCAACAAAGGCATCAAGATCGCCATCTCCGTCAATATCAACGAAGGTCGGGCTGACATTCGATCCCACATTGCTCAAGCCAAATGGATTGGTTGCTGCTGACAAAAACGCTGCGCTGCTTGCACTGCCAGTATTGCGGAAAAACAGCGTATTGCCATACCTCTCACCAACAAAGGCATCAAGATCGCCATCGCCGTCAATATCAACCAACGTCGGACTGGCATAAATACCCACATCGCTCAGGCCAAACGGATTGCTCTGCGCTGTCTGGAAGGTGCGATCGCCAACAGGCAGGTCGTTGTCGCCGACAGCAACAACCAGGTTTGCGATAGCAATATTGTTGTAGTTGGCATCCAAGCTGCTTGCCGTGTGGTGAATCACACCTCTATGGGCTCCTTCACCCACGGTGTCGTTCACCGCCGTCACCGTCACCGTCTGCGCGGTGCTCCAGTTTGCGCTGGTGAAGGTGAGCGTGGGCGTGTCGAAGCTGACTTGACCATTGGTGTCGTCAAGCGTTATGGTGACATCCGATGTCGGTGCGCTGGCAAGCTTAACGGTATAGGTGTCGGTCGCGCCGCCTTCGATGACGGCTGTTGTCCCCCCCGTCTGGGTGATCGTGACACCTATCGGTATGAAAATCCCTGTATAATCAACCACACTCAAAACACTGGCGGCATCAACCACTCCGGCATTCGCCTCCAGCGCCCAGTCTCCGCCCAGCCAGCTTGAACCGGTGAGGTCATCCGAAGCGGCAACATCCGCACTGGTGGCGTATGCCAACGCTTCAATAAAGTGCTGCCCGGTTTCACCTGCGCCGACGTTACAGCCATACACCAGCAGGTCGCCCGTGTCAGAGAGAGCGTGACCCCATTCGGAGAGTGTTGCCGACTGACTGACAAGCGTGCTGGCAGAGATGGTCTCAGCACCGAGATAGATCTCGCCCGACGAGCCGTGGGAAAGAAGATGTACGGCACTCAGGTTGTGGTACTGGCCCAGAATCCCGCTGATCTGGACGAGAGCGCTGGAACCAGCGTCGAGCAGCCAGACATCCGTGCCTGCATGGAGGCCATCCATAAGGGCTGCCATACCCGGCAGGCGGCTGTCGAGAATCACCACCTCGCTGGCTGTGCCCACGGCATCCACCAAGTGCAGCGTGCCACTGTGGTTCGCCCCCGCAAGAGCATCCAGCCCCGCCTGGTCAATGGCACCTTCGTTCAGCAGTATGCCACCAATGGTGTACGTTTGACCGGTGGTAAATTGAGCGCTGCCCGTCTGGCTCAGCGCATCGTTGACGCTGCCGGTGAAACTGAGGCCAAGCGTCTGACCAACCGTGCCGTTGACATCCGCGACCGTCACCTGGAACACCTTGCCATCAGCGCTGCTGACGCTCACCGCTCCATGCGATGCAGTGCCGGTAACGGCAAAGTCATCCGCAGCAACACCCGTTACGGCTTCGCTGAACAGCACGGTAAACACCGCATTTGTGGCTGTACTGGCAGCAATCTGGTTCACACCGGCACGGCTGATGGCGGTAACCGCAGGTGCGGTTTTATCAACCGTATAGCTCTCGTCGCGGAGAGGCAGAACGCCCGCAAACGCATTGCCACCCGCATCGCTGATATTCTGCGCTCCGGCATAGCTCAACCCGAGGGCACCATCGCCCGCCACGCTGCTCACGGTGACGGTGTAGGCGCTGCCCGAGCCGGTGAGCGAAGCAATGGTGCCGGTAGCGGTGCCTGTCAGCGCAAAATCATCGACAGAGAGATTTTGCACACTTTCGTTGAAGACCACGTCGAAGGTGACGCTGCCATCGGAGGTAAGCTCCGCCGCACTGCGCAGAATCGACACGGCAGTCGGAGCGCTGTTATCAATCGTGTAGCTCTCGGCTATCGTACTGGTTGGGCTGATGTTGGTCAATCCGTTGCCAATAGCATCGGTAATGGTTGGCGATGCTGCAAGCGCCACGCCAAGGGTGCCATCACCACTCACACTGCCCACCGTGATGGTGATCACCGATGAACCATTGCCGCTGACGCTGGTGATACTTGCGCCGGTGGTAGCCGTACCGGTCAAGGCAAAATCACCCGCAGCAAGACCGCTCACCGCCTCGCTGAACACCGCAAGGAACTGCACGGAATCAGCGTTCGTGGCACCATCGCCAGCAGTGAGGCGATTGAGGGAGAGCAAGGTTGGCAAGGTACGGTCAACCGTGTACGCTTCGTTATCGGCAGGGTTGCCATCGGGAAGCGCATTGCCCGCAATATCAGTAATACCGTGGCCGGTGTTCAGGCTCAAGCCAATCTTGCCGGTGCCGGTCACCGTTTCGACCGTCACCGTGCGGGTGTTGCCGCTGCCGGTGACACTCGTGACGCTGCCCGTTGCGGTGCCGGTGGTGCTGACCACAAAGTCGCTGGCATCAACGTTGGTGACCGCTTCGCTGAAAACAAGAGTATAGGTGAGCGTCGCGGCAGTCGTCGCTTCGGCTGCCGTGCGCTGGATGGCAAGTAACGCCGGTGCGGTGCTGTCGATCACGCCGGTGGTAAAGTTGAGGGTGGTGGTGTCGGCGATACCGGCGAACGCATTATTTGCGCTATCTTTAACCGCAGTCGCACTGATCTGCACCGCATACTGAGTCGCCTCGGCAAGGTTGCTGCCGGGGTTGATGGTGAGCGTGCTGCCGGATATCGAAGCATTGCCACCAAGATCACCATTGGTGCCATCGCTGTCGGCAATGGTGAACGTTTCGACCGTAGTGCCAGTAGAGACATTGACAAGAGTGATAGTGCCCGTGCCAGCCGCAATATTTTCGTCGAACACCAGCGCGATGTTCGCACTTGGCGCTATACCTGTGGCACTGTCGGCAGGCGTGGAGCTGGAGAGTGTTGGGGCTGTGGTGTCGGGTAGATTCAGGAAAAACAGCGTATCGCCTGCACTGTTGCCAACAAAGGCATCAAGATCACCATCGCCGTCAATATCAACAAACGTCGGACCGACAAAAGAACCCACCTTGCTCAAGCCAAACGGATTCGTTTCTGCTGAAGCAAATGCAGGGCTACTGGTGCTGCCCGTGTTGCGGAAAAGCAGTATATCGCCATCTTTATTACCAACGAGGGCATCAAGAACGCCATTCCCGTCAATATCTACGAACGTCGGAGTCGCATTTAACCCCACACCGCTCAAGCCAAACGGATTGATTTCTGCCGACGCAAATGCAGCGCTGCTTGCACTGCCAGTATTCAGAAACAACCACGTTTCGCCAACACTGTTACCAACAAAGGCATCAAGGTCACCATCACCATCAATATCTACAAACGTCGGTCGGGCCGAAACACCCACATTGCTCAAGCCAAACAGATTGGTCTCTGGTGACGCAAACGCCGCGCTGCCGGCACTACCCGAATTGCGGAAAAACACGGTATCGCCATCTTTATTGCCGGCAAAGGCATCAAGATCACCGTCTGCGTCAATATCTACAAACGTCGGAGTGGCGTAACTACCCACTTTGCTCAAGCCAAACGGAGTCGTTTCTGCTCCTGACAAAAACGCTGCGCTACCAGCACTGCCACTATTAAGGAAAAACAGCATATCGCCATCTTTATTACCAACAAACGCATCAAGATCGCCATCTGCGTCAATATCAACGAATGTCGGACTGGCAGCACCACCCGCGTTGCTCAAGCCAAACGGATCACTTTGCGCGGCCTGGAATGCGGGATCACTGGCAGGCAGGTCGTTGTCGGTTACAGCAACCTGCACGTTAAGAGCGGCAAGGGCGTTGAAGGTGCTGTCGCTGCTGGTGATTGTGTGGTGGATGACACCGGTATGCATGCCCTCTCCCACCGTGTCGTTAACAGCGGTAACGGTGACGGTTTGAGGGGTACTCCAGTTGGCGGTGGTGAAGGTAAGCGTGGTGGTGCTCAGGCTAACTTGATGGTTGGTGTCGTCAAGCGCGATGGTGACATCGGCAGTCGGGACACTGTTAAGGACAACCGTGTAGCTGTCAGTCGCACCGCCTTCGGTGACGGCTGTGGCACCGCCGGCTTGGGTGAGCGTGATACCGATGGGGGCACTTCCGCCAAAATTCATCTCAATCTCCTGCATCGCCTGCTCCGTAAAGGGGAGCACTGATTCAAGAGTGCCTGTCGTATACTCCAGCACCCAATCCCCACCCAAACTCACTGGCCCGGTGAGGTCAGTTGATGCCGCAATATCAGCCCCATGCAACCCCGCAGAAAGCGCAGTCACAAACGCCTCTCCCTGAACCCCGGCAGCCACCGAGCAGCCATAAAGCAAGAGATCGGAATCAGCGGTAAAATGGCTTGCCAACGACGCAAGCGTATCACCACCTGCCGCCAACGTTGCGCTATTGAGTTGCCCCGCGCCCAGGAGCAAGTAGCCACTCCCGCCATGGCTCACCAGATGGAGCGCATCAAGCTGACCATAAGGAGCCAACGCCTCGGCTAATGCCGCCAGACCATCACCCTCGGCAGGCAACAGCACAACCGGCAACGCAGGGTTTAAACCGGCAATCAGTACTTTCCAATCTGTTACAAGGCTGTCAATAACAATGACCTCATGAACCGAAAGAAGAGTGTTGGAGAGAGTATTATCAGAAGAAATCATGGGAGTATGAGTATGAGTATGAACGTTGCCAACATTTCTATGAATCGGAACAAAAAAAAGACTCTGCCCATCCAAACAACTCTCAGCACTCCTGGGTGCTGGACATCGACCAGATCTTTACCCTTCAAACATTATTAGCAGAGCTACGGGATATAATCTTTATTACGTAAACGAACTTAAAAAACAAAGTTTTTGCACAAAAAAAACTCGGCGCATCCAAACAACTCTCAGCACTCCTGGGTGCTGGACATCGACCAGATCTTTATCCTTTAAACATTGTCCTCACATTTACAATAATATTTGATTCTTTTCAAAGAGAGGTTATGGTAACAAGGGCGCGGGGCAAGAATCTTTCGCTGGCAAGTCCATCCTCCAGCAGTCAAGCCCTGTTGAGGTATAACCTGAACAGGTAAAACCAATACGGCGCATCACACGACGCATGCCGGGACGCATCAGCTTCGGGTTTTCGCTGATAACAACAAGAGCATCAACATGCCCTGATGGGTGGCAAAAGGTGCGCAAAAAATTACAGGTACATCGAGTAACCGCAATCATCAAATACGGCACCCGGTCAGCAGAACGGATAAACATGCGATAAGAGTAAAAGAGGCGACCATTGGCAGCAGCCAGCAAGCCAACTGTTGAAAGCCCGGCCAATGCTCCATTTTGATTGCGCACCAGCACAACAGCCTCATGGCTGCGACGCAGGCGTTCAGCAGCATCAGGGAGAACGCCTTGGGTCTGCCATAAGTGCATAATCTCCTGACGCTGAGCTTCAATCGTGCCGAGATAGACCGTTTCAAGGGTATACTTGCCAAAGTGCTCCATTATTCCCCAAGCTTCTGTGGATTGGCGAGAGGCATCTCCAAAGCAAGATGCAATTCATTCATCAGGCGATCTGCAACTCCCTGATTGTTGTCGGGGTGAGTCAAAGCCACAATCAAAAATCATCTACCGCTACTCCCGCTATCTCAGCAGCTTCTTCAGCACTCATACCTTTTGCCATAAGCTTGCGAGCAATTTCAAGTTTTGTTTGTTGAGCAGCTTTTCCCATGCCAATTTCCACCCCTTCAGCTAACCCCTCTGCTTTACCTTCACCGTAAGCGCAATCAATAACGTTTTTTAAATCGCGAAACACTTTTAAGCTTCTTTCATATTCTGATGCCTCTTCCGGCGTGTATTTTGCGATCTCGGCAAGTTCAAATACTTTTAAAAATACCTTCTCTTGCAAGCGTGCCGGACGGTTGGTCAAGTTTGGTAAATTGCGAAGAAGGTAGCACCATTTATCAAAGTCGCTCTCTAACTCATCGACGGTTTTGGTGAACTTGGGCAGTTCGAGATAAATAAAAGTAAGCTTCTCGTAAAATACCTTTCCCGTAGAACAATTGACCAACTTTACTTCGTGGTGTACCACATCTTTGCTCTGCTTATCATCATCGAATTTAAAATCAAGAATACCAACCATGTAAACAGGTTGTAAATGATAATTCCACTCACCCTTTTGCGCTTGCTGTTGAAGAGGAAATGAAGCATAAAAAACCGACCGATCTTTAAAGTAATCTTGCTTTGCCCGCTGCATTTCTACTATGAAATATTCACCTCGTTCATTTTTGCAAGAAAGATCAAAAATAGCACGACGGTCAAACGCGCTCCGTCCCGTGTTTTCGTTAGGCAAAAAAGTGAGGTCGGTTATGGTGCCTGCTGTTTGCGGCAAAAGAGCGTTCAAAAAAGCTATAAGCAAGTCCTTGTTCATTTCTGAACCAAAGAGCTTTTTAAAACCAAAATCCGTGAAAGGATTGATGTAGCGATCGGTTGTGGTTTGTGGCATCATCTTCTCTTAATTGTGATTGATAATAAAATCCAAAGGCAAACCGCAAGCAATAAATCCTGGATTGTCTTTCATCACCCTTTATTCCCCAAGCTTCTGCGGATTGCCCAGGGGCATCTCCAAAGCAAGCTCCAATTCATTCATCAGGCGCTCCGCAACTCCCTGAGAGCGATATTGTGGCAGCACAAAGAGTGAAAGCAACTCTGCCTCAGCACTCTGGTTCTGCAGAAAGCGTTCGGCTATGCCAAAACCAACCATCTCCCCCTGCACTGAAGCTGATGCCCCGAATAACTCCCCGCGTGGAGGCTGGGTCTGCCAGCGTTGGCGCAAACTCGGAAAGGTCATGGAGTCATAAGGAATCAGGTTGTCGGGGTTGAGATGAAAGACCCGCTGATATTTGATGGCCTGCATCTCTGCTGGCCATTCGGGAGTGGGACGCGGCAGACCAGATACCTGCAATGGAGCGCTTTGCCCCGGGCGCTTGACGGTTGGTTTGGTAATCACAATACCGCCACTGCCGGGGAAGGTGACCAGACGTTCAAGAGCATCCTCCTGCAGGCCAAGCGCACGAGGCTGACGGGCTCCGGGAATTACCACCAGATCAAACAACTCGGTGACAAGCGTGGAAAAGTGCAGCCAATGCTCAAGAGTGCCACTGTTCAGATTGATAATGGCCAAACCACATTGGGCCGTTTGTCCTTCGGCAGCAAGGCGTTGCTCCAGCAGCAATCCACCAAAACTGGTTGAACGCAGTTGCGACAACCCCACAAGCGCATAATCGCCATGAAATGCCAGACCACGAACAAAACCAGGACAAAAGGTGACCGGCACAAAAGAGCTGCCGTCAAGATAACCCAACTCTCCGCTGCCTGAGTTGAGCAGCCAGAGACGATCGCGGTACCAGCGCGGAGAGTGCGGCATGGAGAGGCCGGTAGCAATAATGTCATTGTCGGCAATGGAGAGCACTACACCTCCGTCGTGGCGATGGTTGCGCCACCCCGCAGCATCATCGGTCTGGCTGCAAGCGGTCATCCAGGCTGGCTCACCATCACGGAGCGCCAATCCATTGAGATGGCAACGATCTTCGGCAGCCAGTTTGGTAATAAAGGGAGGCTTCCACACCGGAACAAAGCTGTAGGCAGGATCAAGCGTAGCCAGACAACTGAAATCAGTGTTCACAAACAGAGTTCGCCCTTCGCGGTCAATCGCCACATCGTGAGCATTAAGGTCGCCGGTAATGAACGATTTGCGCGGCACGTAAAGCCGATCGCCACCTTCGTAGGTGTGACCTGCAGGGAGGCGATTGGCAAGTTCCCAGAGCTGGTAACGGCAACCAAGCAGCAGAGTGTCGTCGGGCTTCCAGCAGAGCCCCATTGGTTTATCGAACAGGCGCTCGTGAAGTGCGAGAACTCCAGGCTCCTCTTTGCAGCCAATAAAAAAGAGCCGGTTACTCTGATAGGTGGTGAGCGCAAGGCTCGCCTGCTGCTCGTGCAGCCAGTTCCAGAAACCTGACGATGCCTGAACAGAGAGAGGAGGTGTTGTCATAACTGCAATGTTTCGGATGAAAATGGTTGGGCGGCGCTTACGTTGCGCCACAATTCTCTATAGCTCTCTTCCAGTGAGGCAACAAGCTGCCCTGGCTGAAAGAGCGGAGCGGTCGTAAGATTGGCTGCCAGCCGATTTTTGAGCGACGCACGACGCTCAGGAGATTCTCCCAATGCAACTGCCATGCGAACATAATCGGCTCGGGTATCGGCAATTAACTCCGGCAAATCCACGGCATGGCAGAGGCTGGCACCCATACGCGCAGCATAGTGCTCTCCCGGGCAGGTCAGCACCGGCAACCCGGCAGCAAGAGCACCAACCGCTGTTGCGCCCGCATTGTAGACAAACGTATCGAGAAACAGATCAGCCAGACGGTAGAGCGCCAGATACTCATCATGTTGACGCTTTTCAGCAAACAGCAGCCGTTCAGGGGCAATACCAGCCTCACTGGCTGTAGCACGAAGGCGTTCGTTACTGCCACTCTTACCCCCGTCAAGCAGCCACAGCACGCTGCCTGGCACCTTATCCAAAATCTCCATCCAGCAGGCAAAAACCTCCGGCTCGATTTTATGAACCGAATTGAAGCAGCAATAGACCATCTCCTCTTCCGGCAAACCCGGGTCGGCCCGGCTTGACGAAGTGGTTGCAATCTGCATGGGAGCAGTTGCCCAGGCGTGAGGGACATAACATATCTGTTCGGAATAGTACGCAGCATGGGCCTCGGGAATCAGATAACGATCGGCAATGATCGCCGTGATAAAATCTGCGCCAAGGGTGCCGGGATAGCCCATATACTGAATTTGCACCGGCGCTGGTTTCAGGGCAAGTGCAAGCGTCCGCGAAAAGCTCGTGTAACCGGCAAGGTCAACCAGAATATGGATACCATCAGCATGGATACGTCGGGCAATCGCCAGGGGCGGCATGGTAGAGACATCCATAAAATGGTCGCAACCCCTCTTGACTCGCTCCGTCCACTCATCCTGTTGTGGCAAGAGACTGTAGGCAAAAACCTCAAAGTCCGGTCGGCGATGATACTGAAACAGATCAGCTATCAGTGTGCCGACAGCATGGCAACGAAAATCGGGCGACAGATACCCCACTTTAAGGCGTGCTGGCTCTGGATCATCGGAGAAGGTAAACGAGGTCTCAAGCGCGGCCGCAAGGGTGATAAAATGTTGGGCCATCTGTTCGGCAAGCGCCCGAAACGCTGTTGGCGGCAAAGGCAAAAGAAGAGCGTTAAGCATTGGCAGCGCTTCAGTTGCAGGTTGCTCAAGAGAGTGCTCAAGCGCTCCCTGAAGCTCGGTAAGACGCTCGGCATAGCGGTGCCAATCGGCCTGCCGACGTTTCACCATTTCAAGATACAGACGCAGTCTGGCGCTGTCGGGGTCTGCAGCGAGAGCACGTTCATACTCAGTGCGTGCCTGCGCCAGGTCGCCAAGATTTTCGTACAGTTGTGCCAGATTAAAACGGGGAAGCTCAAAATCGGGCTTGAGCGACAACGCCCGGTTAAAACTGGCACGGGCAAGTGGAAGGTTACCCCAATCCTGCAATGCTGCGCCAAGGCTGTTATACGCTTGCGCAGAAGGGGCAAGTCGCAATGCTGCCCGGTAACAGGATACTGCTTTCGGAATAAAACCATACTGGTGATACAACTGCCCCAGCTCAAGGTAAAGTTCAGCACTGTCGGGCTTGAGATTGAGTGCCTTTTTATATGCCTGCTCGGCTTGTGCAAAGTGCCTTTGGGCAGCATAGGCTTTGGCAAGATTGGCATAGGCCAGATAAAAATCAGGTTGTAGAGTCAGTGCCTGCTGGTAAGCCTCGATTGCCTGTGAATACTCTTTTTGAGCAAGCCAGAGACTGCCAAGGTTGCAGTGGAGCACCGGCATCTTTGGCGCAAGGAGTAATGCCTGCTGAAAAATTGCCGCCGCACTCTCGAAATCGCCCTCGCTCTGCAGGGCATTGGCAAGATTGTTGCAAGCGGGAACATAATCGGGCTGAAGACGCAGAGCTTCACGAAAACAGTCGATGGCCTGTGCCATAGCACCAAGCCAGCGAGCATTGCGGCCTGCGTCAAACACCTGGCGAGCAGCAGCAGAAACTGGTAAAATTGTACTCTCCATTGTAATCATTTGCTCATAAATCTCCCCGCCCCAACCAGCAGGGGACCCTGGTTATAGAAGACGCTTGACAAACTTCACCGCAAGCGTTAGAGAATTCAGCTTTGGTAAAGTAACAATTCTCATGAAGTCTTTAGTCATGATAATTTGCCCTACTACCAAACAATCCTGCGTTGCTTGCTCATCCTATGACAATAATGTTTGTTGAGTACTTTGTGGTATGACTATATTCTGCCAGGGAACTACATGAATTTTTATTGCAGAGAGGAAATATCCTTTTTATCAGATTATTAACTATTTTCGAGGGTGTGTATCGGTGGTAAAAAGCCAAATGAAGACTATAATGGCAGCACCAGACAATCAGTCACCCCTTCAGGGACAGGGGCCTTTAAAAGCGCAGGTATCGTTATCACCTTCAGAGAAGAGTGCTGGCTTTTTTCAGGACGATGACGGCGTTGCGTGCTCCTTGCGCATGATGTGTATGGTCTCGCTCATGGGTGCCATCATGTTTGGCCTGCTGACGCTCTATTTGCCTGCCAACGGAATAAATGATGGCGGGAATGGCATATACTTTACCATGGTGTCCCTTGTTGGCGCATTTGCACCCAAGGTAATTCGCAAAGCTGTTTAGGTCGGGTATTGCTGTAAGCACAAGAACCTTGTCCCCAAAAAATCCCTCTCAACAACCACAAAGGCAACCAAAGGAGAATGTAAATGGCAGACCCAGAAAACAAAAAAAAGAGGTCCGGCTTTCTCGAAGAAGATAGCGGTGCTCGCTCTTCCATGCGACTTATGAGCATGATCTCGCTTGGTGCATCGATCATGTTCGGTGTGCTGACTCTTAATTCCAGCCTCCGTGATACCGCCCTGAATACGGAAAAACCTGCTGCATTGAGTACTGAATCGAATCCGGCCAACGCTGGAGGCAATACCAATGGACTCATCCTCACAGCAATGTTTCTTGTTGGCGCATTTGCACCGAAGGCTGTTCAAAAATTTGCCGAGCAGAAAATAGGCCCGGTAAGCCCGATCAGCGATAAATCGGTTCCGCAATAGTGCTGTAAATAAAGCACGAAAAGCGCACGAATTGGTAGCTACGGCTTACCCTTGGTCGTTTTGGCTCATCAGCAGAAAATTTGTTGTAACCTGATTTCCCGGGAGAAATAGAACGATGAAAGAAATATATTTATAAAATAAAATACGTTACCATATATTTATCCCTGATTTTCAAGAGAATGCAAGTTGTAATTATAACTATTTTTCCGAGCACAAGCCTTCTGGGAACGCCGAGCTCCAGCTCGGCAAAGGGAGTATTATAATGCCGAGCTGGAGCTCGGCGTTCCCGGGTATAAGCTCAAAGATTGCTATACATCCTTACCGAATAACCTATAATTCATGGAATTAGAAACATTGCTGTGCTGTTTAGCACTTCCTCGTTATAAATATTATCGGGAAACCAGGTTGTAAGTCTCAAGAGGGCAAGATGTCGCCTGAAATATATTGCTCAGGCAACACCTTGCTCCAAAAAGAGGAGAAATGAGTGACGGCCTCTTACGCCGCCCAACTGCCATCGACATCACCTTGCACAATACCCGTCAGATGCACCTCGTGATAGGCATCCAGGGTAACTGGCACCGAATCCGCTGGCCAGACAACATGGCTTCGAGACATAGCCTCACCAACAACAGTGTCCGGCACAAACAACCAATCTTTTACATGAGGTGCACCCAGCTTTACCGCTGCTTTCAAAATACCTAAAGCATCATCGGGATTAACGAAACCATCTCTATTGATGTCTGCAGCCAAAAATTGATATGACGAAACTGGACTGCTATCGGCATTCGGGTTCAGGGCAACAGCCATCTTTAAGGCCGCAAGTGCATCATCTGTCGTAATGGCAAGACTTTCCGAGGTACCCGAGACCCTGGCATTCGTCAGCGCATAAGTGCCATCCGTTATGTCAAGATGGTGATAAAGCCCATCAAGACCTGTCGTCACACTGTCAGCAGACATTCCAAGGGTTGGAACAGTGTCATTGCCCAACTGAGCAGTGCTCAAGAGTACCTTAACATGCAGCGGATCTATCGGAGGAGTGAGCGATATGGTACCGAGCTTCACCGAACCTGCTGACAAAGAGGCACCCGAGCCACTCAGACTGAAGTGCCCGGGAGCTCCACTATTTGCGGAAGATGTCCATCCAGACGGCAAGCCTGAGGCATCCTGCCATGTAGCAACTGAGCCTGTTGGCACCGTAAATTCCAGTTTGAGACTACTGACACCCGACTGAGCAGTGGTTTCCCAGATCTCAATGGTTCGTGTGCCATCAGCAGCAAGCTGCATGTTTCTTAATTCGACAGGGTGAGTCCCCAATGGAACCGGTGCAGCAGAAAGAGTGCTGGAGACATCGGTAACTCCCGCACCGGTTTTCCAGAATTTCACTGTCCCACTGACATCGTTCGCAGCCACAACAGCAACCGATGCCTGGATAGCTGTGCCTGATTCGGCACCGCCGTTATCTTTGGCTACCGCTGTAAAGGCATGCAGCATGCCTGTGGCGAGGGAATCTGACGTCCAATAGGCGTGATGAGTGGCATCCACCGTGTTATTGGTTTCCGAATTGTATGCTGTTGCCGCGTTTGCATCATGGCCAATCCTGAGTGTACCGCTGCTTATCGCCTTGATAACAAATGCATCAATCGTGCCATCACTGTCTGCAGCACCTCCCTGTGCCTGCAACTCGGCGAAGCTCAACTCTACCTCGGTATCTTGAGCAACAGCATCAACTGCCGAGGCAAAGTGCGTCAGTGTCGGAGCAACATTCGGGGTGGTAAAATCATACCCGGTTGTCCCGGCAAAGGAGTTCCCTGCGATGTCTTTTATCGACCCCTCCGTAAAGGTCACAAAGTAATGGATTCCGCCTGCCGACAGATTTGCTGACGGATCGATGGTCAGAACCTTGTCGGAAACAGAGAGATGAGAGCCGGGAGAAGCAGTGTCATAACTCTCAACAAGCTGCCCTTCGAAGGAGCCACGATGAATTTCTATCCGGCCAGCCCCAAGCTGAACCGCCTCACTGAAGGTTAAGACAATATTACTGCCTACTGAGGCAATGACCGTGCCAACTCCTGGCGCAAAACTTGAAACAACAGGAATCGTCGTATCTGCAATATTAAGGCCTGGCAAAATACCTAATCCAATTGCGGTGTAATCAAGTTTCAGTGCGGTACCAGACAACAGTTCACCAGCGAATGCATTCGTACCATTGGTATAGGCAAACTTGATCGTATAAAGCAACTCTCCGGCGCTGATATCTAGACTGTTAGTACTGATTGCCGCCATCTCGACCAAACCCGGAGCAATCATATTTGATACCGACCAAAAACCCGTCAACGCCTTACTTGCTACAGCAGCATTACCATTGACAAGAACAAGGTTTGCGGAGGTCGTATCATACTGGAAATTTATCTTGATATTATTCACCAGCGCACTCGCGGCAGTAGCTCTGATCTGAACATCAAGGCCAGTATCGGTCTGTAGGGTTGCCAGGTTGAAAACCGGAATATTGACTTTCACCTGTTGCGCCGTCGTTGATTCGAGACCAAGATTATCTTTCGCTACTGCAGTGAATGCGTTGACAAGCCCATAAGTGCTTTGCGCCCCGATCCAATAGGCTTGATGCAGCGCATCGACAGTATCATTACTTCCTGCTACCCAGGCTTGTGCCACGCCAGCACTCGCACCAATCCTGAGCGTTCCGCTGCTTACACTCTTGATGACAAACGCACCGACCGTGCCATCGACATCAGCCTCATCTCCGTGAGCCGCCAAATTTGCAAAGCTGATGGCAACTTCACTGTTTGCAGTTCCGATCGCAACGGGTGAGGTAAAGCTCGTCAGTGTTGGAGTATCGTTCACTGCCGTTACCGAAATGCCCTGCACCACAGAGCTTGACGCTGCATGGTTATCGGTTGCGGTGAAGGTAACCTGTCTGGTGCCCGTAGCGGGAGTGTCGCTGCCGTTGCTGAAGGTCAGCGAACGAGCAACATCCTGCACCAGTGCGTTGGTGGCGTAAGTGTTAAAGGTCAGCGTCCATGCCGTGCCAGCCGTAACAGAGGCTGCATCAGCGGTGCCGATTTGGGTACTGCCAGCCATCAGCTTATAGCCATTTGTATCAAGCCAGATACCCGTGCCGCCCGGGTTGACGGTGGCAAGGGTCAGCGTATCAACAGCTTCAGCATTTGCAGTGATCTGCACCTTCAGGGTGCCACCATTCCACTCCGCATTGCCGTCGGGATCGCTGATAACAATGCCGCTGTTGACCGCCACAGGGCTCTGTTCGGTGAAGACAGTTGGTACCAAATTGTTGCTCAAGGTCGGAGCATCGTTCACGGCCGTTATTGAGACATTCTGCACCACAGAGGCTGAGGCTGCAAGTTTATCGGTGACGGTAAAGGTGACCTCCCTGGCAAGCGACCCCGGCGTATTGCTGCTGTTGTTGAATTTCAGCGCACGAGCAACATCCTGCACCAGCGCATTGGTGGCACTGGCGTTGAAGGCAAGTGTCCATACCGCACCAGCAGTGGCTGACGCTGCATCGGCAGCGCCAATTTCGGTACTTCCGGCCATCAGTTTATTGTCTGTCGTATTCAGCCATATACCGCTGCCTCCAGGATTGACGGTGGCAAGTGAGAGGGTATCAACAGCTTCGGCATTGGCGGTGATCTGAACCTTGAGGGTGCCATTATTCCAGTCGGCATTGCCATCGGGATCGCTGATGGTGATGCCGCTGTTCACCGCTACTGCGGTCTGTTCGGTGAATAACGTGGAGGCTATTCCACTCTTGTTCAGCAGAACCGAAACCGTAGTGTCATCATAATGGGCAACGACAAAGTCTGTTTTCCCGTCACCATTAACGTCCTGTACCACAAGGGTCCAGGGATTAACTCCGGCAGCAAAATCAATTTTAGGATTAAAGGTGCCATCACCATTCCCTGTCAGAACAGATACCGAGTTGCCCCAATAATTCGAGGTAACCAGATCTTTTTTACCGTCACCATTGACATCAATACACAGGAGAGACCCGGGTCCTGCACCTGTGCCATAATCACTCTTCGGCTTAAATGTGCCGTCACCCTTGCCCAGTAAAACCGATATGGTGCCAACGCCATAATTAGCGACAAGAAGATCAATAACCCCGTCGCCATTAACATCATTGGCCGTGACCGCGCTTGGGTTTATACCCGTTGCATAGTCCACCTTTGGGTTAAAGGTACCGTCTCCATTGCCGGTCAGAACAGATACGGTTGTGCTACTCCAGTTAGCAACAATCAGATCAAGTTTCCCGTCTCCGTTGACATCGGCACTGGTGAAGGAACTTGGATACAGGCCACTAATACCTGGAGAATAGTCACTTTTCGGATTAAAGGTGCCATCACCTTTGCCGGTCAAAAGGGAGAGTGTCGTACCATTGGTCGCAATAATGTCAATCTTCCCGTCTCTATTGAAATCCCCGGTTATGACAGACATGGGGCGAAAACCTGTGACACAGTCAATCTTCGTATTAAAGGTACCATCCCCTTTGCCAGTCAGCACTGCAACGCTGTTATTGCCACCAACCAGGAGATCAATTATGCCATCTCCATTGACATCGGCGCTTGTCAAGGATGCTGGACCCATAGCCATCGTGCCCACAGAATAGTCAAACTTCGGATTAAAGCTTCCGTCAGCGTTTCCAGTCAGAATAGAGAGTGTATCGCTATAGTTTGCAGCAATCAGATCAGCAATTCCATCTCCATTGACATCACCAATCGTAATCGACCGAGGGACACCTGTCGTGTAATCGACCTTCCCGGCAAAGGAGAGAACCTCAGGCTGGCTGATGGTTGGGGCATCGTTCACGGCTGTTACCGTAACCTGCGCCTGAACGGATGTCACTGATTCAGTGCCGCTGTTGTCTTTTGCTACGGCGGTGAAGGCATTGAGCGTACCGTTGGCATTGAGTGCTCCTGTCCAGTAAGCTTGGTGTGTACTATCAACCGTGTTGTTCGAGGCCGCACTCCATGCGGTAGCGGTGGCTGAATCGCTGCCGATTCTGAGCGTGCCAGTGGTGAGTGACTTGATTACAAAGCCATCTACTGTGCCATCAACATCGGCTTCATTGCCCTGGGCTTTCAGATCGGCAAAGCTAAGTGCCACTTCGGTATCTTCGGCGGTCGTGTTGATCACGCCGGTGAAGCTGGTCAGTGTCGGAGCATCGTTCACGGCCGTTATTGAGACATTCTGCACCACAGAGGCTGAGGCTGCAAGGTTATCGGTGACGGTAAAGGTGACCTCCCTGGCAAGCGACCCCGGCGTGTCGCTGCTGTTGTTGAATTTCAGCGCACGAGCAACATCCTGCACCAGCGCATTGGTGGCACTGGCGTTGAAGGCAAGTGTCCATGCCGCACCAGCAGTGGCTGACGCTGCATCGGCAGCGCCAATTTCGGTACTTCCGGCCATCAGTTTATTGTCTGTCGTATTCAGCCATATACCGCTGCCTCCAGGATTGACGGTGGCAAGTGAGAGGGTATCAACAGCTTCGGCATTGGCGGTGATCTGAACCTTGAGGGTGCCATTATTCCAGTCGGCATTGCCATCGGGATCGCTGATGGTGATGCCGCTGTTCACCGCTACTGCGGTCTGTTCGGTGAATAACGTGGAGGCTATTCCACTCTTGTTCAGCAGAACCGAAACCGTAGTGTCATCATAATGGGCAACGACAAAGTCTGTTTTCCCGTCACCATTAACGTCCTGTACCACAAGGGTCCAGGGATTAACTCCGGCAGCAAAATCAATTTTAGGATTAAAGGTGCCATCACCATTCCCTGTCAGAACAGATACCGAGTTGCCCCAATAATTCGAGGTAACCAGATCTTTTTTACCGTCACCATTGACATCAATACACAGGAGAGACCCGGGTCCTGCACCTGTGCCATAATCACTCTTCGGCTTAAATGTGCCGTCACCCTTGCCCAGTAAAACCGATATGGTGCCAACGCCATAATTAGCGACAAGAAGATCAATAACCCCGTCGCCATTAACATCATTGGCCGTGACCGCGCTTGGGTTTATACCCGTTGCATAGTCCACCTTTGGGTTAAAGGTACCGTCTCCATTGCCGGTCAGAACAGATACGGTTGTGCTACTCCAGTTAGCAACAATCAGATCAAGTTTCCCGTCTCCGTTGACATCGGCACTGGTGAAGGAACTTGGATACAGGCCACTAATACCTGGAGAATAGTCACTTTTCGGATTAAAGGTGCCATCACCTTTGCCGGTCAAAAGGGAGAGTGTCGTACCATTGGTCGCAATAATGTCAATCTTCCCGTCTCTATTGAAATCCCCGGTTATGACAGACATGGGGCGAAAACCTGTGACACAGTCAATCTTCGTATTAAAGGTACCATCCCCTTTGCCAGTCAGCACTGCAACGCTGTTATTGCCACCAACCAGGAGATCAATTATGCCATCTCCATTGACATCGGCGCTTGTCAAGGATGCTGGACCCATAGCCATCGTGCCCACAGAATAGTCAAACTTCGGATTAAAGCTTCCGTCAGCGTTTCCAGTCAGAATAGAGAGTGTATCGCTATAGTTTGCAGCAATCAGATCAGCAATTCCATCTCCATTGACATCACCAATCGTAATCGACCGAGGGACACCTGTCGTGTAATCCATCTTGTCTGCAAATGACATCACGGTGGGCTGAGTAATAACCGGAGCGGCGTTCACCGGGACAAGCAAAGCAGCATACAGCGGCGCTACTATCGTGCTGCTCTCGATTGCTCCGCTCTGTACCTCAAGCACCCAGTTACCGCCCAGGGGAGCGGCTCCGGTAAGGTCATTTGATGCGGCCACATCCGCCGCAGTCAGCCGTGCAATCGAGTCAACCAGCATCTGCCCGTCAGCACCCTGCCCAACGTTGCAGCCATAGAGAAGGATATCGCCGCCAACTGAGAGCGATGAACCAATCTGGCAAAGTGTTTGTGCGTAATCGTTAATATTCGCGTTGCCAAGGGTTGTGGCTCCGAGGAGCAACTCCCCGGCATGACCATGACTGACAAGGTGAATGGCATCAATCCCCGTACGTCCGGCAACCACTCCGGCAATTTGGGCAAGCGCATCGCCTGCCGGGTCGAGCAGATGTATTTCGCAATCAGGCGAAAGAGTAGCCGTCATCGCCTGCAGGTCGGGCAGGTTGCCGATGATAAAAAAAACTTCCTGGCGAGGCTGTAAAGAAACTGATACATCAGCAAGTAAAGCACCCTGCTGATTGACATCACTTTTGACCAGCAAATCCGCCATACCGGGCAGGCTTAATAAGTTCATAATATTGGTGAATAGAAGTGTTATAGATTGTCAATGCTCCCTTTCAGCTCCAGCCACTGTTGTCAGTGTCAAAAGTTTTCGATACCGTTGGCAGATCTGATTGCCTCATTGTAAAAAAAAATGAACTTGAGAAGCGAATCACAAACATTCATAAACATTCACAAACATTCACAATGCGTCAATGTGCAGCACTGCTGCAGGAGGTTTTTACGCCCCTTCAGGATGCGTACGATAAATGATCACAGAAGAGCGGGGGGGGGGCGGACTTCATAGCATGAGTATGAGTCCGCTGAAGAAATACAATTTCCACGCAGCTTACGGCAGGAGAACAGATATGAAAATTGTTATGATCCAGTGAGCATAAACAATAAACACTCTGGAAATTGAGATGTGATACATCAGATATGAATAATATCCGCAAATATAGAGTAACCAGCACCGTGAGCGTTTTTGACTGGAAACTCACCGCCAACCTGCTCTATCTTTTTGCGCAAACGATAGATCATGGAGTCAAGGGCGTGGTTTGCCTGTTGCGTAGCAGGATAGTCCAAAGCATTGCGAATATCCTGACGGGTGACAATCTGTTTTTTCCGCGAGTCAAGAAAAACAATAAATTCATACTCTTTAGCCATTAACTCGATAACAACTCCTTGAGGTGTCGTCAATACCCAGCCATTGGAATCAAGTACCCACGGTGATCCTTCCTGCGTCAATATCATCTTCTCTGCATACGGCACCTCTTGCTGCAACAATGGCCCCGTTTCGAGACGTGAAAAAAGGTTGGCAACGGTGGCAACAAGTTCACGAAAATCCACTGGCTTGACAAGGTAGGCATCAGCTCCTGAACTATAGCCTTCAAGCTTGTCTTCAAGTGCCGAGTGACCAGTCAGCATGATAACACGCATCCCTGTATTGTTTCGCAGGTATTGAGAAAGCACATGACCGCTCTGATCCGGCAGCCCGATATCAAGCAGTGCGATCTGGTATTCATTGCTGGCTATCTCGTGATAAAAATCAAGAGCAGAACCAACTCCGGTGGTACGGTACCCCGACAGCTCGAGATATCTCACAAGACTCTTCCGAAACCATACATCATCTTCGACGACAAGAACTCTTCTGGCCTCAACATTTTCTGGTTCCTGATTCATAAAGAGCAATCATAGTTGCACTTGAATTGAGCAACATGGCATAAAAACAGCATCAACACCAACAGTTAGAATCCTCTATTAAAAGTACATGACAGAAAATCGCCGGGGAAGCACACCGCAAACCAAAAAGCAGGCAAGCTTTGGCCCGAAATATAGCCAAGGTAATCGAAAAAAAAGACCATCACATCAACTCTTCTTCTTTTCTTTCGGTTACATCAGTCTCCGGTAATCGACCGAATACCAGTTGTAGATCAGGATTTTTAAGGAAAAGTTTGCAGCCATTCCACCATACTCTATTTCACGGAAATTTTCGGCATAAGATGAATTGATGGCTCACGCCAAACAGCACAGCAATGTTTCTCATTCCATGAATTATAGGTTATTCGGTAAGGATGTATTGCAATCTTTGAGCTTATACCCGGGAACGCCGAGCTCCAGCTCGGCATTATATACTCCCTTTGCCGAGCTGGAGCTCGGCGTTCCCAGAAAGCTTGTGCCCGGAAAAATAGTTATAATTACAACTTGCATTCTCTTGGAAATCAGGGATAAATATATGGTAACGTCTTTTATTTTATAAATATATTTCTTTCAGCAATAAAGAGTGCAAGTGGTTTGATGTCACCATCACTGCTTGCATTTTCGAGTGCGGCCACGTAGGCGCTGCGACGCTGAACCCGAATCACTGTCCACGGATAGCCACCAGAGGCAAGCATGGCATTCATCAGAAATCGCCCCATACGACCATTGCCGTCGAAATAAGGGTGGATGAAGACAAAGAGCTGATGACCGAGTACCGCCCTGACTGCGGCTTCAGGCTCTTGTTCAATAAGGTTGAACAAAGCCGAGCAGACGGTCAAGGTCATACCGGCTTTTGGCTGATTTGAAATAGCCGTCATGCGAGTAGGTCAACCCTTTTGCTGAATAGATGGATTTTTCATCCAAGGATGCCTGAAGCAGAGTATCGTACACTTTGGAGTAATTCGCAGAATAATCATCACCACCAAGTTTGTAAAGACCATAACAGAGGAGTTCATCAGCGTACATCACAAAATCTGCACGACTTTCGGCTCCATTGCGCTGCTCCACAACGAAACGATAGAGATGATAGACATTGAGCAACTGCTGATAAAGTGGTGAATCCGCATCTCCTGAAAATAGAGAATGCAACGGGTGACTGCTGGTAGAGGTGGCCTCAAAAATTTCTTCGAGGACCCTGGCCTTTGAATTCTTGGCAAGCTCCGGCTTTTCGTAACAGGTGGCATACCAGAACTTCAGCAAATGATCGGCATGAATTGACTCATTGAGTGCCCTACTGAAACTGTTCTCAAAAGTCTCACCCCGCTTTGTCAGATAACCTATCCCCCGCGACTCAAACAATGCCTTCACATACTTGTTGAAATTCTTGTTGCTCATCTTGTCCCGAAAATTGATCGGCGACTGAGTATTGGTTGCATCAGTAATTTTGTCAACAAGCTCCGGATCCGAAGTTTCATACAGACGCACCAGCACATAAACGCCCTCCAAAACCTCGGGATTATTGAGGTAAGCGTCATAAATGACATGAGTCGTCTGCAAGCCATTGACAATCACGGGATTTCTGGTTTCAACCGGATAAACTCCCGCCTGCATTTCACGAGGAATCTTGACCTGCTCGGCAATCACCGTAATACCATTATTCAAAAAAGGAAAATACTCAGCATAGTCGCTTCGGATGGTTTCACGAATTTTTGTATTCGTTCGGTTCGAGCCCAAATACCCACGAATATTATCACTGAAGACAGAATCAATACGACTGTTGATCTCTTTCTCCCTGTCCAACAAACGACAAAGATCAAGCGCTGACAATCGAAAATTGATGGCCTTGACATTCTGTATCTGAAAAGAAATCAGCGCCTGAGGGTCACTTTTCAGGGAGATATTTGAGCGCTGCGCCATAAAACTGAAGGTGACAGGCTTGCGCTTTCTGTGTTCTGCAACCAGGTTTTCTATCTGATCGTAGAGGTCGTTACGATCATAAATCGTCAACCTCTCATTGGCCTCCAGATGTCGCAAGGCAATCTCCCGATTCAGTGGCGTTATTTCGCCGCCAAAAACAAAGTGCAACCGCGTCTCAATAGCCCGTCCCGAAAGAGCCAGTGAGTGATACATCTCAAAAGCTCTGGTCACTTTGCTGTTTAACGGAAGCTGGGTGATATTGCCAAACACAAAGAGATTCCGGTAATCGTTGACAAACTTTGCCAGAATATTATCGCCAAGATGAGCCCCGGACTTCACCTGAAACAGATGTATGACCGCCTCTTCCTCGTCTATATAAATACCGTCCATCCCTCCGTCATGCGAGCCACTGCCATGTTCAAGGGTTGAAACATTATCCATAACCTCATCAAAGGTCATATCAAGCACCGCAGCAACGGCAAGGATTTCGAAGGCAAAATCCGTTGACAGAGCAAACCTGCTGGCTATGCGGTCAACAAAGCCGTCAAGAAAAAGATCCCGGTTCATGTACTTGTCTCTTTGTTTTTTTTGAAAGAACCTTATCGGCTCACCACCTGGCAGACCATCTACAACAGATATTCCGTTATCTCCTGAACAAGCCAATATAAACAGTATTGCATCCATAAAAAGCATGCACAAATCTCTTGAAATATTATATCCATTTTACGGCAAGAGCATTCAAAGGGAGAGAAGAACATAGCTGACTACATGCTCTTCCGCTCAAACCCCGGACCAACTCCCATCTCTTCAGCAATAAAGAGTGCAAGTGGTTTGATGTCACCATCACTGCTTGCATTTTCGAGTGCGGCCATGTAGGCGCTGCGACGCTGAACCCGAATCACTGTCCACGGATAGCCACCAGAGGCAAGCATGGCGTTCATCATAAATCGCCCCATACGCCCATTGCCATCGAAGTAAGGGTGGATGAAGACAAAGAGCTGATGACCGAGTACCGCTCTCACTGCGGCTTCAGGCTCTTGTTCGATAAGGTTGAACAGTGTTTCCATTGAATCGGTAAGCGCCTCGCGTGGAAGGGGCGTGTGCATTGAGTTGCGGATAAACACGGGACCATTCCGATAACCGGCCAGTTGATATGGTTCCAGAAGACCGGCAGCGACGGAGGGCGAAAAGAGTTCGGCATACCAGCGGTGATGAGCGCTCCTGACAACCGCGCCAGAATTTTCCCCTCTCAGAATTGCTTCCAGTGTTGTTCTGACAGACTGGAATGCCTGATAGTAACCACGTGCGGCAAGCGCATCCTGATCTTTTTTATCCTGCTGGTCGTCATCAGGATTCCATCCCTGTCGAGCGACTCGATCAATCAGTGCATCCGTTACCTGATAGCCCTCTATCGAAAGTGAGTTGTAAGCATCCACCAGATAGCGCTCATCCACATTGGCCATGTAGGCAGCGGCGTTCTGCGGAAGTCCGGGTGCTGGTGGAAAGAGTGCCAGCACCTCCTCTCGCCATTCCGACCAGAGGGATTGTAACCGCATGGCGTATGGTGATCGTTCGCGGGTATTCCCCAGGGTTGGCACAGGGATAAGAAACGGGTTTATTTCTCGAACATCGTATTTGCCCAGCTTCATGGTGTGGATAATCCGATCAGCATCTTCGCCGCGCCCGACAAAGCGCAGTGCTCCTGCCAATCGCCCGGCAGCCGCAATCGACCCCTCTTTGGTGAGTAAAATTTCCAGAAGCTCTCCGGGATCGCCAATCATGTTGATGGCAATTTCAGCATCACGTGGATTGTTAATAAATGATTGCGGACTCAGCTTGCAGAGGGTTTCCGGAAGAGAGTGAACTTGCAATCCGTTTATCTCCACTTGATGATGGGGCACGTTCTTTTTATCGGGGTAGATCAGCACTGAGTTCCCATAAGGCAGGTCGAGCAGCGAGGTGCCACTCTCCCTTGAGATGACGGTCACTTGCCGGGGTATACGAGTGCTCCGTGTATGGAGTATGAGTGATGCGTCTGCATTCAGGCAGTACCTCTTCTTGAAGCGCTTTGCCAGATAGCCGGATAAAAACGACCAGAAATTGGCATACCACGCCGTAGAATCCCCCTCATGATCACGCGGATTGGCACAGACGTACCACCCCTTCATAACCGGTCGCAAGAACCCCTCCTCTACCAAAATCGCACGCTGCCCCTCCTTGAGGTCGCCCGACTCAACCACACCATTGTATTTACCTTGTAACCGCTTCAGCTCCCTCAAAGCGTCAGCCAGCTTTTCGTTTGGCTTTGCCATCTTCTTTCATGAATTGGTGTTATCTTGTTATGCCATTTCGTCGTTATTCCGTAAGATAACTTTGTTATTGATGTTTGTAAAACTTTGTTATTGTCGCTGATTCAGCAAAAGGATGTTATTGGCTGCCCTCTGAAATCATCGAAAAATACTCTTTGCTGGAAGTGCTCAAAGGCTCAAAATGACTTACGATGCACTCATGGCAGAAGAGTGCGCCATAGGCATAAAGCATGGATTTGTAATGGACACACTCTTTCACAAACTCCTTGCCTGTTTTCAAGTTCCAGAAAGCATTGAAACGCCAGAATCTTTTGCCTGGAAGTTCAGGAAATATTCAATAGTATCCCTCGCTCTGAAACCATACGCCGTACAGCATCTCAACCTCAAACCTGCTGA